>Ga0209992_10000250_pt1 | contig 74548 bp, 66 predicted proteins | sample 2SBtaG_2_FD_182564 | JGI IMG/M metagenome (GOLD analysis project Ga0209992, IMG submission 182564) | Deep subsurface microbial communities from Kolumbo volcano to uncover new lineages of life (NeLLi) - 2SBTROV12_ACTIVE470 metaG (SPAdes)... | ecosystem: Environmental > Aquatic > Marine >... | reverse complement strand
CCTTTTAAAGTAGCTATTACTGCATGTATGCGTAAATTACTCACGATCATTAATACGATGGTCAAAACAAAAACACTTTGGCAACAAAACCTAGTTACAAATACTTGACTTTAATCACAGTTGCTGTGCTGAGTACTTCGACTACGCTCAGCATAAACTCCGCCGAAGTAGCGAAGGATCTCGCTTCGATTAAAATTATCATCCACCCTTAATGGACGATTTAATTTATAATAAAATAAGAATGTCGAAGAAATATCTTTGGCTACTTTTTTACTTTCAGTACAGAGTGTTGGCAGAGAGCGAATCATGAAAAAATTTAAGATTTCTATCTTCGGTTTAGTTTTAATAACGGTTCTTTTAACTTCCTTTTTTGGAGGATGCACGCAAGAAGCCCAAAATAAACTGGGAAGAGGGATACAGAATTGGACGGGAGTGAACGGAGTTTTAGATATATATGCGGGAAATCGATTGGTGAATCGATTCATTAAAATAGATAAGATTTCTACCGCAATGGGGACGGGAGACGATAGGCCAAGAGCGTATCGTTTTGGATATGGCGTTCTGGATAAAAATCAGAACCTTAAACAAGATAAAGGAGAACTAAAAGTTTATTTTGAGTTTAGCGATTATTCAACGCCGTATGTTTTTTATGAAAACCCCACAAAATAGACGTTAAAGCAATTTGCTAAAACGGAAGCTTAAAACCTCCAAGCGGCGACTTTGTTTTGCCTTCGTCTTTTGTGCCGTCGGATTTCTCGGAATTGCCGCCAGTGATTCCGCCTAAAAGGCCGCCCAAAGGTGAGTCGTTAGATCCTGATCCTTTTTTATCTTCAGATTGACCGCCTCCCAACAAACCGCCAAGCGGGGCAGAACCTGAATCGCCTCCGGCCAATCCGCCCAAAGAAGATACAATGCCGCCGGCTTTGCCGCCCAGTACTTTCCCTAGCGCTCCTGATTTACCAAGCTTATCTTTTAATAAATTTTTGGTTACCTGTCCTAGTAAATCGTTTAAGGATGAATTTTGCCCGTTAAGAATTTTTTGAAAATCGAGAACTTCGCCTTTCGATCCTAAGACACTGTCTAACAACGGTCCGGTATTATCTCCAATAGAGTCTTTCAGTTTAGATTCAAATTCCTTAGCTTTGAGAGCGACAACTTTTTTAGTTACTCCAGCCAATATTTTATCAATGTCGGTATCAATATCGAGACTGTAATTATCTAGCGTACCGGCGATATTAGCTTTTACATAAAACTTATCTATGGTGGAAAGCGATTGCGCGATGAGTTTAGAAATTTCGTTACCGTCTTTTAAACTCAACTCGGTGGCGACCGATTCAAAGTTAATCAAAATATTGCCGCTAAGTTCTTTTTGATTCGCAATGTTGATTGAGCTTTTTACATGGGCCAACCCGTTCTTTATTGCAAATTGATCGCCGCCTTGAACGTCTTTGAGTTTGAAAGATTGGACATTTAAATTAAAAGTGTCGCGGGCGACAGATTGGGTACGGTCCAATACGGCGTCAAAGTTAACGCCGTCAAACTGTTCCGTTTTATTGGACATTAAATCGAGAGATATCGGTTTCCCATAGAGTTTTTGATTATCGGAATAATCTCTTAAATTTCCTTTGAGACCGATGACTGGCGTCGCTTGCACGGAAAGTTTGGCAAGCTTGACCAATACGTTGGGGATTTTATCAATTTCAGGAAACCGGACGGTGGTTCCTTTGCCTCGAACGTATTGTCCGTCTTCTACCGCTTTGCCCTCCTCCGTGGTTTTTTCCCCGCCAAGATAAGGAGCGATCATTTCATAATATTTCCAGGCTTTATCTAATTTCTTTTTAAGTTCGCCGCCGATGATATTACCGACAAACTTAACGCCTCCTTTTGCGTCCAGAGTGTATTTGGATTTGAGACGATTAAAATCTTTTTGTGGAAGCGATTGAATTTCTGTCGCCATGGTTTTTATTTTGGCAACGTCCTGTTCGAGTTCTACTTTGAAATTTTTTATATTGTCGATTTTCTTTTGAATATCGTTTTTAATGGCCTTGGCTTCTTCTAAAATTTTGGGAGCTTCGGCGATAGCGGCAGGTCCTTTAAGATTTTTAGATCTTACTTTTAGTTGATCGATTCGAACTTTAAACTCATCCAAGGCTCCAGAACTTAGATCGTTATCAAATCGGTTTTGCCACTTGGTTTTTATAGCTTCTATTTCTTCTTTAGATTTTTGAGCGTATTCAAGCGTTTCCAACTTTTCGGATTTTAAAATTTCTTCGGGAGATTTAAAGTCCAAGCCTTCCAGGCTTGGCATGCCAGAAGAATCTTTTTTACCAGCTTCTTCAGTTTGCGATCTGCGCGAAGGGCCAAATTGTTTGGCGGGGGTTTTACGGGGTTGATTAGGACGAACGTTGTCGATAATGATTTCGTCAATCACCGCTTTTCTTAAAAGCGCTTGCGAGCCGTCAAAATTGAAAGCGACCAATCCAATTTCTACCGCATTCTCCATGTTATTGTCGGGGTTAGCGACTGTGATATTTTTTATCTCCGCTTTTTGATCAAGTAGAGACGTCGCTACCGATCCGATTTCTATTTGCGTTTTTGCCGCTTCGGAGCCTTTCGTTTCGGCATTGCTTTTAATCATGCCGTCTAAAAAGAAGTGGAAAAACCCCGCCGTTATACCGGTCAATATTAGAATGGCGACAACGCCATAAACTCGAAATAATTTCATAGGATTAGCTTGGCAGTTTCTCGAAAATTTTTATGTGTAAAATCGATCTAATAATAGGCAATCGCGAAATAAAATTATTGATAGGATCGCGGTATTTCCGAAGAAGGGTATTGAAAACAAAAAACATGGGAATCGAAGAGGCAATGCAAACGACCAAACTCCCTACAACAATCGAATTGTTTAGTTTTGCGGTCAAAGCTATTGGGCAACTTAATATTTGAAGCCATGTTTCTCTCATTCCAGGAGCGGTTAGCATTTGGTACCCCACCTTATGAAAAAACGGATCTAGTAAGTAACCAATCCCCGAGAAAAAACCAAAACTAATGATAAGGAATGAAATATTGAGATTAATAACCAGAGCTAATAGAAGCAAAACTAAATTCAAAGCGCTCAGGGTAGGCGAAAGGCCCATCATATAGCCAAAAACTAAACCCAAAGTCAGTTGCCAGGGTTTTTCATCGGAATGAAAGGCTCTAAAAAATTTAAAAACTTGACCATACATTTGAGTAGGCTCCGGTTTTAGTCTTTATGAGGAATGTTATACAGGTTCTAGTTAATGTGCAGAGTGGAAATTTTGATTGCCCTTATTTTAATGTAACCATTTTGCATGCGCAAATATTTCATTTAAAATCTATTCCTTTCTGTTAACCTAGAAGAAACCTAATATGAAAGTGGAGGCGACTTAATTTTAGGAGATCGGGTATGAATTTTAGAATACGCATATTGTTTTTTTATATGGTTTTTGCGTTGTCGATGGCTCCAATGAACGCGATTGCGGGTCAAGTGATAGAGGCTGTAAAAATCCCTAATGAGGAACCAACAGCGAAAAGCGAAACAGGCAGCGAAGCTAAACCTGCAGTTAATGATGAAGAGATTCCTTCAAAAGAAGTCATACCTTTTGAAGAAGAGATAAAGGGAACTGCCGAAGAATTGACCCGTGTTTTAATGGAAAATGTGAAAGTATTTTTAGAAAAAGAACTGGATCAGCTCAAAATAAAACAGTATCAAAGCAAACAAGCGCAAGAAGCTTTGATTAGCGGTTATTTAAGCGATATAAAAAAGGATCCCGAAGACGCTAGCGCGCATTTTTCCTTAGGCGAAATTTACGATAATTATGAAAAAGGAGCCGACGCTATTCTACATACACGATTAGCGGAAAAATATTATTTAAAAAACAAAGATATTAAAGGTATTGCTGAGTCGCGAAGAAATCTGAGAGAGTTTTACGATCGATACGGTTTCAAACCAGAAGATTTTCAGTTAGATTAAAGAGTTTCAAAATTAAAAAGGGAAATGGACTATAAAGTCCATTTCCCTTTTTTTTGTGGTTTTTGGGCTGGTTTGACTTCTCTTAAGGGAATCAGAAGTTGGCTGAAGGTTTAGGTTGGCCATTATTACTTGGCGATCCAAATATTTTAGACAATTTTTTTACGGGCAAGTTCCATTAATTCTTTTTTATAAGAAATGGCCGCTTGCCTAATAGAATTGAATTTGTATTTTTTTAGCATTTTGTTTAATCGATTATTAAGATTATGAGTTTCAATATTTGGCCAATCGTTGGATGCTCTGTTTGACCCAGTAAGCGCTTGATATGTTCTTATGGCTTTTAAGGTATATACGATTGCGATTTCTTCATCATTCGTTAAATCTCCAGACAATCCGATATTTGCGTAAGAAAGGATGTGTCTTTCTAGCATGGTTTTCCGTAAACCATCGATTTCATTTGGAACATAACGTTTTTTTAGTTTTTGTGAGTAAATTTTTATTGCGCTTTTAAAATGAATATTAGCTTGATCGTACATACGTTGTTGTAAGAGGGTATTGCCCAAATAAAAATGAGGGGTTGCGAAACCCGGATTAAGAGCTATAGCTTGTTGAAAGTTTAAGATGGCTTGATCATATTGGTTTGATTCAAAATAGACTAAACCAAGGTTAAACTTTACTAAGTAGAGTTTGTCAGAGGCGAGTGCAGAGACCTGTTTTAAAATGGAAATGGATTCGTCCATTAAACCAAAACGATTGGACATTTCATTACTGGCGCTAATTATTTGGTTAATATTTCCTTGAGTTAATTTTTGGTTGATATTTCCTTCGGTCTTTCTATTAACGATTTCTCCAGGTACTGAAAAAGAGCAACCTATTAAGGTATGAAAAAACCAAAATCGTAAAAAAAGTGAAAATATTTATTCGCATAAACGAGAGTTCTATTAACAAAAGATAATTAAAGATTTAGGGACGCTAAATCAAAAATTTAGTGAAAAATTCAACTTAAAAGTTGAATTAGGCAATTTTTTAAGCGTTCCGAATGACGCTACCCAGCGGTTTAATAATGTAATAAATTAAAATACGTTTTTTGTAACTAATTGAATTATAGCACTTTATTTAATTTTTAATAACTAAGAATTTGATGGAATTGAAATTTTGAAAACTTTTAGAACCCTTCATATCTTAGAAAATCAATAGAACAGGGCAAAATCGAGCTGTATTCATTCGAGAAACCGAATTTATTTGGCAGTTTCGATATAAACTTATCGGCTTATTGAGAGATAACCTTGAGAGAAAAAATGTTTTAGAGCGGCAATATTTAAGCGGGTAATGAAGGAAATCATTGAAAAGTCACAAAATAAAACGAAGAGGGTTTATTACTGGGGAAAATTTATTTTAATAGGTTGTTTGGTCAAAACCCTATCTAGATTTTATGATTAAAATACTAAATCATAAATTTCGATTATTGAAGTTTCTTAGACAACGGAATTAGTCAATTTACTAATGGGATACTTAGTTTATTAGAGGTAAAAAATGGTCCACTTTTGGCCCACAGTTCTCGATTATTTAATTCTACCAAAAAGTTGGAAGGGCGTTTGCAACTCACATAAATAAAAAGGGTACAAAAGCGGTAGAGGTGTCGTTTGCAAATAGGTTGGTCTTATAATTTTAGTGAATGATACGGCCTTGGAGGAAGTGAACCATCCATTTTCGATCAAAGGTTAGAGAGTAAGCGTATGGTGTAACCAATTGCCTTATCCAACCAGTCGACAAGTTCCCCTTTTGTAGAACGGTATCGACAGTGGTGACGCAGTTATTATATTCTGTTTTATGTTTATTCCACCAGGATAACACTGCTGGCGCGTACATATAGTATTTATTGTTTCCCGATTGTCGGAACTGTCGTATTTGATTGATCATTCCGGTGTATTGGCTGGGGATAATACCTCTTGTGTAAAACCATATATTAGTGTTCGGAGATACTTCACTATCCAGGTTAGGTACTTGCATGAGGTCTTGCCCGTCAAAGTGTACGGATTGAAAGTCGCGACCGCCGATATCCCATAGAAAGAGAAATGCATGACCCGGTCGTTTTTGTCGTTTGACATATTTAGTGGTCACGCATAGACCTACGGTTACGTGTGTAGCGGTGATATTTTGTGTATAAGGATTGTTCTTATATGAGTGTGTGTCGTTGATCAAGTCATTTAGAACTGTCGTCACTTTACCGCTCTCATGTGTGGGTGGTTTGGTCTTATCGACGATAGGCATATGATTTACTCTTTACTATAAATGTACGAAGTTTGAGGGAGGAATCGAGGATAGGAAATAAATAGCCTAGTCAGTCCTACTGGCGGCCCTTCCGCCTGGCCTCAAAAAATTCCTTTGTCTGGTTTTTCCTAACTTCCAAACATTCAATTGACTCATCCTACATAATTGATGCCGTCCTCTACGTAAGATAAAATAAGCCGCAAATATCGTAATGCACTTTGGTGGCTTCGCAAGAGTCATCAAATAAATGGCCTCGAATAATATCTATAATAGATTGCCTTTAATAATTTCTTTTTCTACCCTGGCGATTTCTTTATTCACCTTGTCAAGACGACTCAGCATTCTTTCCAAAGTTAAAATTATAGAGTTGTCCATAATTCTTCTCATAGGTTATGTAATCTATTGTGACCCTTGGGCGCTTAATAAGATTTAAATTTTGTAAATCAAATATTTATACATATAGGGATTTCCGGGTCTTTTCTCTGGCTCGGTTTTTTGCATCGCCTCACTTGCGCTATTATTTGGGGCGATTTAACTTATAGTGTGAAGTCCGTATTATCCAGTTTTCAAAGTATTTAATAAGAAATAAAGAAGTTGATTTTAATTTCATGCTCTCAAGTTAATGAAAAGAATATATTGATTAAATAATGATTATATTATTATATCAAAAAAAATTGGTTTAACAATATTTTTATCGATAAAATATTTTAAATACCATAAAATAAAAATTTTCTCTTTTGTGACGAAAATGGAATTTTTTTAGAAACGCAAAGAGCCGAAAGAGTGAAGAAAAAAGCTGCCCGAATCAAAGCTAAAGTTATTCTTTGTTAAATAAAGGCAGGAGTTTCTTCCTGAAAACGATAGTGAGATATATCACCTATAAAAGTTTATTGTGAAACAAAAGTGTACTCGCTTTAGTAAACTTTTAACCCAGGAAGTTATTTACATGTTTTGTGCGGAATTGAAATGAAGTTAGTTTTAAGAAAATCTTTTAAATCTATTGCAAAAACGATTTGTTGAAAGTCTTCGGGTATTTAATTCGCGGAATGAATCAAAGAGGTATAGAGTGTGGAAAAATTTATGGGTTTGTTTTGTAACTTAGATAGCTTTTTGTCGAAAAATAAATTATTGTAGTTTGAAAATAAGTTTTACATTGATCTTAAATTTCTTATACTTATTTTCAGTTTTGTTTACTCATTCCTCCTTTAGGTTTTGCTGAGGATTTATATTTAAATAGCTTGCAAGGATAGATTGAGAAATTATTGAATAAAAAAAAGATGTTCCGGTTTAAACTTTTAAAGAAAATCTAATGTCTTTAAAAATAAAATTCTCCATTTTATTATCGGCCATATTCATCGGCTTGTTGTTGGCAATAATATTAATCTTTTCTTTTGTAATCTATCCCGCCTTTGAAGAATTAGAATATCGCGAGGCTGAAAAAAATATCAATCGGGTTTTAGATATTTTGGCCTCGGATATTAAAGACATGGATTCTTTTGCCTATGATTGGGCAACTTGGGACGATACTTATAATTTTATTAAAGATAGAAACCAACACTATATTGATTCGAACTATCTTCCAAAATATTCGCTGGCACAAAACCACGATTTGTACTACATCTGGGATATAAGCGGCAAACCGGTTTTAAATAAGGCGTTAAATAAAGAGGGTAACGCCTATACGACTTTTAACGAATTTCCCGAAGCGGGTCTCCCAAAAAATCATCCCTTAGCTTTGGATACATTAAACAGCAAAATGCATGGCCTAATCCAAACAGACCAGGGCGCAATGATTGTTGCCGCTCGTCCAATTATTACTTCTAAACTGAAAGGTCCCATTCGCGGAGTATTATTAATGGGGCGATATTTAGATGAAGAAATTATTGAAAATATTACGAAAAGATCCCGTTTGGATTTAGATATTTGGCCTATAGATAAAGGAAAGCCAATAGATATGCCCAAAGACGTTCCAAGAAACCTTAGTCCAGGAGACAAAAAAATAGCTTTTACGGAAGATAAAAAAACTGTTTTTGCCTATTCTTCTTACGCGGATATTTTTGGAGATCCCGCGATATTAATAAGAATTAGCATGTCCCGGAATATTGTTAATCAAGGAAAGTCCACTATCGCCTATGGAATTGGGATGGTGTTGATTTCTGGCCTAATGTTAATGGGGATATTACTTTTTATTCTTCAGCGGTCCATCGTATCCCCTCTTACAAATCTTGCTCGCAATATTATGCGACTTGGAAAGAGCGAAGGCGCTTTAGATGAACTTCCGGTAGACCGAAGCGACGAACTGGGGATCGTAGCGCGTTCCATTCATTCTAGCAATGAAGAACGAAACATTATAGATAGCAAGTTAGTTATTCAAAATGAAATTTTGGGTTCGGTGGCAAAAAAAATAAATTTAAAGCTTATTTTAGACAATTTGATCATTCAATTAGAAACTCTGCTGCCTAAGTCTATATGCTCAATACTTATAACGGATGAGGAAGGAAAATATTTGCGTCATTTCTCCAGCCCATCGCTTCCTAAATCGTATATTGAAAAAATAAATAAAGTCGAAATTGGTTCGTCAATTGGTTCCTGTGGAGCGGCCGCTTACCATAATAAGATTGTGATTAGCGAAGATATTGCAACCGATCCCAAATGGAGCGTTTTTAAAGATATTGCGCTTCCTTATGGTTTAAAAACCTGTTGGTCGTTTCCTATTAATAATTCTAGCGGCAAAGTTTTAGGTACCTTTGCCTTTTATTATAAAGAAACCAGTCGGTTTACGGATAACGACGAGAAATTAATACAACCTTTTGCCTTTCTAGCTGGAATTGCAATTGAGAGTAGAAACGTCGATCAAGAATTGGTTGAGTCTAAAAATGCCGCTGAAAAAGCCAGTCACGCTAAATCTATTTTTCTAGCTAATATGAGTCATGAAATCCGAACGCCAATGAATGCCGTGCTTGGCTATTCGCAAATTTTAATGAGAAACAAGGATTTGGACCAAAAAACCAAAGATATTATCAGAACTGTCCATGATAACGGCGATAATCTTCTAAAATTGATCAATGAGGTATTAGACCTATCCAAGATTGAAGCTGGAAAAATGAAATTAAATTTAATCGATTTCGACCTCAATCATTTGATTGAAGAAATTGATAATCTATTCGAACTTCGCTGTAATCTAAAAAAGTTGCGTTGGACTGTAAAAGGTTTTTCTGAACCAGTTTATGTGAAGGGAGATGAAACTAAGTTACGGCAGGTTTTGGTCAATCTATTAGCCAATGCTATAAAATTTACCGATTTTGGCGAGATTATGTTGACTGTTGCTCAATTAGAGAACCAACAATATCGTTTTAACGTTATCGATACAGGATATGGTATTTCAGACGAGGTTCAAGAAAAAGTTTTTGGCGCTTTTGAGCAGGATGATGTTGGAGGAAAAAGAGGAGGCACCGGACTCGGTCTCGCCATCGCCAAAAAGCAGTTACAATTTATGGGGTCTGATTTATTCGTCAAATCCAAAATCCATGAAGGTTCCGATTTTTATTTTACCCTACGCCTGCCCCCTTCAATGAAAGGGATCAAAAAAAGCGGCATGAAAAGCGATCTCGTTCTTCGCTTGGCTCCAGAATACAAAATCAAAGCGTTAGTTGTTGACGATGTCAAAGAAAATAGAGAATTACTTTCGTTATTCCTTTCAGAGATTGGAGTAAAAACTATTGAAGCCGATAATGGCGAAGAAGCGGTGGAGAAAGTAATAGAACACTCTCCAGATATTGTATTTATGGATTTACGTATGCCGATTATGCGAGGGGAGGAAGCTCTTAATTTAATTCAAAAAAGTTTCGGTAAAGACCAAATTAAAGTAGTAGCTATTACCGCCTCCGTAATTGATCGGAAAAGGGAATATTTTTTAAACCTGGGGTTTCATGAATATATTTCAAAACCGTTTAAAGCGGAAGAGATTTTTGATTGCCTAAGCCAATTGCTTGGCGTTAAATTTGTCAGTGAAGAAGACAATTTCCTTAAAGACGAATTACCTAACCTAGAAGAGCTTGATTTTTCCAAAATATTTATATCGGAAGACTCGTATAGAAAATTGGAGAGAGCTACAAAATTAAATAATATAACGGAAATCGAAAATGTGTGTAAGGAGTTAGGTAAAATAAACGGTGACTCAAAAAAATTGGCCGATCATTTGGAAAGTTTGTTGAATCGTTACGAAATAAAAGGAATTCTAGATATATTGGAAAAGCTCTCCATAAATAGGTAAAAGCGATAATTTAATACTTGAATATTACGATGTCTGGCTTCAGAGATAACACTGCGTTATATTGACATTTTTTAATGACTTTATTTTAATTGAAACAAGCCATTCTTACGAATGGCCAAGGAATTTTAGAAAGTATTTAATTTATTTTAAATTTAACAACTCAGGAAACCGGGTCAATATCAAGCAGTTAATAATATTGACGAAATTGAACTCTCACGCCGATATCCACATCAGATTGAAGAGATTCAATTTCCCTTGAGGTTTTCCTTTAAAATCAATGGTTATAGCTTATTTAGTCTGTAGCCAATTTTGCCTCCAATTGTTGAGTTTTGATGATTTATCAAAATATTTAAAACCCCTCTCCTATAAATTGTTGGCATGACAATATTTTTTCGCTATCGGCCCAACAGGCCGGAAACACTTTTTCTTTTTTTAAGATTATTTAATTATATAAAATGAAGATAATTGATTTTATATAATTAAATAATCTTAAAGGTTTGATATCATTTTTAAAGTTGGGACTTTGGAGTTTAGGTGAGATTTTATATTAAAAACTTGTTGTTGGTTGTAGTATTAATTTTCATAAACTTGCTATTTGGCAATGTGCAGGCGGCTCTGGCTGAAGCGCCAGATATTGGACTTGCCATCGATCCAGCCCCAAGTGAAGTGAACGGTAAGTTTCGACTCGGGTCGCACGTAAAGTTGTTCATTCCCAACCTGCCTTACTTAGCAATTTCTCATGCAATAAATGCCGCTTTGGTACGACCCGTGGACAATGAAAAAGGATGGGAATATGACCTGGCGTTAAGTCATCATAATGTCAATGATAAGATCTGGGAATTTAAATTGCGCCATAATGTACGATTTCAAGATGGTTCATTATTTAACGCCGATTCGGTTTTGCTCAATATGACCTATTTTAAAAAAAAACCCTTTCTATTTAGCAAACTCCACGAGGTGTTTGACCGGGTTGAAAAGGTCGACGATTACACAGTGCGTTTTTATATGACTGAGCCTTATGGCGTTTTCCTGCATGACGCTATCTGGTTACAATTTTACACTCCAACCTACCTTGAAAAATTTGGTTGGAATGGCAAACCCACCTGTCCAAATCTGGCAGAACCCGGTCCTTACGGACTAGGGCCTTACATTCTAAGTGAGGGCTATATCGAAGGCGATCGTCGTGCGCCAAAGGCCATTCTTAAGGCAAACCCACTGTACTGGGGGGATAACAAACCAAAGGTCGAATTTATTACTATATACACAGATATAGGCATGTTGAAAGCCCGCGACCAAACGCTATTTAGCGAAGGGGAGGTTGACATTACCCCGATACCTTTTGCAGATCAAGTAGAGACAACGCTTTCTCCTTACGCAAAGCTTACCGTATCGCCTTCGAAAAATAACTATGCTATGCACCTAAATATGCTTAATGGCAATCCGGCTATTCGTGACGAACGCATTCGATATGTCGTCAATCATGCAATCGATCAGGAGTATATGTTGAATTTGTCCATGCTTGGCGAAGGGGTGTTGTCGCCCACTATGGTGTCGCCGAATTTTTATAAAGTGAGTGAAAGCATAAACAGGCTGGAACCTTTTTTTAAGCATTATAAAAAAACTCAAGATGACGATACTGAGAGTCTGCGTTCTTTGGTTAGAAGCTACCAGAAAGAAAATAATCAGGATCCTGCACAATCTCTTCAGTTGACTCTTCTCGCCCAGAAAAGCTTTCTGTTTCTAATCCGAGACATTAAATTTTTCCTTGCAAAGGTCAATATAGACTTGAAAGTAGAGGCGCTTGCCGATGAAGGACAGGTGTTTCGTCAACTGTTCGATACTTATCAAGACAAAAATCAAAAACCTTGGGATATGTTGCTTTGGGGTAACTACGATTGGTACAAGCACCCCTGGTCGGCGTTCTTTGTTTATAGACCTTTCAATGCCTGGTCGACGATTCCACCTAATTCGGAGTTAGTTTCTTTTACTAATCGTCTCATGCGAACCAATGTCGAGTCGGAGGAATACATTCCTCTGGTAGCGGGTTTTATCCGTCATGTATATGAAAATAACTACATGGTATTCCTACCTACTCCCAATAATATATATGCAGTAAACAAAGAAGTTGTATTTGAACCCGGGAGTTCAGCCTTTGTTTCTCTACGGGATTTGCAGGTGACGGATCTGCATTGGTCGTTAAGGGGGGACAAGCCTTATCCCAAAGAGCGAAAAATACCTCTTCGTATTTACCGCAAAAACTTTAAAGTATCGATGCCATGAATATAAGCGCAAATAACCAGGAAAAAATTAAGGACGAAAACAAAGAGGATTTGAAGTTAGAGAGTACATTATCCCGACGGATTATTACCTTGCTGGTTATTGCGACGATATTGTTGATCGGACAAAGCCTATACAACCTGTCAAACTTAAAAACAGTCGACCAATCCATTGTAACTATGCATAACACTGCTGATAATCTTGAAGAGTTGGCCCGGGAAATTGTTAAACCCATTGCCGATATTCGAATGTTGTCCATGGAGATGGTGTTGGCCCCAAACCAAAAACTAATTAAAGAAATCGAACATAGGATGGACCAAAGTATCAAGAGCTTGGATAATCGACTGTTGAATTGGAGTCAGCGCCTTGAAAGAGAACACGAGGAAACGCCTGGTAAAAATAAGTTTCATGCTATCCAGTCTTCTTGGATTAATTATCGTAAGGCCTTAACCACAACCCGTTACTATATTAAGGAAGGTATCCGTGTTGCGGCATTCATCAGCGTCACTCAACAGGAAAAAGGGCATTACAAGGATCTGCAGGGCGCTCTGGCAGCATTTAGGAAAACGCAGATTGCGCTGAACCAGGAAGTTTATGATATGGCGCAAAATAACTCTACTGTCGCCTATTACACCCTGGCGGTCACTGCCGTTGTCGAGGTTCTAATTCTGAAATTTATTCTTTATTTTGTTTATCGTATGTTCCGAACATATATGCGCGCCTCTCAAGCTCACGAAAAGAAACTGGCTGAAGCGATGAAGACCGCTGAGTTCGCTAACCAATCTAAAAGTGAGTTCCTTGCGAATATGAGCCATGAGATTCGCACCCCCATGAATGCCATCATCGGTATGAGCCATCTTGCTTTAAAAACCAAGCTGACTCCGAAGCAGAATAATTATTTGAGGAAAATTGAATCTTCCTCCAGATCCTTGCTCGGTATCATTAACGATATTCTAGATTTCTCCAAGATTGAGGCGGGTAAGTTGGATATGGAGGAAATTGAATTTGAAATCAATGAGGTTTTAGAAAACCTGGGGAACCTGGTCACGTTAAAGGCGCAGGAAAAAGGCCTGGAAGTTCTGTTTTCGGTGAACAGGGACGTCCCCTATTTACTGGTAGGCGATCCAATTCGATTGGGCCAAATTTTAATCAATTTAACCAACAATGCGGTTAAATTTACCGACCATGGAGAAATCACTGTTTCAATCGAGTTAATAGAAAAAGAAACCTCGGGTAAGGTTCGATTGCAATTTTCAGTTAAAGATACTGGAATTGGCTTGACCCCCGAACAAATCGAAAAACTGTTTCAGTCTTTTAGTCAGGCGGATACTTCCACCACGCGAAAGTATGGCGGTACGGGTCTTGGGCTAACCATCAGTAAGTTACTTGTGGAAATGATGAATGGAAAAATTTGGGTGGAAAGCGCTCCGGGTATAGGAAGCGAATTCATTTTTACAGTTGTTTTAGGCATGGGATCAACTCAAGAGAGGAACCAATTGGTATTATCAAGCGATCTCCAAAACATGAACGTACTGATTGTAGACGATAACGAAGCCTCAAGACTGGTATTGGAAAATGCTCTAAATTCTTTTAATTTAAACGTATCCATGGCATCTTCGGGCGCGGAAACAATATCCAAAGTGGAAGAGGCGGATATGGATAGTCCTTATGAACTCATCGTTATGGATTGGCAAATGCCGGAGATGAATGGGATCCGAACTTCGGAAATCATCAAAAAACATCCAAACTTGAAAAAGATTCCTAAAATAATCATGTTAACGGCCTATGGTCGGGAGGAAGTAGTGCGGTCGGCAGAGGAAGTTGGGCTTGACGCCTTTTTGGTGAAACCAATGAATCCTTCCATAATGCTGGAAACAATTATGGAAGTCTTTGGCAAGGACGTTTCCAAAACCCATAAAATCAGTCAAAAACTTAAAATGGAAGTTGATCGTTTTGAGGCTATCCGTGAGGCAAATATTTTGTTGGTGGAGGATAATGAAATCAATCAAGAGGTGGCCAGCGAGCTGTTGGTACAGGGAGGGTTAAAGGTTTTCATAGCAAATAACGGCAAAGAGGGCGTAAAGTTGGTTAGCGAATTGGAACTTGATTGTGTATTAATGGACTGTCAGATGCCAATCATGGATGGATATGAAGCGACACGAGAAATTCGCAAAAATCAAAAATATGATTCGCTACCCATTATTGCGATGACGGCTAACGCCATGAAAGGCGACCGGGAAAAATGCCTTGACGTTGGGATGGATGATTTTGTTTCTAAGCCTATCGATCCTCAGGATCTCTTTGAAGCGTTGGTTAAATGGATAAAGCCCCGTGAAAAAAAATTAGATCTAATATCCCTTGAAAAAGAAGATCAAGAAGCAGTCGATGATTTCCCTACCAGTCTGGAGGAGATCGATATAGAAGGGGCTTTGGTAAGGTTTTCCGGAAATAAAAAGCTTTACAAAAATATACTGATCAAGTTTTACAAAAATAATAGTGAAATAGCCCGACAAATACAAAATGAATTAACCGCGGGGGATCTCAATACTGCACAAAGAGAAGCGCATTCAATTAAAGGAGTTGCAGGATTAATTGGAGCGCAAAAGTTGCAGAGCGCGTCAGAGAAATTGGAATATGAAATTAAGGAAGGAAAGAGCGAAAAATTTGATCCTTTGATTAAAGAGTTTTCAAAGGAGCTGGAGGTAGTTTTGAATTCATTGGAGGGCATGGTGAAATCTAGCGAATTGACATTGCCTCCAAAAGAGGAAAACTCGGACGGCAAAATTGAAATCGATAAGTCTAAAGTGGAGCCACTTTTAAAAGAGATGGCAGTTCTTTTGGCCGAAGACGATATCGAAGCAAAAAATATTTTAGACGAACTTAAAGAATATTTTAGCGGGTCAACTGTTCTTAATGGTTTGAAGGAACTCGAACATAATATTTCAAGTTACAATTTTGACCAGGCTTTGGAGTCTTTACATAACTTTGCTAAGACCCTGAACTTAGAGATTGAAGGAGAAAAATAGAAGATGGCTGAAGGTGGCGAAAAAAAAACGATTCTGGTAGTAGACGATACGCCCGAAAACATTGATTTTTTGGCAAGCATTCTAAAATCAGATTATCGCGTTAAAGTGGCGCTAGATGGCGATAAAGCTCTAAAAACCATCGCCAAAGGCAATCCGGACCTGATTCTGATGGATATCCAGATGCCTGGGAAGAGTGGCTATGAGGTTTCCCATATCCTTAGAAACGATTCATCTACTGCGAACATACCCATAATTTTCATTACAGGGGAAGGTCCAGATAAGGAAAAGGAAGAAGAACTTAACGCCATAGGTACAATTTCTAAACCTGTGGATCCTGAAATTTTGTTAGCTTGGATAAAAGAAAATATCTAATCAACATTTAAGCGATACCACAAACGTATTAACTTTCAAATAATATTTGGAATGTAGCCGAATTGCAGCCAACGGGGTCTTAATCCTTGTAAGTAAACTGATTCCTCGTAATCCTTAGAATGGCCAATAACCCTTGATTTTAAAGAAGAAGCGAAGGAGCCGATATCCACATCAGTTTGAAGGGATTCGATATCCCTGAGGTTATTAAAAACTAACGCTTAATTTATTGGGTTAAACGCTTATTACTATTTATTGCCTCTTCATTAAACCAATTCTTAAAGAATCCTTTTAGCGTCGACCATAAGCCGTCAGGCCCCGTACAAGGTCTAGTAAGGTATACTCATAATTTCTGTTGGTTCGGCAAAGGCTTCTCGACTCCCAATTTTGTGAAAATTTATCCCTTCATAAAGTTTTTCATTGGTTTTCCCACTCATATTAAAATCACAAAAATGTTACAGACGGTTTGATTTTGTAATTTTTTTAATGTTTATATGATTGGAAAATCGTTGATATTTGAGCTTTAAAAATGAGATGAGGAACATTTAATTACATAGATAGTATATTTAAAAAAAATTTGTATTTACAATTGGAATCTTTATAATTGATGATACATTTGCAGTAATTTAGGTAATCTAGTGAAACTGACTAAATTGACTCAATCAGCTATAGGTTGAGCATTACGGCTTAGTTCAAAAATATTCTTATATTACAGGGGATACTTTTTTAAACCTGGGAATATAGACAAAGAAAGTTAAAGTGGGAATATAAATTGGAAGATTCTATCTTGTTTATTTACCGTTACCACTTGCAGTCAAAAATATAAAAAAATTGAAAATAATAAATTTATTTTAGGAGCCATATCAATGAATTCGAATCAATTGGAGGTCAACAAACATGAGGCGATTATTAATGCTATTGACAAATCCCAGGGGATTATCGAGTTCAACTTGGACGGCACTATCATAACCGCCAACGATAATTTTCTGAATGTTCTTGGATATACATTGGAAGAAGTGAATGGAAAGCATCATCGGATTTTTTGCAATGAAACGTATGCAAACAGTCAAGACTACAAGAAGTTTTGGGAAAAATTGAACCGTGGAGAATTTGATTCCGGCGAGTACAAGCGTATCGGTAAGGGAGGCAGGGAGGTCTACATTCAAGCGACTTATAACCCAATTTTTGATTCGAAAGGCGAACTAATAAAAATTATTAAAATCGCTTCAGACGTTACCGAACAAAAGCTAATAAACGCGGAGTACGAAGGTAAAATAAACGCTATTGATAAATCTCAGGGCACCATTGAGTTCAACATGGACGGAACGATTATAACTGCTAACGACAACTTTCTAAATGTTCTTGGTTACTCGTTGGAAGAAGTTAAAGGGAAGCATCATCGAATTTTTTGTGAGGAGTCGTATGCAAATAGCCCGGAATACAAGGGGTTTTGGGAACAATTAAACCGCGGGGAATTTGATTCGGGAGAGTACAAGCGTTTCGGAAAGAACGGTAGAGAGGTTTACATTCAAGCGTCCTATAACCCGATTTTTGATTTGAATGGCAAACCGTTGAAAATTCTTAAAATCGCCGCAGACATTACCGAGCAGAAACGTTTCGAAGCGGAAAGAGCGAAACAAGCGGCATTAATCATGGAAATGTCCACTCCGGTGATGCGACTCTGGGATAATATTTTATTGCTTCCCATTGTCGGATTGGTGGATTCAAAACGTGTCCAATTAATTATGGAAACTGTATTACAAAAAATTTTAGACCACCAAGCCAAGATTATCATTATGGACATACAAGGCGTTCCCGCTGTTGACAGCGCCGTTGCTAACCATATTATCAAAGTTACAAAGGCCACAAAATTGATGGGGTGTACTTGTATCATAACCGGGATTTCTCCGGAAATTTCACAAGCGCTGGTTAATTTGGGTATCGAATTAAACGATATATTGACGCAATCAACATTAAAAGAAGGCGTTAATACTTCTCTGAAAAAAGTAGGTTTTCAGTTGAAAGAAATAAAATCCAACTGATTAATCTTGGCTCTTAAACGTGGAATTTAAATGAACGATCCTTTGGAACCTGTAAAAATAACCATTCATGAAACCCAGGGGTGCTTGGTGTTGCCTATTCAGGAAGAACTTTCAAAAGAAGCCGCGCAGCAAATTCAAAGAAGTTTGCTAGAACAGGTTCATGGTAAAAGTGTCAAGGGAGTTGTTATTGATCTTTCTGGAGTAAAAATTCTTGATGGAGCCTTATGGGAAATTTTTTCTAAAACCGCCCAGATGGTTAAAATGTTAGGAGCTCCATCTGTGATAACAGGCTTAAGTCCGGGTGTAGTGGCTTCAATAATCGACCTGAATCTAGAAATTAATGGCCTCACGACGGCGATGAACCTAAAAGATGCATTGGAGATTTTAACCCAATCGGCGGAATTGGAAGTGGACAATGATGATGAGGCTGGGAATGACTCTGAGAATGAAGATGACAATTTAGATATCGACGACGAATGGAATAGGGAAACCGAGAAAGAATTAGATAATGAAGATACTAAGTTTTAATAATTGGGTTGGGTCATGAAAGCTCTACTTATTTTGATTACAAACTCACAATGACCGCAACGAACCCTAAAGTAAAAAAATTGGATATTTCTGGAGAAACTGATGTTGCGTATGCGGCATTGGCTGCAAAAAATTACGCCAAAGAAATCGGGTTTTCGAAAGCAGACCAATATATGATTTCCACTGCTGTAAGTGAGCTTGCGCGTAATATATTTGTTTATGCTAAAAGAGGAAGCATAGATTTGAGTTTTTTAGAGCTGGATTCAAAAAGAGGAGTTGAGGTGGTGGCCGAAGATTCAGGTCCAGGAATACAAGATATAGACAAGGCCATGGAAGACAATTATAGCACGGGTGGAACTATGGGTGTGGGTCTTCCTGGAACCAAACGGCTCATGGATGATTTTCAAATTGATTCCCAACGCGCGAAGGGAACCAAGATTACAATACGAAAATGGATTCAATAGATAACGGAACGGTAGATTATTTTATCGCGGAAAGAGCTTTAGAGTCGGTTAATGGCGATACGGGGTTTGTTTGTGGCGACGAGGAACGGCTATTTGTCGGTATTATAGATGGCGCAGGTCATGGACCTGAGGCACACACAATAGCCAAATCCAGCCGCGATTTCCTTAATAAAAATCAAGACAAGGAACTCCCAAGCCTGATGAAAGAACTGCATGAAAAGTTGCGTGGAACGCGTGGGGGAGTGGCTATTATAGGTAAACTTGATATTAAGGCGTTGCAGTTCCGCTATGTGGGAATAGGTAATATCGTTTTAAGAAAATTTGGAAGTTCTTCGGAAAGGGCCGTGACTCAAGACGGAGTGATTGGATACCATATAAGAACCCCAAAAGAAAAACTTATGAAAATTTCAGGCGGGGATGTATTGGTTATGCATACCGATGGAATAACGAGCTATTTCGATATTAACGATTATCCGAAGATTCTAAACGATGATCCAAAAACAATCGCAAATAATCTAATTAAAAATTTTGGAAAAAATGACGACGATGCCACTTGTATCGCTATGCGAATTAAGTGATGGTTGCAATATTTTTGATTTGAAATTGATTGAATTGGTATTTAAGTAATTAATTAGGGAATAATAAAGAGTGATAGAACTAGGAACTATTTCCATACGGGACGAAAATTCCATCGTTCAATGTCGGAACAAAATTCGAATTCTTGCAATGGATTTAAATTTCGGTTCCGTGGAATCGACCCGTCTGGCAACTGCGTCGTCCGAAATTAGTCGAACCTTACTACAAAATGAAGACCCATCCAGTGTGGATGTGTTTTTTGAAAAAGTTAATGGAAGGTTTGGGTTACTAATGGTTTTCAAGGGGGTAAATGGCCATTTCAATTTAGGTAACTTTGAATTTTTATTTGATCAATATTCGGTTACCCCAGAAAACCAGGAAGTAAAAAATATTAGAGCTTTTAAATTGTTCCGCGATCCCTCCTTTATCCCCTCCAAAGATTTCATAGAGATTGAAAAAAATAAGATCTCTCAACTCAGTCGAGAGGAGCTTATGGGAGAATTGAAAGATGCCATGAAACAGGCGGAATCGGCCACTCAGGCAAAATCTGATTTTCTGGCCAACATGAGCCATGAGATCAGAACTCCCATGAATGCCATCATAGGCATGAGTATTCTTGCCTTGAAGACCGAGTTAACTCCTAAACAATACAATTATGTGAGCAAAATTCAGGCATCTGGAAACGCATTGCTTGGCATCATTAACGACATTCTGGATTTTTCAAAAATAGAAGCTGGAAAATTAGATATGGAGGATATCGATTTTCGGCTGGATGATGTTCTGGATAACCTTTCAACTTTGGTTACATTAAAGGCTCAAGAAAAGGGGTTGGAGGTATTATTTTCATTTGATAAAAGTATACCTCGCGCCTTGGTGGGAGATCCGCTTCGGTTGGGACAAGTTTTAGTAAATTTAACTAACAATGCAGTTAAATTTACCGAACAAGGCGAGATAATTGTTTCTATAAAACCTCTTAATATTGAGTCGGACAAAGTGGAATTACAATTTACCGTGAAAGACACGGGTATCGGTTTGACCCAGGAACAAATTGGGAGACTATTTAAAGAGTTCAGTCAGGCAGATACATCCACCACAAGAAAGTTTGGAGGAACAGGGTTGGGACTCACTATTTCCAAACGTCTTGTCGAAATGATGAAGGGAAGAGTTTGGGTCGAAAGCGAACCTGGCCAGGGAAGTAGTTTCATTTTCACGGGGGTTTTTGGAGTAAAAAACCAACAAGATGGAACAGAATTAATACTTTCAGATGACCTTCAGGGGAAAAAAGTTCTGGTCGTAGACGACAACGATTCAGCCAGGGAGATTTTAGAGAACGCATTGCAGTCTTTTTTATTGAATGTGTCTAGTGCATCATCTGGCTTTGAAGCTATTTCAAAGGTTGTGGCTGCAGATCCGGACGGTCCTTTTGACCTTGTTATTATGGACTGGCAGATGCCTGAAATGAATGGGATTAAAACTTCAGAGATAATAAAAAAGAATTCCAAATTAAAGAAGATTCCAAAAATTATTATGCTTACGGCTTATGGGAGGGAAGAAGTGGTCCGGCAAGCCGAAGAAGTAGGAATCGATGGATTTTTAGTTAAACCAATGAATCCTTCGGCCCTTCTTGAATCAATTATGGAAGTATTTGTAAAGAAGCACGCCAAAAAGAAATACCAAGAAGATTCTGAGGTCGAGCTAGTAGAGCAGGGTATGAGCGCTATTCGAGGAGCGGGGATTTTGTTGGCCGAAGATAACGAGATCAATCAGGAAATAGCTGTGGAGTTGTTGGAAGAAGCGGGACTCAATGTGACCGTCGCCAATAATGGGAGAGAGGCTGTGGAGTTGGCAGGTCAATCAGAATACGATTGCATATTAATGGATATGCAGATGCCAGAAATGGACGGGTATGATGCCACAAGGACTTTGCGGAAAGACGTTCAATATAAAAATCTCCCAATAATAGCTATGACAGCAAATGCCATGGCTGGGGACCGGGAAAAATGTCTGGAAGCTGGAATGAACGATCACGTGTCAAAACCCATTAACACAAAAGAGTTGTTTGGGGCTTTAATAAAATGGATTCCTGAACAGAGAAAAGGCGAGGTTAAAAATATTGATCAAACAGTATCATCGGAACAATCGGAAGATAGCGATGATAACATTCCTTTAGATCTTCCTGGTTTGGATGTAAAGGCAGGCCTTGAAATTGTTAGCGGTAAAGAGAAGCTTTATCGAAAGTTATTGACAAAATTTGAAAGAGATTATTCTAATTTTACGGGAATAATTAAGCGGGCTTGGGAAAATGGTTCCCCTGAGTTGGCAGAAAGGGAAGCCCATACGATAAAAGGAGTGGCTGGTAACATCGGCGCTAAATCAATATATAAATCGGCTGGTAAAATAGAAACTGCAATCAGAAATGGGGATAATGCCGACAAAGATATCTTGTTAAATGAATTCGACCAGGACTTGACCCAAGTCCTTGAATCTTTAAAAAGTCTTAATCTTGCCATCCCTGAAAGTTCAGAAGTTTTTGAATTGCCAAATATAGATATTCCGGATGAGTTGTTTTCTTCTTTAAAGGAGGCGGCTCATGAAGGGTTGTTTGATGAAATGCTAGAGAGTTTAGTGGAGCTTTCAAAAATTGAACCTTCAGGCCCGATTCTAGCGACACATTACAGGCAATTTTTAAGAGAATTCAAATTTGATGAGATTTTAGATTCATTGGAAAAACTAAGCGCAATGGATTCTAAAGTAACTAGTAAGGAGTCTCTACTCAAATCGTTGTCGAACCTTGAACCTCATGTTAAATCCAGAAAACCAAAAAAGTGTAAACAGGCATTAAAAGAAGTTATGGAATTAAACTGGCCTTCTGAATTTTTGAGTGAATTAAATTGCATTGAAGAATTTTTGGGAAAATATAAATACAAAGAAGCTCTCATTGCTCTTGAAGAATTAATTAAAAAAATAGGATGAAGTCGGTATTGTAATGGAGTCATTGTCTGACGGAAAAATACTTGTAGTAGACGATGTTGAGGCAAATATTGATATTTTAGTCGACGCTTTGGAAGAAGATTATGACGTCAGCGTTGCCATGGATGGCGAAAGCGCTTTGGAAGCTGTGGGTGAAGATAAGCCCGATCTTATATTGCTTGATGTAATGATGCCTGGAATTGATGGTTATGAAGTTTGTAAACGAATAAAACAAGATCCTGAAACGGAACATATTCATATTATATTTGTAACGGGCGTAGGCGAGACTCTCCAGAAAAGTTTGGGGTATCAATTGGGATGCTCCGATTATATGACCAAGCCATTTGATATCGTCGAAGTTAAAATAAAAGTTAAAACTCTCCTTTCTTTGGTGTTTTTTACAAGTGAAATTGCTCGATTAAAGGGACAGCGTGAATAACCCGATAAATGATTAGGTTATTAATGGTCCAACTTAGAGCTGGAAAGCCGACTTGAATGACCCAGAAATAATTAATTGTTTGTGGACAATTTGTTGACAGTTTAAGCCAAATTAATAACTACCCAATTAATCTATATTCTTGAAATAATTAGAAAGTCAGAACCTTAGTATGAAAGTTCGCTGACTTGTCGCGTTGGTACAAACCGGTTGGAAACAAATTAAACTTTCTTCTTATGCCTATTGATTATTTATCAGTAGGTTCTTGATTCGATACAGATACAGCCTGCCAATTAAATCAAGTGGCCACAATTTTCCCCGTAAGTCCCTTTTCTTCGACATTGATAAAACCTTGATAAAAATTTTCTCCCGTGGCGGAATCAATGGAATTTAGGGAATACCTTTAACTCATTGAAAAAATAATAGAATCAGAGTCTTACGCCGGAATCCTCCCCTGTGAGCCATAGTTAGGTTGCTCACGCGGATGCGTTTTTCAATGATCTATCCTAAAGATTGTCTGCCCCAGGATACCCCTTACCTCAACTAACTCGTGTCGAACATACCTTTTTATTTCAGTAAATAACATTTTGTACAAAACTATTGTTACGAAAGACCTGCTACCTTTTATATAAATCGGCTTTTTTGTCATGTTCCGTATTGTGGGCCATGAGTAATCAATCTGAAAGGTTTTAGCGTTAGGAACAACAGGTTTACCCAAAAAAATCTATTTTGATTTTCAAGTTAGCTTTGACTTGACTAAATATTTTGTATACAATATCGAAATATCTTATTTATTTTTGAAATTAGAAAATATTTTTCGTGAAGGGTGCAATCTTTCATCCTGATTTTTGGACCTATTGGTTGCAAGAGTGTTGCGTTTTCGGCCTCATTAGCATCGTTGTCCATGGAAGGATTTGAGTGGGCAGGGCGCTTGGTTGGGATAGGGTGTGTCCACCGCAAAATCTACTAGACCCGCAAGCAGGCTAAATCGGATCTTTTTGAATATAGCGAAGTCTTTTGTAACTGGAAACGACTTCATTATTTAATCATCTCCTCCCTGAGATGCCCTCAATTAACAATCCTTAAGGAAAAATACGATGCCTACTCAGCTTAAACAACTCATACGCTGTGCATTTTTATTCGTTCTTCTTTGTTTGCCGACACAGGCGATGGCAGGGACTTTTGATTGTCAAGCCGACGCGTCCTGGTTCCCCAGCGCTACGAATACGCCAACGATGCCGACTGAAGTTCCCAATACCGGTTCAAACAATCCCTTTTGCGGTTTTTACCAATTCTCCTGGCAGGCTTTTTTATACCTAATGTCCCCCGCATCGACTGGCACCGAACGAAACTTTGAAGTCCAAGCGAACTACCCTGTGTTGGAATTTGACTCTAGCGGGAAGCCTCTAAATTCCTGTGACGACACCATTACCGGTAATACTCATAGAATCAGTCTTGCTAAATCAGAAAATCTCCCTGAAGACATCCATCAGGCTGGAGACAGCGCTACGATTTACGATCAAAATAGGAATGTGGTGTACTACGAAGTTAAGTTTGATCGCAACACATGTAATGTGGCCCCGATTCAAAAAATGAATAATTTTCCACCGGGGACAACTGAGTTAAAATTTGCTTGGAAAGTACTCACCCCCGCTGAAATCGCATCCAAAACTTTTGTCGCTATAACTGCGTCGATTGGCAGTCAATCAAATGTCACGCTTGGTTTGGTGGGTATGCATGTTGCGGTTGCAACGCAAGACCATCCAGAGTTTGTTTGGGCAACCTTTGAACACGCTACCAATGACCCGAATTGCACTGGAGCGCTCGGAGTTAATTCTTGGTCATTCACCAGCGGCGCTTGTAATACAGCGCTAGTCAGTAAGGATCAACCGAAGATAGTCGCTTGTAAGTTTAATCAAGCGAAAGAGGAAACATCGATTACCGGAACGCCTACGGAAATTTGTCGAGTCTATCCATATGGAACAGCGACGGGCGATCTCAAGGCAACTGAGAACGTTGAAGACATAACCTCCTTGAACGCTAACGTGTTAGCGATGTTGCCCAATGCGGATCCATCCATGGCGGTATTAAAAAATTATTTTAATGTCGGAGCGATTTGGGTCAGCGATATTAACCAAGGATCTACCGTCGGCAATCAACGCGGCTCATTACGCCTGGCAAATACAACTGCGGAAACTACGTTTCAGCATGTTGACTTAAACCCGAACACTAATAAGGGTTTTGCTTCTAACTGTTTTGGTTGCCATAATTATGTGGCCCCGGGTAACAATACGACTTCGGGAAACCTCAGCCATATATTTAATGATATTGTCGCTGGACAATGTAAAGACGTGCAAGCTGGGCCTATCTGGAATAATATTGACGCAAAGAATAAATGTCCTAAAACATGCCAGAACAGTTCGCCAGATTTAACCTGGAATGGTCAATGGACAACAACTCAACCAGGAATTATGTCGGTTTGTGGTTGCTGTCCTTGAATAACTTCCATTGGATTTAGATGACTAACTACTATAAAACAACCTCGCCGACGTTTGGGTTGAGTAGTTGGAGTTCTAGTTGTATTGAGAACGGCGGTGTAATAATGTTCCATTGATTGGTGATGGTGGCAGAGTTCCTTTAAGTCTGTTGAACGACAACACCAAGCTCGCGGTAGATAGAATTGAGAAAAACGGGAACCGTCAATACACGAAGAAGTTTCGCGAGTTGTAATCGCATTAATTATTCGAAGCGCGTTTAGGTCTTCCTGGCAAAGGCAACGATAAAGGAAAAGTCGAAGGATTGCTAGTTTATGCTCGCCGTAACTTTCTAGTTCCGATTCCCCGATTTGATAGTTTCTCTAAACATAATCAGTCTTTTGTCGCGCAATATTTGAAACGTCGCGAACATAAGCTTCGCAGTCATACAGAAACGTTTCCGGAACGTTTTGAGAAGGATAAGGAGAAACTACTACCTTTATCTCCTTTTCTCTATGACGCTTGCGATAAGGCGAGTACCCGAGTAAATTCGATGTCTTTGGTCCGTAATAAGACGAACGAATATTCAATTCCTGTTGCTTAGGGTCGCCGCAAAGTCCAAGTTAGAATTTACGTCAATCTTGTCCTTTTTGATAATCGGCGCATTACCCGCAGGTCGTTGCTCTATTCCTCTTTGGTTTTTCCCGAATTTAACCGTAACATTTATTAAAAAAGGATGTGTAAATTAAAGGTCAGATTTAGTTATAATCCCAAGTGGGATATGAACTTTATATCAAACTATAGTAAAATTCTTGCTAAAGAAAACGGGTAAATTTATGGACGAACAAGATAAATCTGATCCTGAAGAATCAAACGGTAAGCTTGGTCTGTTGTTTACTTGTTTGGGGGCAATTTTTGTTTCTATTTTTATGGGGATATTAGCCATACCCGGAAAAAGCGGGTCGCCGCTTATATACATTCATTATACTTATGTTTATATTGTGCCTTTTATTCTTGGGGTATCTGGAATTGGGTTAGCGTTTTATCCACAAAAGCATCACAAGGTTGCCCGATGGGGCTATAGAATAGGGTTGTCGTTTATAGTGTTGCCTTTTTTAATTTCAATAATTGTTTCTAAAATTTGATAATTATGCGGTTGTAGAAATGGGGCGATTCGAAATTTCGTAAAATCTTCCAGTGTAGAGCTTATTGCATTTACGTATAGCGCCATATTAAGGCAAATTAATTCTTATTTATTAAAATGCTTAAAAATAATATCCGCAATAATCTGACTTCCTTTTGGTGAGTAATGATAATTATCATACGTCCAATCAATAAATAGATCTTTGTCGGTTAAATCTTTATCCAAAAAACGTGAGAATAATTCAATATGATCGAATTGATTTTTTTTCATGAACTCGTTCCACATTAAAATTTCAGGCGTATAAAATATATATTTGGGAATAATATTTTGAGGAAGTCCATGGGTAGCTTTATTGAAAAGCGATTTACTTGTTTCTTTTAAGTTTATAAACGTAAATCGATCGGGAGACAGTACGTAAGTTAACTTTGCTCCACTTTCCTTTACGAGTTTTTGTATTTTTAATAATAAAGCTTCAATAATGTACCGTGTTTCAAAACGATTTCCTGCTGTTGCCGGACAAAAGTAATCTTGTAAATGATGCAACCCAAAAAACTTGAGAGAATTGCTTAAGAGGAAAATGTTGTAGCAAGAGAATCGTCCGACATGATCGTCTATTAATATTAAACTATCAGGATCGACATTTGATTTCTCGGTTAATAGTTCTTTGTTTTTGATCGTGTAGTACGGTTTAGAAGCCCCTAAGCCATTAATTTTAACATCCGATGTATCTTGTCCCGTCCCAATTACAACCACAACCCTTTCAGGTTTTAGTTCTTTTATGTGTTTTTTTAGGAAAAAATAATATTGACTGATCCCATACCCGACTCCTCCCAGATTTAATACCTGATAACCCTGATACTTTTTTTGAAGATAATGACTGATTGTTTCGTCATTATTAACAAAGCCTCCATAAACTACGGAGTCGCCAACTAAAAGGATTTGTTTTTTTGTGGGGTCGATTTCCTGAGAACGGAATCCTGCAGAATTATTTGTATAAGTTATTCCCTCGGTGTGATAGGTGACGTTTGGAGATTCGACCCATCCCACTTGTTGGTCGAACTCCGTTCCGGTTCCAAACCCAAAAATTTTGCTATTAACCATGATGGCTAATTTAGATTTTAAAATGAAAGCAAGGTTATGACCCGGTTTACGAAAATCGTAACCGTTAAAATCTGGAAAGAATGTTCGAATGGAATAATCCCAGCATAATACGCAAACGATAAAAGAAAACGCAAAAACAGATATATGTTTAATAAGGCGTATCGTCATAAGGATATATATTATTTCGACTGTTCTTTACAGTTAAAATTGAAAATAAATGAATGGATGTCCGCCAAAGTCTCCAAGTATTATAAGCATTAGGAAAAGCGTGCTTATGAAAAAATAACGTGGAAACAAAGGTAGCTTTAAGATAGCTAAAGTATCGTTTTTACGTTCCTGGAAATATTGAATTAGAGTCAAAAATAAAAAGTAGAAAATAAGTTGTTGGATTTGTTCTAATCCAGTCTGACTTAATTGAAGGTTAAAGTTTTGAAAAAAACTAAGGAACATCTCCCCTGCTTGCGATAGTGTTTTAGTTCTGAATATCAACCATCCAACGGCGGCTATCTGAAAGGTTAAAAACACTTGAGCTGGGAATGGCAACTTGTCCCAATAACGGGACGTGTAATAGTATCCTCCAATTAAAATACCGTGATAAATTCCAAAGACAGCAAAGTTCCAATTAGCCCCATGCCATAATCCACCAAGTAGCATGGTTATAAAAATATTTATACAAGTGCGTTTAATCCCTTTTTGATTTCCTCCCAGCGGCACATAAAGATAATCGCGAAGCCATGAAGACAATGAAATATGCCATCGACGCCAAAATTCAGAAATGTTTTTTGAGAAGTAGGGTCTTCGAAAGTTTTCCATCAACTCAATTCCCATGCATAATCCTAAACCGATGGCCATAAATGAATAGCCTGCAAAATCGCAATAAATTTGAATACTGAAAGCATATGTAGCTAGTAGAACGTCGCTTCCATTATATGGAGCGGTTGATGCAAATACGGGATCGACTATTTTAGCCAGGTTGTCGCCCAAAACAACCTTGAGGACAAGCCCCCAAAGCAACAAATACATTCCTCGATAGACTTTTTCTAGAGTTACCGTTCTCACTTTTAGTATCTGAGGAAGAAGGCGAGCGCCTCGTTCAATGGGGCCGGCGACCAATTGTGGAAAAAATGATACGTAAAGAGCAAAGTCAAAGAAGTTTCGAGCCGCTTTTAATTTTCCACGAAAAACATCAATGGTGTAACTCATTGTTTGGAAGGTATAGAAAGAAATCCCGATGGGTAATACCGTATCCAATAAATAAGGTTCAATCTTTAAACCGAAATAGCCGCTTAATTCCTGAAAATTTTGGGCAAAAAAATCATAATATTTAAAAACACCTAATATCGATAGGTTAATAAAAATGCTAATACAAACAAATCTCTTTTTTAACGCCGGAGTTTTTGTGTCTTCTATTCCACGTCCGCAATAATAATCAGCGGCGGTGGAGACCAAGAGTAGCGATAAATATCTCCAGTCCCAACTTCCATAAAAAATGTAACTCCCCACGAGCAGCATTCGGTTTTGCCAATAATGCGGCAAAAATAGATAAAGGGAATAGATCGTAATAAAAAAAGCGGCGAACTGTAGCGAGTGGAATAGCATTTTATCGATTTTCTAGAGTGGACGGAGGGGAGATTACATAGAAGTTTGCTTTTGTAGTTTCAGTTTATATTTGATCGGCAGGTATTGTGAGAGGTGTAAATATGTCAAAATCTAATTTGCCTATGAAACCTTTTTATTGAGAAAACGAATAGCCTTGTGGCCAAATTTAACTTTAAAACTGGCTAACAACGATTTTGTTAATTGCTATTTAAAGACTTGTTGTAAGAGATCCGTTACTCTAGCGGTTGGATCCTTTCGAATTTTCTTTTCTTCATTCCCTACCATTTCAAACAATCCGTTCAAGGAATTTTTTGTCACATAGTCGTCGAGATCGATTGTTGGAGCGGTGACGAATGGTAGGGCATTGAGTTGACTGGCTAAATCTTTATAATATCCCGTCACGTTGACTTCTGAAATGCTTGAAGAAATGGCTGGTTTGAATTCGTTATATAATTTAGTGAAAGTTTTTGATTTTAAAAAATCTGTAGCGGCTGTATCCCCCCCATTAAGTACTTTTTGACCGTCTTCAATACTCATATTCTTAATAGCGTCTAAGAAATATGAAGTCGCTTTGGGAGCGGCCTTTTCGGCGGCTTGATTTATACTTAACTCAAAATTATTCACCATTTGCTCCATTCCAACTTTTTTAAGAAGTTCTGAGGCTTGATTGAGGCTATCCGGTAACGGGATTTTTATGTCTGGGTTGTTGTAGTAACCGTTCATTTGGGAAGCGGATTTTACCGCTTTTTCGATGCCCACGGATAAAGCTTCTTTAAGACCCGAAATAACTGTTTCCGAAGAACCCAAGTTTAAGGGACTAGCAGAATCTGCGGGTTTTGTTAACGGTTCTATTTGTTTAAGAAAATTACCAAAAAAATCTGCGTGGGAGGGAGTGACGGATATAAAAATAAAACAAAACAGGAAAACAGAGATTTTTTTCATTTGAAAGCTCACAGAAATTCTTCGACAGGATAATAATTTAATCACAATATTTTACCTCCAAACTGAATCTTTATAACATTTAATTTGAGTTTCTTGGAAACCCATAAGTTTAAGATTTAGTTATCTCGGTTAAACTGGAATTAGATTTGGAAAATGGCGAGGAAACGTTAAAAAGAGACTGGGAGGAAAGTTACTTTTTTTTGAATGAAATGGCAAGTCGGTCAACGGTTGTATTTTCTAAAACGGTTTTCTGCAAAATTTCTTCAACATCTTCGATGGTTTTTGGGGTGTACCAAAGGTCTTCTGGATAAACAACAACCGCCGGTCCGTGAGAGCATGCGTCCAAACAACCTGCTTTATTGATCCGGATTTTGCCTTTCAACCCCAATTCATGACTTCGCTTTTTAGCGTAATCGATCAGTTCTGCTGCGCCAGATTGGGCACAACTTCCTTTGGGGTTATCTGATCCTCGGTCGTTATTACAAAAGAATAAATGTTTGGTAAATCTAGGCATGAGAAGAGTGGGAGGATATTCTTTTAAGGTTTGCCGTTTTTGGATCCGTTTTTAGAAGGCTCCATGGCGTGCCAAAAATCGTTGTAACATTTCTCACAGCTATCGGGGAAGATGGTGACAATTAACCCTTCTTTAATTTGGGCCGCTAAGTCTAGGGCTCCTTGCATGGCGGCCCCGGCTGAGTTGCCGACTAAAATTCCTTCTTCGCGTTCTAATCTACCAACCATGTCATAGCCATCTTCTGTAGATATGCTCAACTTTCCGTCAAAAACGGATTCGTCATATATTCTAGGGACGATGGAGCTATCCATGTGTTTGAGTCCCTCTAAGCCATGAAGTTCTTCTGCAGGTTCGACTGCATAGCACATAATATTGGGGTTAAAACGTTTTAGACCGCGAGTGTTGCCCATGAGCGTCCCGCTTGTTCCAATTCCAGCGGTAAAATGGGTGATTTTTCCTTCTGTTTGTTCCCAAATCTCTTTAGAGGTATGGTCGTAGTGAGCTTTCCAATTCGCGTCATTGCTATATTGATCTGGCATGAAATACTTATCCGGATCTTCTTCGTATATCTTTTTGGCTTGGATGATGGCCCCATCAGAACCTTCAAAAGGGCTTGAAGCGATGATTTCAGCGCCATAAAAAGCGGCCATTTTGCCTTTTCTTTCATTAATGACGTTTTCTGGCATCACCAATCTAACTCTATAGCCTTTAACCTTGCCAATAAGCGCGTAGGCAATTCCGGTATTACCGGACGTGGAATCTAATAAGATTTTATCTTTAGTGAGCTTTCCTGTTTTTTCTCCGTCTTCAATCATGCTAAGGGCTGGGCGAGACTTTACGGACCCTCCTGCGTTTCTCCATTCCGCTTTGGCAAAAATCTTAACGTTTGGGAACTCTTTACCAATATGCTTAATTTCAATAAGCGGAGTGTTGCCGATTGTATCTAGGATCGAGTCGTCCATGATTGCAGGACAGGACGGCACTAGAGCTTCGGAGCGAGACGTTAATTGATTCATAAAGACTTATGATCTTTTAGTTAAAAAAGTTAGCTATATTATTATAAATTATAAACGAGGGAAGCTATCAAAAGCCAAAAGATAGGAAAAACCATTTGATTTAAAAAAGAAAAAAGTCTATTGAAATAACTAAAGGCCTAAATAGCTGATTCTAGACGTTCAAGCTTTGCACAAAAGAAAACATCTAATTAGGGACTGTTGAAAAGTGGCATTATTTGAAATTCGAAAAAATCAAGTTATTGATTTTTAAAGGAAACTTTTTAGAATTTCTCTGTTTTTGCATTTATTCAACTTGTCTATTTAAGCGATAAGCATTTTAAGACTTTTAACAGGTAGGCTAGCCGCATATTGGTCTAAAGCGCCAGACTACAGGTTTTTCATAATATTTTGGCGTTAACAAATTCCTCCCGCAATGGCTGGAATAATAGAAATATCGTCGCCATCCTTTACGGGAGTGTTTTCCCCTTCAAGGAACCGAATATCTTCTTCGTTTAAATAAATATTTATAAACCTGCGTGGAGCTCCAGATTCTTCACAAATTCTATCTTTAATACCAGAAAATTGAGTTTCTAAATTATTTAAAATTTCTGCAATAGTACCGCCTTCAGCAGATACCTCGCTCTGATTATTAGTCAACTTTAACAAAGGCGAGGGGATTCTAACCTTCACTGACATATCGTTTTTCTCCTTAAACCAAAATACTGTTAGATTTATACTAAGATACTGTTAGAAAAATTTTCTTCGAAACTGCTTAATCGCGGTTCTATCAAATCTGTTTGGGGAAAAGTACCATTAATGGCTTCTAATGTTTTCAGCCCATTGCCAGTGATGCAAATAACGGTGGTTTCGTCGGGTTTGATCCTTCCCTGGTCTACTAATTTTTTAGTGACTCCAACGGTCACCCCTCCAGCCGTTTCGGTAAAAATTCCTTCTGTTCGAGCCAGTAGTTTCATAGCGTCGACAACTTCTTCGTCTGTGACATCTTCTCCATAACCGCCGCTTACTTTGGCGGTTTTAATTCCATAAATACCGTCGGCGGGATTTCCAATAGCGATGGATTTAGCAATGGTATTGGGTTTTACCGGTTTAAAAAAATCTTGACCCGCTTTTATAGCGGTTGTTACGGGCGAGCAACCGGTCGCTTGCGCGGCAAATACCTTTGTCTGTACTTTGTCGACCAATCCTAGCGTTTCAAACTCGTGAAAAGCTTTCCAGATTTTGGTAATTAAAGAACTTCCCGCTACAGGAACAACAACATTATCTGGAGTTCTCCAGCCCAACTGTTCGGCGATTTCGTAACCGTAAGATTTAGAACCGTCGCCATAATAGGCGCGAATATTAATGTTTACAAAGGCCCATTTATGGCTTTCGCCAATTTCGCTACAAAGTCTATTAACGTCGTCGTAGCTCCCTTTTACGCGGATTAGTTTTGCGCCATAGACCAAGGTTCCCATAACTTTCCCGGCTTCGAGGCCATCAGGAATGAAAATATAACTTTTCAAACCAGCTTCAGCGGCATGGGCCGCTACAGAGTTTGCTAAATTCCCTGTAGAAGCGCAAGAAACGGTATCAAATCCAAACTCAAGAGCTTTAGAAACCGCAATTGCTACTACGCGGTCTTTGAATGAAAAAGTAGGGTGATTGACCGAATCGTTTTTTATGTATAAATTTTTTAATCCCAGCTCTTTGCCAAGATTTTCGGCTTTTACAAGAGGGGTAAAACCGCAATGGAAACCTACTTTCGGATCTTCGTCTAAAGGTAATAAATCCTTATAACGCCAAATAGAAGCGGGACCTTTTTCAATAGAATCTTTAGTGACGACTTCTTTAATTTTTTCAAAATCATAGTCTACCTCAAGAGGGCCGAAACAAAGTTCGCACACATGAATAGGTAGTTTGTCGTACTTTTCTCCGCATTCTTTACATTTTAAACCGCTAACATATCCCATTAATCTATTGCCTATTAAAAAAATTGATTAAAACTAAAATATCTCTCTCCATTATCGGGAAATACCGTAACTATATTTTTTCCGGGCCCAAGTTCTTTGGCAATTTCAAATGCGCCACAGCAAGCGGCGCCTGCAGAAATTCCAACCAATAGTCCTTCTTCTTTTGCTAATCGGGTCGAGAAAGCAAACGCATTTTCGTCGGAAACTGGAAGAATTTTATCCAAAATTTCCATGTTTAGTACTTTGGGTTTAAATCCCGCTCCAATGCCCTGGATTTTATGGGGACCTGGAGATTCTCCTGAAAGTACCGAAGATGTTTTAGGCTCAACTCCAATTATCTTTACTGGGTCGTAATGTTTTTTCAAAACCTCGCCCACGCCGGTAATAGTGCCACCCGTTCCAATCCCGGCTACAAAGGCGTCAATGGGCGTGCTTTCCATTGCTTGCACAATTTCTGGCCCGGTTGTTCTTCTATGCGCCTCTGGGTTAGCGGGATTATTAAATTGTTGAGGCATAAAATAATCAGGATTTGAGGCCACTAGTTCTTCGGCGCGCTCAATAGTGCCCTGCATGCCAAATTCGGCTCTACTCAATTCGGTTTTTGCCCCAAAACTTTCTAAGATAAGCCTTCTTTCTTGGCTCATATTTTCAGACATAACTAGAATTACATTGTAGCCTTTAACGGCACCCGCAAGGGCAAGGCCAATTCCTGTATTTCCGCTAGTCGGTTCAACAATCGTTGCGCCTGGTTTTAATAAGCCTTTTTGCTCGGCATCTTCAATCATTGCCAAAGCGATCCGGTCTTTCACGCTTCCGCCAGGATTGAAATACTCCAACTTGGCATAAATATTTGATCCATTAGGGGGAACGACTTTGTTTAGTTTAACCAATGGCGTGGAGCCGATCAACTCTAAACTATTTTTGAACCGTAGTTTTGGATTATCCAGAGTAGGCATTCGGATTTCGTTATTTGTAGTTTCGGGGGAAAATTTAATGAAAAAGGTTAATTATAGTAGCACGCAAATTTCAAGTCAATACCAGGAAATTATTCTATCAAAAGGAAAAATTTTGGTTTATTAGAAAAAGAAGAGAAATTTTTTTCTATCTGGATAAACAACAGTCTCAGAAAACCATAAAGGTATACAGTTTATTAGTTTTTCTTAAGATTAAACTGTTTGCCCAATCCCTTTAATCGATCTTTAACCTGCCTTGTGACGTTATCGGCGGTATCAAAATTCGTAATGATATGAGGCGTTACAAATACCATTAATTCGGTTTTACTCTCGGATTCATTGTCTTGTCTGAATAATCGGCCAAAAACGGGAACATCTTTTAGAATAGGAACACCATTATTTGATTGGGATTTATTTTTTTGCATGAGACCGCCCATCACTAAAACCTGATTATCGCGTAGGACGACTTCGGTATTTATAGATCTAACATTAAAAGAAGTTGTGCCTTGAATAACCGCTCCTGGAGAACTAATTTCCTGGCTAATTTTTAAATTAACAAAGTTATCTGAGTTGATTTTGGGTTCGATATTTAGTTTTATCCCCACGCTACGAAATTCAATAGTTGATTGAGTTAATGGTTGCCCTGCTGTGGGTGTTGTAATCGTAGAGCTTTGAATCGGGATTTCGTCAGTAACAGAAATTGAGGCCGACTTGTTATCTGAAGTGATCAAAGTGGGATTAGATAAAATATTGACCTTAGAGTCTAATTGAGAGGCCGATAGTAACGCCCTTAGCTTACTGGCGTTAGCTAGTGAGAAACTGAAGCCTGGACTGACTAAGGATGCGGCGCTATCCGCTAAAGCTCCAGGGCCTCCATTGAATTGAGAGCCTGATGCAAATGCGGCATTTTCAAGTTTTCCCTGTAAAGCCCAATCGAAACCCAATTGCACATCTTCGCTCATTACTAGGTCTAAAATCAAAACTTCAATTAAAACTTGTTGCGGCATTAGATCAAGTTTTTTTAGTAATTCTAATATTGCGGGGTATTTCCTCGGTGAAGTTCTAATAATTAATGAGTTCGTGTCTTCATCCTCTACAATAATTAATTCTTCCTCGTCTTCGGCATTCAGCAAGTTATTAAAACCACCTGATACGCTTACTTTTCTAGTACTTTTTGTCTTCTTTTTAGTTGATGAAGCTGTTTTTGAGGTTGACGGCTGCTTTTTTAATAGTTTGCTTTGTTTTGCCGTTTTTGAAGATTTTTTACTCTTTGCGGCAAATATTTTATTTAAAACAGTGGATAGTTTTTTTGCTTCGCTATGCTGAACATAATAAACAAAAGTACTTATTTGGCTTTTTGAAACGATAGGTTGATCTAATTTTTCGATCCAAAACTCGATAGTGGATAAAATGCTTTTAAAAGGATTGACCACTAAAATAGCGTTCAATCTTTCTAGCGGCAAAAAGTTGAGGCTTTGTCCTACTGTTTCCTCATAGCCCAAGGCGTTAAAAACCTCTTGTAATTCGCTAGCGACTAAACTTGCGTTAGAATTTTTAATAGTATAAAGCTCAATGTTCGAGGCCGCTAATTTATCAATATCTAACGCTTCGACCACCTTAAGAATTCTTCCCACATTAGAAGCGAGCTCAATCATCAGCAAATTATTTGTCTCTGGCACTTCTATAAAGCTGGCATTCTTCGTAAGCAAGGGAGCCACGATTTTTTTCATGGATTGTGAGGTAATATGCTGTAACGGAATGATTTGGATTACGAGTCTTTCATTTGGTGGAACATTTGCTTTGGTGCCATAATAAATGCTGAGTGGTTTTTTGACCGCGTCTTTAATAGGTAAAAACCTATAGAAATTTCCGCTTTCGACAACTGTAAGATTATTGAGAGCTAGAATTTGTTCTAAAACAGAATAGAGATCTTCTACGGCGATTTTGTTGAATGTTTGTAGAGTTACCTTACCCGATACCTGTCCTTCGATGATGTAATCGAGTTTGAGCAATTCGCAAAAAGTAGTGATGACATCGTAGATATCTGTGTCTTCAAAGTTTAATGTAATGTGCTTAGCTTCTTTTAGTTCAGGAGGAATAGGCGGAGAAGAGTTGACAACTGTCTTAAGTTTTTTGAGAGTTTCAGCGCTGTTTCCCCTTTTCACAGTTTCTTTTTGTAGGTTTTTTTGCTCCTTTATGCTGGCAAACAGGCTAGACACAAAAAATTTCTTTTCTTTTTTGTCTTGCGCCAGATACCACTTCCCGCCAGATGAGTCTTGTTTAATTTGTAAAAGTTGAAATTTTTCCCCTTTTTTACCAATGCCAATTTCTTTATATTGGCTTCCAGGACCCTGCCGAAAAGTAGTTTCATTCGCCAAAATATTAATTATTTTCTTTTTGGGGTGCCTGGGTAATCGGTTGATAGGAGAAAGGCTGGATTCTAGCCTCTTCTCTTCAGAGGGCGCTAATTTGAGTTCTCCGCTTTTTTTAGAAGATTTTTTATTTTTTATCGGTTCGAGTCGCATTGACTCAATTGGATCTTTTTCAGCGCTAGCTAATAATGTTTCTATCGCCGTCGGCTTTTTATTCAAACATCCCTGACCCAAAAAAAATGTTAAGGCAATAAAAGTGAAAAGTAGTCGTTTCATATTTTCTTAACTTTCTTGTCTTCTAATTTTTTAATAAATCCAAGAACTAGTAATTTGCTTTGTAACTCTTCGGGGTCTTTTTTATTCGCTCTTCGAATGGTTAGTTCCTCTACAATCATGAATTTTTCGTGGTTTTCGATTAGGTATAAAAAGCGGGTTAGGTTTTTTAGGTCGGACCGGACGCTGATCTCGACCGGTACGGAAAGGAGCCCAGAAATATATTTGGGCTTTTCGATACGTGCGCTTTCAATGGCTACTGAAGATTGCCTGGAATATCCTTCTAAAATTTTTTGAAGACTTGCCGCCGCTAAAGCTGGTTTTTCTTTGTTAAGAAAACGTTTTGCGAGAGCATTTTTAATCGTCTTGTTTGATTTACGCTTTTGTTCGTAAAACGCCTTCTGGTTTAATATCTCATAATATTTTTTAATAAAAAAGACTTTATTTTCAATTTGTTGTCGCGTTTCCTCACCGTTTGAATATATTGGAATTGCGATAAGTTTTATCGTTATATAGAGGATCAAGCCTATCCCCCCTACGATTAAGGCTTTTTTGTCTTTTTCGCTTAATTTTTCAATCATTTTGGCCTTTTATTGTGGATTTGATGGCAAATTTTTCACCCTCTTTTTGTTTAACGATGGAACCGTTGAATTGAGCGTCTAACAAAAGAGAAGAGTTTTCTAAAATTGGAATGAGTTTTGACGCGGATGCAGATAGCCCCTTAATTTCCATTTCGTTACTTTTTAACGAGGTGTCGTTAAGCCATGTGTCTCGAGGAATAATTTTTGTTAGTTCGTTAAGAATAGGAAGTTTTAGTGGGTTTTCTTTGTCGATGGATTTCAGAGTTTTAACAAAACGATCCATATCCTGGAATTCCAAATCGATTTTTTCTAAAGCCCCAGTTTGCTCTTTGATCTCTTTAAATTGATCGTTCAAAGATTTTAAAGCAAAATTGTTTTGAAAAATTTGTCCTATAACCCCAGCAACTAATAATAAAATTGCGGCAACTCCAATGCCCACTGTGGTTTTAATGGAAAAAGATTTTCTTTTGGGTCTTAATTTTGAAGGCAAAAAGTTTAATTGATCTTTATTTTGCTTAATTCCAGCTAGACCCAATCCTATTGCAGTATCAATGACGTTGGGGGGGCCGTCGAAAACGGTGTCTTCGTCGTTTTCGATAGGATAGGAATATATGGCCGTTTCGACGCCGGTTTCATTTTCTAAAAGTATGGAGAGAGAATTCGCAAAGTGACTACCTCCAAATAAATAAATGGTTTCTACCGCTTCGTCGCTTTCAATTTCGCCACTAGAAGCCAAAGCGTTTTGAACTTCATTTAAAATACTTTGCAAAATTGATTTGGAAGTCGGTTCGCAAGCTTCAAATGGGAGTGAATCTCTAAAAAAACCGTCAAAAAAGTTTTTATCCTGTATAAAGGCCGTTCTTAAAGCGACAATATTTCCGTTTTTTAAAATAGCGATGTCTGCAGAAGTGGGTCCCAAGTCCAATAAAACTGATAACGAATTAGAATATTCGTTTTGGGATTTTAAAAGGTTTAAGTTTGAAAATGGAGCTAAATGGACAATTGAAGGCGTGATATTAACTCGTTTAAGGAGCTGAGTATAATAATCTAAAAGCGTTTTGTTGATGGAAGATAAATGAATACGAAATTGCCGCTCGGCAATGGGTACAGCTTGGAAACTATAATAGAAGTCTTCAATATCGCCAATAAAATGTTTTTCTAACTCAAACTCTATAATACTATTAATAGACTTTAAGTCGGGAGCGGGAAGGTGAAACGTTTTGAAAAGAGCGAAATTTTTAGGAATTCCAACTACAGTTGTTTCTGGAGAGATTTGATATTCTATTAAGAATTGATTGATTTCCTCAAGAAATTTGTTTTCGACGGATTTTTTCCCTTCCGCCAAAGGTTCTATTTCAAAAAAATGACAAGCTAATACTTCGAATGAACGCCATTTTTTGCCCAATAAAGCTAAGCAAACGGAATTTTCACGAATATCTATTCCAAGAGCTTTTTCAAAATAAATTGGTTTCATGATTGTAAAGCGTTATCGTTCCAATATTTAATAAGTAAGGTTGCGTCTTTTGATTCTCCAAACTTCTCTAAGATAGCAACGATAGTTCTTTTTGTGTTACTGCCGTTAATGAAACCTGTCGATTCAATTTTAAAATGTGTGGACTTAGAGCGGTTGTAATATCCTCTTTTTTCTTTAGCTTCTAGGATTGCCTGTGTTTGAAGTTCCGAAAAAAAAATAGGGAGTAAGGCTGGTTTCGCAGTATTTGGATTGAATGATTTTACATTTTGAACTGTCAGAAAGTTTATCAACCCGATATAAGTTAAATTTTCTGAGTTTTCATTTGTATCGTCCGGACTACCGTATAAAATTTCTTCTGTTATTCCCTTAACTTTTAACAATTCGTCTAAGTTATCGATTTTATCGTTTTTTGCTTCGTAGGGCGATTCTAAGCTCAAATAATATTCGGATTCGGCTCCATTTAATCGGTGATTCGTATTTTTATCGATCCAATCCAAAATAGAATCGGCTATTGTAGAGTTTTCGTCGCCTCTTTCAACGCCAGAAGCTTCTAGAGTTTTGACCAACACCTCTCTAGAGGCTCTATTGATATTAACTTTACCATTTTCATCGGTGATTCGGTAATTGATAACGCCGTTGCCTAATGGAATGTCAGTTCTCTCGATTATTTCAAATCCAAGCTCACCCAATTCGCTTTCTAGAGGAGCTTCAGGGGAAGATAAATCTTCATCAGCTTTGTTTGGAGTGTTTGATACTTGACCGTCTACTTCCAAGTTAGAATCTTCAATACTTGATTCGATTACATTACCCTTAATAAACCCGTGTTCTGGATGAATGGAATGGAAGCTAGCGTTTTTATAAAGTTCCGCTATCCCCATATTGATTCCCGCTTTTGCCAAATAATAACTTTCGATATCTTCTTTATAATTTTTGGTTGCGTTAACTTCGGTGCGCATAGAATAAGCAAACTCTGTTGCCAAAGCGCCTAGCAAAATTAAAATCCAAAGGACCATCATCAAAGCCAATCCTCTATGATTTGCGCTATAGTTTACCATTTCCTTCCTCTTTTTCCTCTATGATCGGTCTGGATAATAGGATGCCAGAATTGAGAGCAATAATCGTTGGAGGTAAATAATATATTTTTTCGCTTTTGGTTTTTCCGGGTATTTCGGGAAATTCTAATCCTAAAGAAACTTCCATAGCTCTAGGTAAACTGATTTTATTTTTATTTCGAAAGGCGGCAGTTTCTTCGTCAATGCCAAGTTCTTCGATGAGATCTTCAGTAGGTTCCGATATCACTTGGTCGACCCATTCTCCAAAATATTTCTTGGTTTTGTTTTCTAATTGTTCGAGTTCTTCAGAAGTATATTTTTTCATTTTATAGTAACGAAATTTTAGAAAGGCGACATCTTTTGCCAGCATGACATAAGTAACTGCGTCAGAATTTGGATCTATCTCGGAAAAAACGTCTTCCGTAAAAATATCGCGTTCCATCATGACGATGCCATTTTCTTCAGTAATAGGATTTTGACCTTGATAAATTGAAACTTCGTGAGCCCAAGGAGTCTTTTTAAAATTTGAAAGTCCATGCGCAAAAGTAACTAAACGAAAAGAATCGCTTTTGCCTTCAAAAGCCATAATTTTCTCTTCAGAGCCAATTTTTGAGTCTTGTTCCAATTCCTGGGCTGTTTGTAAAACTTGCTCCTCTGCAAATATATCGTCTGATATGCCTGGTGGCTTAATAAATAAAGGATGGGTAGATTTTATTTTTTGAGAAATCTGTTCTCCAATAAATCGAAGTCTTTGATAAATATCCGCTCTTTCTTCTCCGGCCTCTCTTGCTGCAATACCTAATCGAATACCCCCCATAGAAAGCCCTGCAATTAAAGCGATGATGGCGAGCGACACTATCAATTCCAGTAAAGTAAATCCCGATTGGTTATCAATTTTTTTCATAGGATTAGTTTCCGGAAAAATTGTTTGAAAGTCCGCTTCCAAGCCCGCTAATATTTACAAAAGTGGTTTCTTTGCCGCAAAAGATCACTTTTTTCTCAACCGGTTCGACGCCAGGATCCTCGGCTGCTGGAGGTGGGGCTATGCTTGAAATATTTCCTGAATTTTGCGTAGGCCCGCCGCCAGGAGCGGTCTTTCCTTTAATCACTGAATCCAACGGAGTGTAAGAAAAGCCATCAGTTCTAACCGTAGTCAATTGAACGTTACGTTCTTTGCCTCTGCTATTCCAGAGGACATTGAGGGTTACTTTGGCTAATTGAATATTATCCTCTTCGTCATTTAAGATATCTCCATAGGGTTCTAAGGCTAACGTCCACGAGTAATCAGGTTCGTTTTCGAATTCTCCTGTAAAATCTTCGACCAAAAAATCGTCCAATTCCAATGAGTTCATTTTATGATTGGCTAATGAAACCGCTTTTAAATATTCGTCCGACAAGTCGATAGATTTAATACTTCCAGAAAATAGTTGCATAACGGTTGCAAAACCTATAGCCATTATAGAAAGCGCTACTATGACTTCCAATAGAGAGAAACCTTCTTCATTATGACTATTCGATGTCGACATCGGGTTTTCCTGTCACAGGGTCGAGGGTAATCGTGTATCGAGTTTTTTCATTTTTATGATTAGTTTCTATTAAAATTTCGCCGCCGCTTGAATTGCCCTGCGGATAAAAAACCATATAAAACGGTCCGGTATTCACCTCTTCATCGGAGTCAATAAATCGAATGATATTCAGTCGAGAATCTAATTGTTTGATTTCGGAGGATTTTTCCGTTTCGATGTTATTAATCCAATATTGATTGGTATCGATATTGGCATTAAACGTATACGGAGTCTTTTCCGAAATCGACTTTGATCTTGCGTAGCGCAGAACGGTAGCTATACTTCGAGCCGAAGTTTGGCTCTTAATTCGATCAAGAGTTTTGAAAAGAAATGGGGTTGTTAACCCCGCTATAACCGTAATCAATAAAAGGACTAAAATTAGCTCAAATAGAGAAAAACCTTTTCTATTTTTCCAAATTATAGATCGACTATTCCAATGTTTTCCAGCTAGCGATATCTTGGTTATAGCCTTCTCCGCCTTCCGCATTATCGGCCCCTAAAGAAAGTAGATCATATTCTCCATGTTCGCCTGGAGAACGATAGACATAATCGTTACTAAAAGGATCTTTAGGGATTTTTTTCTTGAGATAAGATTCGATAGCCGCCAAACCTTCTGAGGTTGTCGGATATCGGTGGTTTTCTAATCGATAAAGGTCCAGCGCTTGTCCTAGTAATTCGATTTGGGCTTGCGCGTCTTTTTGACGGGCCTTATCAACTTGACCAAAAATTTTAGGTCCCACTAAAGAAGCTAATAGCCCAATAATGAGCATGACCACAAGCAATTCAATAAGAGAAAATCCCTTATTCCCTAATTTTGAAAATACGGTTAGATAATTTGAGGGTTTCATATTATTTCCAGATAAAATCTTAAAGAGGAATATCGTTAATGCTAAAGACAGCCATTAAAATGGCAATGACAATAAAACCAATGACCATTGCCATTATAAGTATCATCAATGGTTCTATCATTGAAATGAGACCTTTGACGGCAAGCTCTACTTCTTTTTCATAAGTTTGCGAAACTTTTTCTAACATCTGGTCTAAATTTCCAGTCTCTTCTCCCACCGTAATCATATGAATCGCCATTGCTGGAAAAATTCCAGCTTTTTGAAGAGGGCCAGAAATGCCTTTTCCTCCTTTTAAGCCTTGATGTAAATTTTCTAAAGATTTTGCCATAACGCTGTTTCCAAGGATGGCGCGAACGATGAGCAAAGCGTTTAATATTGGAACCCCGCTTTTGAGAAGAGTCGACAAGGTTAAACTAAATCGAGCCGTTTCAATTTTTTGAATTAAAGAACCAACAAGAGGAAGTTTCAATATCATTGTGTCCCAAGCTAGCTTCCCTTTTTCGTTTTTTAAATACAAGTTAAATGCAACCGCTAACCCCGCAATGCCAACAATTATGACCCACCAGAATGATTGAAGAAAGTCGCTTATTCCTAATAATATAACGGTGGGTAAAGGCAATTGGCCCAATTCTTCAAAAATATCCGCAAATTTAGGCAAAACGACCGTGAATATAACGACGACAGCGCCAAGTCCTACCAATAATAAGAAAAGGGGGTATACGGAAGCTGATCGAACGGTATTTTTAAACTCCTGATTTTTCTCTAAAAAATCCGATAGTCTAAGCAAAATTGCGCCTAAAACGCCGCCAGCTTCCCCAGCGCGTACCATATTGATATATAGTTTTGAGAAAATTGCGGGGTATTGTGATAGAGCGTCGGCCAGAGTAGAGCCTCCTTGTACTTTATTTCTAATATCCGTTAACGTGTTTTTTATTTCGTCGCCATCGGAGATTTTGATGGATATAGACAAACTTTTGTCCAATGTTAGTCCAGACGATACCAATGTGGCTAACTGTTGCGTAGCCGCTAGAAGAGCTTTAGATGAAATTTTAGGTAAAAAACTAAGGCCAGAGAACTTTAAATTCAGTCCTAAGGAGCTCCCAGATTTTTTTTCCGAAACTTTAATAGGAAGATAATTTAGGCTCCTGATTTTGCGGACCGCCAATTTAGGGTCGGGAGCGTCTACGTTTCCTTCAACATATTTACCAGTTTTGTCCGTCGCTTGATAAAAATATACGGTCATAACAATTTAGTCAAAAGAGCGGTTTAATGAGTTGTTTCTTATAGTTCGTTATCCAAAGTAACCCGTAAAACTTCTTCTGGTGTGGTCACTCCACTTAATACTTTTTCCCAGCCGTCTTCCCGAAGAATTTTCATTCCTTTTTTTCTTGCCGAGTCTCTAATAAGATGAGCAGTCGCGTTTTCGACAATCAACTTCCGAATATCATTGTCGATAATCATCAATTCATAAAGGCCTTTTCTTCCTCTATAACCTGTATTGGTGCAGCGTTCGCACCCTTTACCTTCATAAGTATATCCCTGATCTGCATAATCGCCCATCTCTTTTATAAAGGAAGGTTTAATAGGGATTTTTTCTTTACAGTTTTCGCAAATTACGCGAACTAGCCGTTGGGCTAAAACGCCAATAAGGGCCGACGAAATTAAAAAGTTTTCCACGCCCATATCCACCAAACGAGTAATTGCGCCTGCGGCATCGTTTGTATGGACTGTACTAAATACCATATGTCCCGTAAGAGCCGCTTGAATGGCGATATCGGCAGTTTCAGAATCTCGAATTTCTCCAACCATTATGACGTCGGGGTCTTGCCGAACAATAGAGCGCAACCCATGAGAAAAAGTCAGTCCGATAGAAGATTTAACGTGAATCTGATTAACCCCTTTTAATTGATACTCTACAGGGTCTTCAACAGTGATTATTTTTCTCTCCTGAGTATTAATCGTCTGCAATGCGCCATAAAGAGTCGTGGTTTTACCGCTACCGGTTGGTCCCGTAACTAAAAATTTGCCGTAAGGTTTTTTAATAATTTCTTGAAATGCGGCTAATTCTTTATCTGGAAAACCCAATCCTTCAAGGCTAAAAACCCCTTCGTCTCCCTTGTCTAAAATTCTCATTACGACGCTTTCGCCATAAAGAGTAGGGAGAGTTGAAACTCGAATATCGATATCTTTACCCTGAACTTTTAATTTTATCCGTCCATCTTGGGGAAGCCGTCGTTCTGAAATATCTAGATGCGCCATTATTTTGATTCTGGACGAAATGGCGGCGTGTAATCGTTTAGGAGGCGATTCGAAGTCGTGTAATACCCCGTCAATGCGATATCGTAAAACCAGATCCTTTTCAAATGGTTCAAGATGGATATCGCTCGCTCCTCTTTCAATAGCTTGGCTCAGTACATGATTTACCAGTTTTATAACTGGGGCTTCGGAAGCCATATCACGAATATGATCGGTGCTCTCGGATTCCAAATCAATATCGCCTACATCTTCATCGTCTATATCGCCAACAATTCTTCCTAGCGCAGAGTTACCCTCTCCATAAAAAGATTCAATAGATTCTAAAATTTCTTCTTCGCTGCATAAGACGGTCGTTATAGATTTTTGAAGAGAAATTTTTAAGTCTTCCATAGTATTTAAATCAAAAGGATTGAATACCGCTACGGTTAAGTTTTCGGAATCCACTTTTAATGGGAAGATCAGTTTCTCTTTCAAGAAAGCGGTCGAAGCTGGAAAATCTGGTACTGGCAACTCTTCTGGTGAAAAATCTTTTGATCTAACGTAGGGGATTCCTAATTCTTCGCTTAAAGTACTTAGCAAAACTTCGGAATGTATATAGCCATGCTCAACGAGAGTTTTACCCAAAAAATTCCCATTTTGAAAATTATTTTCTTTTATTTCTTTTAAATCGTTCTCAGAAATTTTATTTCTAGAAATAAGAATCTTTTCGATAGGATCAATTTTTTTTAACATAAATTACCTCCCCGAAATGCGAGGGCGATTAGTCCGAGTTCTGTTTCCTGAAATATTTGCTCCCGAAATATTTGCTCCTCTTGGCGGCCTGGCAAATTGAGGTCGTCCCGAAATATGAGGAACCGAGGCCGGTTGTGGCTTAGCGGTTTGAATTTGCGGCGTTGGTTTGTTTGATTGTGGCCTAGGTACAGGTTTTTGTACAGGTCTTGTCCTAGTGGGTTGAGATTTTTTGTTTTGTTCTTCCTTTGTTTTTTTTGTTTCTTTTGGCGGTTTATAATTAAAGTTGTTACCTTTTTTTTGAATCGGAGTAGTTGATTTTTGGTTCATTTTTTTTGTAACACTATTACCCGAATCGTCGGCGAGCGTTACTGACGTTTTATCGATATTTCTCACTTTATAATCGCCAATGTAATCGCCTAATTTGTACCCTTTTTTTTTGATAGGCTTGCGCGAAATCTGGGTATTGCCTGAGGAAATATAATATTTTCCTTCTAAAACCGCTATTTTACTAGAAGCTAGCATCATTATGCCTTTAATATTAAACTCTGGCGGTGGAACTTGGGGTTTTTTAGACGCTGAAGCCACAGCTCTAACAGGCTCTGGCGCTTTTATATATTCTTGTCTTTGTCGGCGAAATAAATTACCTGAATTAATACTAGAAACCATGGACGCAGGATAAGTCTTGCGTTTTATGTCATAATTTTGCAAACTTTTAGGCGTTGTATTTAGGGTACTGCCATCTACTTGAGTTGGAAATTTTGGATTTATCCAAATACTAGCATTCCAAAGTAATAGACTGCTAACAACAACGATTAAAATAAAATTGAGGACCGAGAGTTTTTTGTCCACGAGATGGCGAGTTTACCGTCAGTAATTCTTATAAACTAATGAATTTATTGGCCTTTGTCAAGTTTCATTACGCCAATGTAAAAGTTAAACGATTTAAAATTTTTTAGTTTTAATATTCTAAAAATGAAATAGATTGAATTTTGAGGGTGTAGATTGAAATTTATTTTTTTAGTTATAAAAGGAGATGATGGTGAGCGCTCAAAAATTACTTATTGAATTTAAAAAACACCTTCCAATTCGGGTTTACGGAAAAGGGCCAATAATAGAGCTATTGCGAGAAATGGGAGAAAGAGCGGATAAAAAAACGCCCCTAACTGTGACCGACGCTTTCCGTTCTAACGAATCTGGTGAAATAGTTTGCAATATTTCTTTAGAAAATGGAGAAAAGGTTTCTGCCGCTTTAACCAATTTGAAATTAGATATTAAACATCCTTTATTTCGAAAGGTTAGAGATTACCGAAATGAAGTGGCAGAGGAATTGGCTAAACCTACTCAAAATGTAAATAACGCTTCCTTTAGGGTCGGTAATCTATATAAGAAATAGGAGCGGTTACTCGGATTCTGCGTTTTCCCTGTCTATAAATTTCTTTAAAAATGGGAACATAGCTCCTCGTTTTTCGATCATTTCTTCGCGAGATTTTTTGACCACTTCGGCGTCGATTATTTTATAACCGCGTTCTTCTGCAAATCGTTCCACGCTTTTGACAACCATACCTCTTGCAAATGAGGGAATTCTTTGCAATCGTCCCGAAGCCTCTTCTGTCCATTGAGCTTTATATTCAACTTCTAATCCTAAAGTATCCTCAATTTTTAGAGTAATTTCTTTGCCGCCATATTTTCCCGGTTCGTAATCGCATGAATTGTCTTCGGCCATATAATTGCCTGTCTCGGCAAAAGCCCGCGCCCGACAACCTGAACACATAGAAGAAAATTCGCATTCTCCGCATTTCCCTTCAAGGCTTTTTCTATCGCGAAGTTGGTTCATGAGAGGCGCATTATCCCAAAGGTCTTTAAAAGAAGAGTCTTTTAAGTTACCAACCGATTCCGCAATGAAAGGACAAGGAGTTAGATCTCCCTCTGGAGATATTCTTCCATAATGAGTTCCAGCAGGGCACCCTCCAGAATAGGTTCGTTGATAAACAGACTCGGGATCGTTTTCGTAGACGACACGCTTATATTGAGGAGCGCACTTCGAGTTGATCATCAATTTGCCTTTATATTCCATTTGCAGGCGGTATAAAGTTTTAAGAGCGTCTTCGTAAGCTGCGTTTGAAATATCTGTGTTGCCTTGACCCCGACCAGTACAAACAAGAAAATATAGATTGAAAGCGATAGCTCCAATGCTTTCTGCGTAAGCAACGACATCGGGAATTTCTTTATAATTCATTTCCGAAACGGACATTTGAATTAAAAAGTCGACCCCAACTTCGTTTAATATATCGAAAGCCTTAGTTGAGTTTTCCCAAGCTTGGTCTACGCCTCGGAACTTATTATGCTTAATGGCATCCATCGAATCGATGCTGATGCCAACGCCATGAGCGCCCGCGGCCTTAATTTTGTTAGCGACGGTGTGATTTATCATAGTGCCATTGGTTCCTAAAACAACCATGAATTTTTTATCTGCCGCATAACGGACAATTTCGTAAATATCTGGACGTAATAAAGGTTCGCCGCCTGTTAAAATTAAAAATGCGTTAGGATTCACTTCGGCAATTTGATCAATTACCCGAAAGCACTCTTCTGTATTTAATTCGTCGGTTCTAACGCCGCCTCTAAAATCGGCGTCGAGATAACAGTGATCGCAATTTAAATTACAGCGTTTAGTTAAGTTCCAGGAAATAGAGTAGGTCCGGAAATCCATTTTGTCGGTTTTATCGTCTTTAACGAAGGTTGCTTCCATAATTTTTTAAATTTTAACAGGTTGATTGGCCAGCTTTGGCTCTCGAAGAACAATCGACCCTGTATTTTAAGGGATTAGGCTTAAAAGACGCCTCTAAAAAGATCCATTCTAAAATTATTAAGAATAGGCCGGGAGGATCTTGTATATTATTACTATATATTAAAGTTTCCTTTAAACCTTGCATGGTACCATTTTTGGGAGATGCCAGTGAAAAAAAGTTATTATTTAGTCTTTTTCGTCTTTTTGTATTGTTTTTTGGAACCGATATCCGCCAGCGAATCTAAATATATATTTTGGGGTAGCGGGGAGAATTCTTCTAAAAGTAAAACTTTTCAAATAGAAGAACTTGAGGAGAAAGGAAAGCAAGTTATCCCTAGTTCTTATTATGATAGAGGAATGGGTTTAAAAGGAACTCGATTAACCGTAGTTCCTTTTGCGCGAATGTTGGAAATGTTTCCTCCTCCTACCGGAATGGATTCTATATTAATGGATGGAGAGGACGATTATCAGGCCATCATTTCTTTGAAGCAGGCGACAAAATACAATCTGTATTGGGCTACACAAATCCAGGTTTCTGATGGCGAAAAGAAACCCAGTTGGATGAACCCCCTTGCTCTTGTCGTTCCAGACTCTTCAAACCCGCCCGATGTAGAAAGATTTCTACCGGCTAATATTAAGAATCTGAGGTATGTGAGCTGGGACGATTACTATAAGCCGATAACTGCCGCTTTAAAAAGTAATCGAAAGGCGCAACCTGGATTTGAAGCTTTTGGGGACGATTGCCTTTATTGCCACTCTCTAAAGGGACGAGGAGGTAATAAAGGAGGGGATTTGACTAAAAAATTTCAATTTTCTTCTAAATTTGGTCAAAATGGATTTATCGAAGCCTTTGGGATAAAGCATTACAACAAAAGTCAATATTCCAGCGTTGAAGAATTTGTTTCCACAAAAAAGGCTGAAAAAATCGCCGAGTTTTTGAATATTGTTCGGTAAAAAATATGTTTTTCTGATAGGTGAGGAATAACATTTAAGAAATCCTTGTCGTGTAAAATATGTGATTTCAAAAATTGTTATTTTTTGACCATAAAATCGCTGTAGATAACTAAGGCAAAAAATAAATATGAGTGATATAAAAAATTATTTAGCAGAATTGTTCTCTGATATTGACTCTAATTCAACAGTTGCCGAGGCGGCAATAATGATGAAACATCATGAAACGACGGCGTTATTGGTCACTGAAAAAAAAGAATATGTCGGAATTGTAACCGATGTGGATTTTACACGAAAAATTATTGCAGAAGGGGTAAATCCTACTCTAACCCTTGTTTCTCAGGTTATGACTCGCCCGATCATATCTTTAGACCACCACCAATCGATGGAAGAAATCATCTTATGTATGAGAAAAAATAAAATCAGGCATGTTTTGATAAAAGAAGAGGGTGAATATATTGGGTTGATAACTGTTAAGGGAATCGCAAATTATTGCTGGGGAAGGTTTCGTTTTTTAGAAGATCCTATAAAAAAGTTTTGGGACAACTACGAATATTTGATTGATGAAAACTCCTTTCGTCAAGCAATAGATGGTTTATTGAAAGAATCGATTCAAACCCTTCCGCCTTTATCTCAGACAGTGACTTTGATTAAAGAAAATGCGCCACTTTTAGAAATCGTTGAGCAAGCTGATAATGAAGGTTATAAAGAACTAGCTAGAGCTCTTAGATTAGGTTTATTTTCCTTTTAATTTGCAAGCGTTAAAGGAAACGAATAACTTTTTAGCCTAAAATTGTGAAACTTTAAAAAAGTTTAGATTCTTAAGGGAATCATGAAATGTCCCAAATGCGGTTTTAATAGCGCTGAAGGCGAAACATGCAGTAACTGTGGGATTATTTTTTTAAAGTATCGCCAAGTCCAAGATAGAAAGAAGAACGCGCCTCCAAAGTTTAAAAATCCTCCTGTTTCTGAAACAATCCCAACAAAACCGCTAGAATTTTGGAAACCTATTACAACGGAACAGTTTCTAGGATTGTCTCTTGTTTTTTCGGGATTGTTTTACTTGCTTTATTCCCATGGTCCCATGGGAGAGGGGATTTTTCTTTTTCTATTACACAATGTCAACTTGGTATTTCATGAAGCGGGCCATTTTATTCTAGCGCTATTAAACTTTGGAAGAATTCCAGTGATTTTGGGCGGTAGTTTGGGGCAATTAGCGATTCCTTTAATTGTATGGGTAGCTTTTTTTCGGGAAAAGGACAGAGCGGGTTTTGCTTTTGCTGGAGTATGGTTTTTTGAAAATTTTTTAGATATAGCGGTTTACATGGCCGATTCGAGGGCTTTGATATTGCCATTAATAGGAGGGTTAGGGGAAGAAAGTCATGATTGGAGGAATTTGTTCCTCCATTGGGGGCTATTACAAAAAGACTTAAAAATTGCGGGTATTGTAGAGGCTATGGGGTGGGCGGGAATGGTTTTAATTTGGATTTGGTTAGGTTGGAGTTGGACCTTGACCAAAGGAGGAGAAACCAGCCCGCCGCCCAAAGCGTATAAATAATCAAACTTATAAAAGATTACAATCAAATCAATAAGTTTGAGGGTTAATTCTTATTTTTTCCTTCGACCTCTACCTTTTTTGGAATTGCCGCCTTTTTTATCGGGTGGAGCATGCTCAGCTTCAAATTTTTTCCAATGGATCTTTTTCAATTCCTTTTCTGGAATTACTTGTGTAACTTTTCCTTTAGGGTCAATTACCCTTACTTCAAACAACATAAGACCCTCCTCAGTAACATATTAATCTAGGGTTAATTTATTATTTTCCTTTATTTCAGTGTTGATCATACTTAAGGAGAATTAAAATAAGATTAACGTTAAATTAATAAATTTTAATGTTTTAGAGGATTTTTTGGGTTTATGAGGAGAATTGAGGGTTTTTTTAAGGATTTTTCCAGTTAGCTATGCCAGTGGGATTAAAAAAAGCCTAAGACCGTCAAAGAGTATGTTTTGATTTGGTCCTGCCGCTAGTTGTAAGTGTAGATGATAATCCCCTGGAGGGACCATGCCAATAAATGACACGAGAGGCCACTGTTTTAATGTGACTCGGTTTCCTTGGTTTATAGATCCCGTTTTTAGGACCCATCGGGGCGATCCGTCGGTAGGTTCCATTAGGATGGGAGGGGCGATGAAGTTATCGCTGTTTTCATCAAGGTTTTTTCCGGACCAGATGAGAACGGCAAGATGGTAACCGACTAAATTTAGGCTTTTGGCGATTTGGGCCTCAATGACGAACCCAGAGTCGGTTTTTAATTGCAAAGCGGCGATTCCGGAAAGTTTTTGTTGGTCGTATGCGGCGACTTTTCCCTGGCCTTGAATTAATTTCCAAGGGCTTTTGATCTCGAAGTCTTCTGGAAGCAAGGCTCGACCAGGGCCTGAAGTTAACGAAAAGAGGTTTAGGTTTTTCGTCAAGGGAAAGGGGGCGAGGTTTTGAAATCGATCTTTAAAAATCGCAAAAGCGTTTCCAGATTTTTCTACTTGAAAAGTTTGGATGGCGTTTGCGTCTTTAGCGACAATGTGGATATCCTGGAGGCGGTTTTGGTTGAAAATAGATTGAAGATTGTTCGCAAAAACGGTTCTGGCGTATAAGTAGTTTTTGGGATCTGCAAAGAGAACTAGGTCTTCAGGTTGAGTTTGCGCCTGCACGTTTTTGAGATATTGCTTCCCAACGTTTGTTTGGATGGATGGATAATAATCAATGATGAGTATTTTAGCGGAGAACGCTACAAACAGTGTCGCGAGTCCATAAGAGATAATCTCGCCAAGCTTCGGGCGAAAGGACGTTGCCATTCGCCCTACCTCAAATATTCCTCCAGATAAAAATATTGCCAATAACGGAAAGTTGAATAAATAGATTCGTGGCCACCCGGCGACACCCGTAATCGCTGATATTAAAAATGGTATGAAAAGAATCGAAACCGGTAGCCAGCGATAGGCTGATCCTAAAGTAGAGGTAAATATCCCTACCAAAATGAAAGGAGCAAATCCGACTAATGACTCCGGGAAAATTTTTATAAACAGTTTGCCAATCAAACTTACAAATAAACTCAATTGCGGAAATAAGGCGTTTGGATCGAAATGGTACATTTCGTTGAGTAGCGTTTGTTCGCTCTTTGCTTCCAAGGCCATTTGACTCAACACAGGAGAATAGGCGGCTAACGATAATATTGGAATAGCAATGGTGACGTAAAGAAAACAACGTCGCTTGCCAGCTTTGTTTTCTTGGTTTAAACCCAAACTTTGTCCTAAGGAGGGCACGAAGAAAACTAGAAGAAGCCATGCTCCCAATCCAAATAAAAAGTAAACGTTAGTTGGGATAGTGTACACCGACAAGAAACCGCTTAAGGCCAAAGTCAGTCCCCAGGTCAAATAATGTTTAGCTTTTAAAATTTGAATACAAGCATATAACGCCAAAGTGGTTAAGAACAGCGCCAAACTGTAGCCGCGTGCAGTTTGAGAATAATAGATATGGATGGGGCTCAATCCGGCTATAAGAAGAGCTAATCTACCTATTCGAATATCCTGGTAAATTTCTACGGCAATTTGAAAAATAATCCAGAGACATGCGATACCAGAAATAAGCGCAGGGAATCTTATTGCGTAAGCGTTGTCTTCTCCAAAAAGAACAACCATGCCGCGAAGCAATATGGAATGAAAAATATGATGACTCATTCCAGTGAAATACGTTGTGACGATTTTTATGATATCGGTGTAAACGTAACCTAAAAGAATAATTTGCTCGTCTTGCGCTCCAAGGTCTCTTCCCCATCCATAAACTCGTAGCGCTGCTCCCAACAGAATAAGGACTGCGGTCCAGGAGATTGTTGTCCGAATCGTTTTTTTGATTGGCGATGGAGATTTAGAGAGGGTCATGGTTTTACTTTTTTAGACATCTAAAAAGTTTTAACTAAAAACAGCCTAAGGCCATCAAACAGTATGTTTTGATTTGGGCCAGCGGCTAGTTGTAAATGTAAGTGATATTTCCCAGGTGGAATCATGCCAATAAACGAGACAAGGGACCATTGATTTAAGTCGACGCGATTACCCGGGTTGACGGAGCCAGTTTTTAGAACCCACCGTGGAGAACCGTCGGCAGGTTCTAAAATGATGGGTGGGACAATAAAGTTGTCGTTATTCTGATCTAGGTTTTTTCCCGACCAGATAAGAACGGCGAGATGATAACTGTTCAGATTTAAATTTTTGGCGACTTGGGCTTCGATTACGAACCCTGTGTCGGTTTTCAATTGTAAAGCGGCGTCTCCCGAAAGTTTTTGTTGATCGAATGCCTCTACGTTCCCTTCGCCTTGAATCAATTTCCAGGGAGTTTTAATTTCAAAGTCTTCTGATAGTAAGGCTTGCCCTGGGTTTGAAGTCAACGAAAAGAGGTTAAGATTTTTTGAAACAGGATTTGGCGCAAGATTTTTAAATTGATCTTTAAAGATCGCGAAAGCAATGCCGGACTTTTCGACTTGAAACATTTGGACTGCGCTTGTGTCTTTGGCGACGATGCTAACGCCTTGAAGTTGATTGTCGTGGAAAATAGATCGCAGGTTATTTGAAAAAACGGTTCTAGCGTACAAGTAGTTTTTGGGGTTCGCAAAGAGAATTAAATCTTTAGACTTGGTATGAGCTTGCACGTTTTTTCGGTATTGAGAGCCGTCGTCGTTTTGAACGGATGGATAATAATCAAAGATGAGTATTTTGGCGGAAATTAAAATAAACAGGGTTATTAATCCATAATATATAGCTTCACCCAGCTTTGGGCGAAAGGAGGTTACTAATCGCCTTGTCTCAGGTATTCCCCCGGATAAAAAAATTACTAGTAGTGGGAAATTGAATAAATAGTTTCTAGGATAGCCACCGATCCCCATGGTCATAATGGGCAATAAAGGCAATAAAAATACACAGACCGGAAGCATACGATAAGCTTTATATTTTGTGCGCCCACATAATATCCCTAGAAAAAGTATGGGAATAAACCATGTTAGATGGTTTTTAAAAGTAAATTTTAAAATGTTTCCGGCCAAGTCTACTGCCAAGAGGAAGTTGTTGTTATTGTCTGATTGGCCTTTAAAAAATAAAATCCGTTCCTGTGCCACGGCTTTCATTTGATCAATGAGAGGTGAGTAAGCAAAAATAGAAGCGGTTAAAATGCAGGTAAAAACTACGATAAATAATTTTAAACAATAATTTCTTTGATGGTTGTTGGAGAAGAATGGGCTTCCCCATTCTGGGATGATGAAAATGAGAAATAACCATCCCACTAAACCGAACAAAAAATAACTATTGGTTGGAATTGTATAGATGGATAGAAAAGCGCATAGGCCCAATAGAAAACTCCATAAGAGTTTTCGAGAAGTCGTTAAAACTTTTAATAAAGCGAAAATGGTTGTGGTCGAAAAAAACATGATCATGGCATAGCCGCGTACAGTTTGCGCGTAATAGATGTGGACGGGACTTAACGCGGCTATTCCTAATGCCAATAATGGAACGGAAGTTATGGGAAAAATTAAGGATGCCGTTTTATAAATCAACCAAAGATCTGCAATTCCAAGAATTAATGAAGGAGCGCGAAGAGCAATGGCGTTATCTTCTCCAAACCATTCGGCCATAAGATGGGCCGCGATCGAGTGAAGAATATGGTTGCTGGCGGCAAAGTATTTTACAACGATAAATGAGATGGGCTGATAGATGAAGCCGAGCAAAGCCTCCGCTTCGTCTCCGCCTCCCAAGGTTCGATCGGATCCGTAAAGCCTTAAAACTAAACCCAGAAGAACAAGTCCAGCGGCTGTCCAGGGGATGGAAGGGGTTTGTCTATGGTTCATACCGTAATGGGGTTTAAGGCGTTGTCAAAGTGGAAAGTGGAAGACGCTTTGTGTTGCCAAATGATTTTTTTTTTAACGATGAGGTTGAAAAAATCACAAAGTATTTTCACATAACCCATTGGTTACTTCAACGGCAACTATCGAAGCTGAGATTGGTTTAAATGAGGTAGATGAAAAAAGCAAGTTAAGAAAGTCTTTACTAGCCGATAAAAGTGGTTAAAAAAGAAAAACCTTCTCATCATTTTTGTAGTGGATATTCAATACCTTTTTTTTCACAAAACTTTTTCAAAGTGTAATTTAATGGACCTTCTTTTTTTTCTAGTTGGAGGTAATCATAATATGCGTCTGCAAATGCTTTAAAACCTTTCCGTCTTAACTTCTTAATTTCCCTGACCTCTCCTCTAGTCAACTTAAATGCTTCAGAAGAATCGTTCAATGCATCTTGCACCCAATTATCATCTGACTTTGATTGACTCACTTGTAATTGTCTCTCTTATTTGTTGTGGTATGGATTTCGTTTCAAGTGAAGAAAAAAACTGCAATAAATGAAGGAAAAAGTTGGGGGACTTGGTGATAAAGAATCCCCAGTAGCCCTAATTCCATCACTCCCATAATCCATATCCATTTCAAGGAACCAATGGATATATGGTTCTCATAGTATTTCCATTTGCTTGTAACGGCAAAGAAAACTCCAACATATATTAGTAAAAAAAATAGTGTCAGTAATATAGCGCCAAATCCGCCCCAGCGGAACATCGCCCACAGAATATATTTCATACCAATCAAAGCGATTAATGAAACCAACAAAAAGATAAGAATAAAAATGACCAGTCTGTTCAGCATGAGTTTTAAAAATAAATTGGTTTAATAAGTTTATTAATCTTTTTCATTACCTCATATTAAGTGATTTATGAAAAACTTCAAAATGGTGAGGCCAAGGTAGGATCTAGGTGGAAAAATAAAAAGGGTTTACAAGTCTCAAACCTGTAAACCCTTGATATTGCAAGTACGCCCGAATGGATTCGAACCATCGACCTACGGATTAGAAGTCCTTGGATAAGCCCTTTCCTTGACATATCCCAAACTTTCCTATACCTTCCCATATAAGGGTTTAGCCTATTATAACTGGCTCATCCGAAATCATCTGAATTTCCCATAATTTCCCATTTTCGCCCTCAAAAGTGGCAAAAGGGTGGCAAATGGATTAACCACGGACCAAAATCCATAAGGCTATTATAAGTGGCAAATTGGAGTAAAACAAGATTCCCGGGAGTTCGTTATTGGATATCCGACACTCGTAATTATAAAGGCAAGTCTGAACGGTGTTTTGTTCTCCGATATAAACGCCACGGGCGAACAATCACCGAAACCGTAGGTTGGCAAAACGAGGGTATAACCCCCGAATATTGCGCCCAATTACGCGGTCAAATTACATCAAATATAAAAACGGGTGAAGGTTTCCAGAGCTTAAAAGAAAAGAGAGAGCTTGAGGAAACACGGCGACAAAATGAAGCGGAAGAGAAAGCTGCCATCGATAAAGAGAACACGCCTTTCGACTTGATCGCGCAACAATATATAGAGTGGGCGCAAGCTTCAAAGAAAAGTTGGTCTGACGATAAAAGCCGATACGATCACCACATCAAACTCGATATCGGTCAAATGCCGATAAAAGATATCTCCATTCTTACCTTAGAATGTCTGAAGAAGAATCTACAAAAGAAAAAAGTTAGAAATGTTATCCGAGTAAAAAGCAAATCCAAACTAGTGGTCAATAAAGATAAAACACTTTCGCCCGCGACGGTCAAACACGTCATTGTGTTAGTGCGTCAAATTTTTAATTGGGCTATTCATCGCGGTTTATTCATCGGAGAAAATCCAGTTCGACAAACGGCGAAGGCTGATAAAAAGTTTCTTAGAACCCCAGATAATAAGCGTGTTCGGTTTTTTTCGAGAGAAGAGGCTAAAGCTTTGCTTGACCATCTAACCGAAAAGAAGCGGTATCTAGTCCACGATATAAGCCTTATATCTCTTTATGCAGGTCTTAGAATGTCAGAAATATTTCGGTTAAAGTTTATCGATTTAGATTTCAAACATGATTTGATTAGCGTCAAAGACCCTAAGAGTGGAGAAAGTCGAACTGCTTACATGACGCAACCCATTAAAGAAGTTTTAAAAAGGCGCTATCAAGAAAGCGAATCCAAAGCCGGTTTTGTATTTCTGAATACTAAAGGTGGACAAATAAAAGAAATGCCGAATACCTATGATCGAGCGGTTAAAGAATTAGGTTTCAATAATGGCGTTACGGATCGCAGAGATAAAGCGGTAGCTCATTCATTACGGCATTCTTTTGGTTCGTGGTTGGCCATCGCTGGCGTGCCTCTACCAGGGATACAAAAGCTCATGGGGCATCGGAAAATCGAAACAACGTTGATCTATGCCCACCTTTCCCCAAGCGTAGAGAAACAAGCGGCGGTTGATCTAGCTGAGTGGTCGCCAACCAAAATAGTAGAAATGGACACAAGAAGGAATAAATAAATTTTCCAGGTCTTCACCCGACGGGGGACAGTCCGGACACTTTCAACGGATTGACCTGGAATCTTCTACGAAAGGCGCATAGAAAGGGCGCAAATATGGCAGAAGAAGAAAACAAATTATCCCCCGAACAAATTAAGGAAATACAGGATTATATAGAAGAAAAAAAACAAATTCATACTGCAGTTAACATTGAACCTGAAGGTTATCTAAAAATTGCTAAAATGCGGTTTTGGACAACTATCGAGTTTATTACCCTCTTATTTCAAAATTATTGGCCTTCTACCCTTTCTGGTATTACAGAAAAATCCAAAAAGATTACCACTAATGGTAAAAGAGGCATTTATTTTATTGGTGAAAATAATGAGCATTTATCTGCCAAGATTTCACGAGAATTGTTAGAGCAGATTGAACAAGAAATTAAAGAAGCTGACGAACTTAAAGAGTTAATTTCTTCCAACGAAAATATAAAAAGACCGGTCTTAAATCATTTAGCTTTCCCTATGATTGGCGAAAGTTTTGGGAAAGGCCACACTCCCGCTTCTCTTCTAAATGCGGTAGATAGAATAATTGATATTCCTCATGGGCTGGTTAATGCTTTGGAAAAAAAGAATTGGGATAAAGCCGCAAAGCTATTACCTAAATTAAACGATGAAGTAATAAAGAAAATAACAGGTAGAGACTTATTAGAAGAGAAAGCCCTACAGGAAGAGAAAAAAGAAGTTGGAAGGCCTGGATTCCCAAGCTCATTTGAATTTAAAAAGGAAGCTGCAAGACTTCATATAATTAAAGGGATCGAACCGCCGGAACTTCCCTATCAGCCAACTTTAATAAATACTTTCCACGTGGGAACAGTCCACCCAAATGCCTCACCAGACAGCCTAAAAAGGCTTGGAATTAAATATAAAGAAAGCTTTGGCTACTCCGATAAAACAGTTTACAACAGGGCATTGGAGGCGATACAACCGTACAAGGACACTGATTCAGAGGATAATGATCCCTACGGAATCTTTGAAAACGAGTAATTTCCCTAAATTATTTAAACCTGGAATTTTCCCTAAATTAATTTAGGGATTAAGGGCAAGGTATACCTAAATCATTGAAAATAAAGAAAACCTAATTATAAACCCGTAAAAATAATTTAGGGACGAAGGCGAAGTCCTAGGGTTAATAAAACGATCAAGATAATCTGGCTGTGTGCTTAGGGCTTTTGGCCCCAAGTGTGCGGCCTTTTTTTTTGGCCTAAAAACGTAAATATATTTTTATTTAGGAGGTCCAATATGTTGATGGAGCTAAACCTTAAGCTCATAGAACGCAGAAAGAAAAAGTATGAATGGGCAAAACTTTTTGGAATGCACCCGACGCGGTTAAGCCAAATTCTTAATGGAATGTACCCGGCTACATTCGAAGAACAAAGCAAAATTGCAACGGTGCTAGGAGTGGAAAGAAAAGAGATTTTTCCTGACGCCAGAGACCTTGTGGGGGTAGCGTGATGCCAAGAAAACACAAAATTGAAAAACTCGATAAAGATTCAATAACGGTTTTAGAAATGCCGGACGTAAAACCCATCGGTGTTTTTTCTAATGCTTTGGATAAAGTTTTAATCGGTAAGAGTAACAAAACATTTGCCAACGAGGCATCGGAAGGCAGGGGGCCAAGGTATTCGATGGTTAATGGCCGGCGCTTTTACTTATGGTCGGATTTAGAGGCATATGTAAAGGCTCATCCAGTGCAAACGGCGGGTACCGCATGACCCGTAGAAGCTAACAAGCCCGGCACCTTTGCAGAGGATACCGGGCTTTAAAAATCTTTAACGCAGACACAAATATAAGGAAACACGAACAATGTCTATTCTAAATAAAAATAGTAAAAAATTCCAAAGAAAAAATTCAACTCATCGTCGATATTGGAATCGCGGAAGAAATCTTGAAGCAAAAAAAATACTTCATGATGTTTACGCCAGCATCAGTGGTCAGCCTGAAAAAGTACGTTATTTCCGGCATGTAAGCGAGGATTCAAAGAATGCATAAAAGCCCTGCCTTCCAGTTCTATCCCAAGCAATGGCTTGGTGATGACAAGGTAATGCTAATGGATTTTGATGCGCGTGGAATGCATTTGCATTGCATGTGCATTGCATGGCAACAAAACGACCCATGCACGTTGCCAGACGATGATGAAAAATTACGTCGATGGTGTGGCAATCCTGACCGAGATGATTGGGAAAAAAGACTCAAGCCACAAATATTTTCCGCGTGGAAAAAGGAAAAAAGTTATTGGGTTCAAACAGGTTTAAAGCGTGAGTTTATAAAGCAATTAACTAAATCCCAAAAACGAAAAGAAGCTGCAGATGTACGCTGGAAAAATGAAAAAAAAGGTAAGAAAAAAGACGGATGCAAAAGCAATGCAAATGCATTGCAAATGGAATGCACTACTGTTTCTTCTTCTACTGCGGATAAAAACATATTGTCGGGCAAAAAAGAGCCCGACTTTGTGGCTGATGTTATCGATTATTTAAACAAAGAAGCTGGAACTAAATTTCTTCCAAAAACAGAAGCCAACCGAAAAAACATCCTTGCCAGGGTAAATGAGGGTCATGACCTAGAAGCTTTCCAAAATGTAATCCGGAAAAAATGCCGCGAATGGAAAGGTACTGATATGGCCAAGTATTTAAGGCCAACAACCTTGTTTGCTCCATCCAAGTTTGAAGCCTATCTAAACGAGCCAGTATCAATAAATAGCGGCAACCAACCCGCAAGCCATAATCATAATTCAGGCGGCACAGGAAGGTTGGTAATGTGAAAACCTTCGCCGATTTTGAAATAAATATCCCTGCTACGAGTGCAAATCAGGCTTATGTTGTTTGCCCAAAGTGCAGCAGCGACCGCAAAAAAAAGAACGCTAAGCCGTTATCTGTGAATATTCAAGATGGCGTTTGGAACTGTCATCATTGTCAATGGTCTGGCTCGTTGAATGAAAAAACCGAGCCAAAACGCTACAACCAGCCAAAGACCGAATCCAAGTATACAAAGCCTAAATATCAGACGCCAGAAAAGTTACCTCAAAAAGTTTTAGATTATTTTCAAGGACGTGGAATTTCCGAAGAAATCCTGACGCGCAATAAAATCGGCTATGGCCTTGAGTGGATGCCGCAAGCGGAAAAAGAAGTTACGACAATTCAATTCCCATATTTTGAAAATGGCGAATGCGTCAATATCAAATACAGGAGCGGCGAAAAAGGTTTCAAGTTATTTAAGGGGGCAAAGCAAACTCTTTACGGCTATGACGATATCGAAAACGAAAGATTGATTTGGACTGAGGGAGAGATTGACAAACTATCAGTCGAAGTAGCGGGAATATCGAGCGTTGTTAGCGTCCCAACTGGAGCAGTAAACCCGAACGCTAAAGACTTAGCAAATAAATTTATATTTTTGGAAAACTGTTTAGACCGACTCAAAGAAGTCAAAGTTCATATTCTCGCATTTGATAACGACGGCCCGGGGAATCGGCTCCAAGAGGAAGCGGTAAGGCGATTGGGGCCAGAGAAATGCAAAATTGTTTTATTCCCAGATGACTGTAAAGACAGTAACGACGTTTTAGTAAAACATGGAGCCGAAACGCTCAAGGGTTGTATCGATCAGGCAAAGGAAGTTCCTCTTGAAGGAGTTTTTTCTGTCAACGATCTTGTTGAGGGCGTTTGCGATCTATATCGCGAAGGGCTAAAGCCTGGAGCCTCCCCTGGTTGGGCTAATTTGTACAAACTTTATAGCGTTAACCCTGGAGAAATGACGATTGTCACCGGGATTCCAGGTCATGGGAAAAGCGAAGTTAACGACAACATGATTATAAATCTTGCCAAAAGCCAGGGTTGGAGATTTGGAATATTTTCTCCCGAAAACCAACCGCTATCGATTCATTGCATGAAGCTACTTGAAAAATGGAATTGCCAACCGTTTGGGGATCGGTCCAAAAACCGAATGACTTCGGAAGAAATGTTTCAAGGCCTTGAATCTCTACAGGAGCATTTTTATTTCATTCTGCCAAACGAGGATGAATTAACCGTTGACGCGATCTTATCGAAGGCTAAAACTTTGGTTTCTCGTAAGGGGATAAGAGGATTAATCATAGATCCTTGGAACGAAATCGACCATTCGAGACCGTCAAATCTAAGCGAGACCGAATATATCAGTAAATCATTAACCAAAATCAGACGATTTGCGAGGGATTATGGCGTCCATGTTTGGGTTATTTGCCATCCAACTAAATTACAAAAAGATGCTAAAGGAAAATTTCCGGTTCCGTCTCTATCGGACTGTATGGGCAGTTCGCATTGGAGAAACAAGGCCGACAACGGTCTAAGCGTATGGCGTGATTTTGAAGACCAAAATGGAAAAATTGAAGTACACGTTCAAAAGATTCGGTTTAAACATATCGGTAAGCCGGGGGTAGCTCAACTTTATTATGACCGAGCAACCGGTAGATATTCGGAAACTGAAGTAAGAGTGATCGGAGGATAACTAGATTTAACGCTAGGCGCTTTGAGTGCTTCGCTAATGGGATTTATTTTAAAAGTAATGTTATGTGTAGGTATAAACGAAAAATTGAAGGAAAGGCGCTTAGAAGCGCTAGAAATTGAAAGGATCAAGATTATGGCAAGAACGAAAAAAAGAGCACAAAAAGAAGAGCAGGAAAAAGAACACGAAGAGAGGAAAGAATTTTCTGAAGAGGAAATCTGGCAAATGCGGAAGAGGTTCAATTCCCTTTATGATCCAGAGCAAAAACAACTTTTAGGTAACGAAACATTAGAAAGCGCAGTTGACGCTTTAAATACCGAGTTTCAATTAGGTTCGGTAACGAACGTAAAAATACAAGCGTATATAGACGGGAAGAAAGGTCCGGATATTCGCGATCTTCAAGGCTTGGTTGATAACCACCTTGAGAAAACTAAACGGCTCCAAGACGGCAATATGAACGAAATCGAATCAATGCTAGTTGGTCAAGCAACAGCCCTACAAAGTTTATTCGTTGATTATGTTGGCAGGATGCAATCAAAGCAATCTCTCGCGATATTCGAAGCTTATGCGCGAATCGCACTAAAAGCTCAAAACCAGTCTAGGCAAACGCTAGCAGTCTTAGTCGAACTTAAAAACCCTAAGCGAACAACCTTTATCAAACAGCAGAACAACGCTAATAATCAACAAGTTAACAATGCCGAAGAGAAAATTAAGAAGGGAAAAAACTCAAAAAAAACAAACAAACTCGCAAACGAACTTTTATTAGAGGAAAGCAAAGATGAGGCAGTGGACTTCAAAAGCCAAAAAAAAACAAGCAAAGCTAATCAACCAATGGAAGCCGTGGGAAAAGTCAACGGGGCCAAAAACTGAAGCTGGGAAAAAATCCGCATCTCGCAATTCCTTTAAACATGGTGGCCGAAACGCAAAAGCTAGAGAAGGCGAAAAATATTTATCACAAATGAGGCGATTGCTAAACGAACAAAGACAAATGGTTCAGATTTAAAAATAGGATGAAAATATGAGTTTAAAAGAAAGTTTCCTAGAGGTATATGGAGAGCTAGGCGGCTCTCAAGGTCTTATAGGTTGGGCCGGCGAGACAGAAGATAATAAAAAAAAGTTTTATCAAATGGCGTCGCGGATGTTGCCCAAAGAATTGGCAACAAATAGTGAAACAGATAAACCGTCAACTGTGAAAGTTTTAACAATTCCAGGAAAGGCAATTACGAATAGGTGAAATATGCTTGAACAATTTTATGAAGTTTTAGAAAGAAAACGCGCAAGAAATACTTTGACGCTTCGTCGTGCTTGTAGGGTTGGAAAACAAGTTTATGGCGTTTGGCTTATTGGAAGCCAAGCTTTTGGGTTAGCGATCGAAGAAAGCGAAGAGTTACTTCCTCAAGGCAAGCATATAGCTCAACTGCATTGGGAAGAGGAAGGATCGTATTTCCCGCACTACAAAATTATTGGAGTAAATGAGAGTTATGACGCGGCAATCGTGCCATCGCCGTACTTTACGAAGCCACCGAGCGAAACGCCGGAATATCTCTTATCAATTCTTACTTTGGGAGAAGATACCAGTTTATTGCAAAACAAAGGCCATATGTTTTTACCTAAAGCGACAGAGCTAGAACATCAAATAGACGTAAATATTCAGGATTGTTTTTTAGACGAAACAAGCCCAACGGCAGCATCTCAAATTAAAGGAATGATCGCCAGCGGGTTAAGAGTTAATTAATTAGAAAGGAAAATTATTATGAACTTATCGCAAAAAGCAAATCGAGTTGGGAGACTATTTGGAAGTCTTCCAAGCATCTATCAAGATGCGTCAAACAAAGCGCTTAATAGTGGATTAAAGCAAGCGAAAACGTTTTCTGATATTCAACGCAACAACCAGCAAAACCGCAACGACCAATTTAACCAGCAGCAGTTTGAAAAAGGCCTCCAAGGAGGTTTCAACTTTGCGCAGCCACAACAAGTCGACTCGTTTCGGAATTTCAGGAAAACGGGCAATTTTAACGCGGGTTCATTTTCTCAACCTGAAATACAAAAAATAAAAAGTAATTCGCCGTTATTCAATCGTCCAGAAGGGCGAAAGTTATTTTTGCCTCAACCGGAACAAACGGGGCCAAGTATTAAAAACGCTTCAATGGCTGGCGGTACGGTCACAAACGCTAATATTCCTGTGCCGCTATCTAAACAGTATAAACCTGAGTTAATAAACATGTTTGGGGGTGAGGATAAATTTAGCCAACTCTTAGCTGGCGATGATGATACTAAATTGCAAGCGGTTATCAATGCGCGAAAGCTTCAACCGAACTATGTTAACGATCAATTCGTCCAAAACTTTGATCGGGTATCAAACCGAAACAATTTAGCTCGGTTAAGTAGAGGTAAAGTTAATCTTTCGGGAGTGGCAGCGGTAGAACGAGCAGAAAATCCACAAATTCCAAAAGGTGCCGCAGATGCCTTAGCGTTTTCCTATCTTGGGAATGTTGACCCTAATAAGCCCGAAGAAGCAAGAAAAGCCTTAGGCCAATACTTAGGTATTATCGGTCAAAATCAACAACCACAACAAAGCAATGGATTCAGGAGGGTTGACCAGTTTTTCCAGGACCAGGCAGATAAGGCTCAACCCACTATCAATCCAAATGCTCAGATAGATGGGCAAACCTTTGCACAAGATCCTGTGGGTTTTGCAAAGAACTGGGCGGGTAAAGGAGTAAACGTTCTTTTAGATAAGATTGATAGCTTATCCGATTACTTTTCCACTTCTGGAATTACGGCTAACCCAAGTCAACAGGAAGCATTTAACAGTCTAATTTCAGAAGCTATTAAACAAGGCGTTCCTTTGGAAATGAGAAATGGCGCCATCATGGTCAAGGACCAGACCTTAGATCAATACCTGAAAGACCAAATCCAAAACGTTGAAACTCAAAGTGGGAACCCCCAAGAAGATATTAGGGAGCAGTTTGAGAGGCTTCAGAAAGAAGGCGTGATACCTAATTCAAGTGATGGGTTAGCGAGTTTACAGGTTGGAGAGCAAAGGCCTTTTAATAGAAACGGTCAACCTGGGGTTGTGTCTAGAAACTCAGAAGGGAAATTAATCTTTAAAGCGAATAAAGGAAATAAATGGATAGAGTTACCAGAATCCTAGCTTTCAATTTTAGGAGCTACGGGCAATCTAGGCTTTGGGAGCTTCAAGTTAATTTGACAAGCTGGCTTTGGTCCATCGAATGGGTCGTTGTTATATTCATGGGGCAGTGGAATTCCTGGGTATTGCATTCCATTCCTTCTTTTGTCGATAGCGTCCATCCATCCATTAGCCTCATCAATCATGGAGTGGAAACGCTCCTTGAACTCTTCAACGTTAATTTCCTTGTTAGCGAGTCTACCCTTGAGGATATCGTATCGAGTTTCAAAGCATGGATGTACTTTAAGCGGGAAATCTTCTAAAGGAATGAAGTTACCCGAAGCGGAAAGAGTAATCAAAATTGTGAAGATGAGTTGATTCATCTTTTAAATATAAGTCTTTAAATTTGGAATGCAAATGAAAAATATAATAGATCCATTAAAACTAGAGATCGAGGATTTAGACCTCAAGAAGCTGCCACCACAGCAACCGGAGCTTGGCAGAATTAACTTTGACCTAAACCAATTACGGCCTAAAACGGAGCGGTTCCAAGCGCCAGTTGTTGAACCAGAGACTAATACCGGAGCCAATCTTTTAGATTTCGCCAGCGACGTTTTACAGAAACCAGGCTCACAGGCAATTGATGAAACCGTTAACTTTTATAAAACTAAGATCGACCAAATATCCCCATTCTTCACGAATCCTGAACCAATAGCACCACAGGTCACGCCAGCAATTCAGCCTGATATCGATGGTTCACAATTTGCGCCAAATCAAAATGAACTATCGCCGATACAACCGGAGACCGTAGATCTATCAAAAATTCCAATGTTAGGGCCGGAGTTATCGCGGGTAGAACCAGGACTCCTCAATTTTCAGGAGTCTAAAACAATAAAACCTGAACCCATTCAAACGGAGAGCAAACCAAAGAATACACTGTTTGACGTTTCGGAATTCAATCCTAATGTTGTTTCCCTGGTAGACCAAGCAGCAGACCGGAATGGAGTTGATAAAGACGTATTCCGGCGACTAATTAACCGCGAAAGCGGAATAAATCCCGATGTCCAGGACGGTAAGGCAAAAGAGGTAGGCCTAGGTCAAATCAAATTTACATCATTTACTGAGGTTCACCCAAAAGGTGATATTGGTATCCCGGCAGATAACTTAGAAGGCTCTGCAAGGTACCTAAAAAAACAGCATAATTTAGCCTTAGATTTAGGCTATGAGGGCGCAGATGCATGGAAAATTGCGGGAATGGCTTATAACGGTGGGCGGCAAAACTTTAGAGAGGCATTTGGTAAAGCCCGAAAGCTTACCAACGATCCAATCCCAAGCGTTGCGGAAGTTTTTAAATATGTCGACCCGAGGGCGGCTAAGTACGGTAGGGCGATCACAGAAGGCATTGACCCAAACCAGGGCGTAGAAACTGAGGACTTTGTAAAAGGATTGGGTTTAAAAACCATTCAAGGTTTTGTTGGTGTTCCTAAAACCGCTTTAAATTTATTGGATTATGTCGGAAATCTATTTGGCGACGAAGAATACCGGAATTCATTTATTGGGAAAGCCTCCAAAAGTTTCCGTGGTAAATTTTTCGACCCTACCGACGAAATCATTAACGAATCCTTACCCGAAAGATTTAAAGGTGAGCTAAATGAAGATGGTTATATTCCAAATCTTGTTCAATTCTCTTCTGCTATTGCCGAACTTGTACCCCAATTACCAGGTATGTTTGCGGTTGGAACTGCTTCTCCAGTTTTGGCCGGCACGGGCTTCAGTACAACTCAACTTTATGAAGAAACATTAAAAGATGCCCGTCAAGAGTTAGCCAAGCAAGGGATAACAGGCGATCAAGCCGAATCCATAGCGCAAAGAGCCTCATTTTATGCGACCGCTTACAATTCATTGCCAACGGCGATATTAAGTAAAATTGGTTTAGGTAAAGCGTTTGCGGCAAAAGGCAGCGTATTAAAACGAGCGATCGAGGGAGCCAAAGCCGACATAATCCCAGAAGGACTACAAGAAGGCGTTGAAAATATTGCCGGTAATTTGGGAATTCGCGAAGAAATAGACCCTAATAGATCTATAGCGGATAAATCAACTATACGGGATACCATCTTAGGCGGTGGCTTGGGAGCGGCGACAGGTGGAAGCATAGCAGCGTTTAATGCTCCAATAGAGCCAAACACGAATATAAATTTAAGCGATATCAAACCAAAGTCTATAGTTGATAGACAGGCTAAAACGCCAATTCAAAAGGAACAAATCCAGCAAACCCCTATAGAAGCCACAAGGGTACCCGCAGAGTTTGAAAGCGAAGTGTTCAACCCAATTTCAGAAACTGGCGAGGCAAAGAAACCTCACGATATTTTAGTATTAAATCTTTCCAGGCAATTAGCGGAGGAGTCGGATCCAGAGAGTAGAAAAAAACTTGTTTCCTTGATCGAGAGAGCTCAACAAGGCGAACCCGTAAGGATGCTTGCCAAGGAAATACCCGTCTTTACTAAGCAAACCATTGAGCAAGCGCCCTTTGAAAAAAAAGATATTCCAGAACCCGTTGGACAAGCTTCAACCGATATAAACATAGAAACGCCAGTTGCCATTGAATCAATAGAACAACCAGAAACCCCAAAGTTTGACTTAAATCAACTCAAACCGAAGTCAGAAAGGCAACAATTACCGACAAGACAACCAATAAAAGCCGCATCAGGTAAACCGATAGCCGTCAAAACAGTGACGCAATCATTGCCAAGCAAATATAAAGTTGTCGAAGCTTCAAGCCTGATCCCATCGCATGACGCCAAAACTTTTTCAAAGAATCCAAATTTTCCTTTGGACGTTCAAGAAAGAAGTTATGACACCGACAAACAAGCCCAGGCGCGAGTCATTGAACAATCCCAAAAGTTTGACCCATCGTTTGTATTGAGCGACGATAACACTCCTGTTAATGGCCCTCCTGTTGTAACGGCTGATGGTGTCGTGTTGGGCGGTAACAGTAGAACCATGACAATCCAACGTGTCTACAACGAAAAAGGACGCGATACAGCTTATAGGACTCGGTTAACCAATTTGGCCAGTAACTACGGGTTAAAGAAAGCTGATGTTCAAAAGTTTGATAAGCCCGTTTTAGTGCGGGTACTCGATCAATCGCCACAAACCACAGAGCAAGCCCGTTTCATAGGTTCGGATCTAAACAAAGGGTTTACCGCAGATCTTAGTGAAACTGAAAGGGCCATCTCAAACGGTAAGCGCATATCCAATCAAACGTTATTATCTGTTTCTTCAAAGCTTGACCGTATAGGTGAAAATGCATCTCTTAGAAAGTTATTCGAAAAGGATTCTGTTGATATCGTCGCTAATCTGTTAACGGATGGAGTGATTAATCAACGTGAAATTCCATCCCTGTTTGACGGCAAAAGAAGATTGTTAACCGAGAAAGGCAAAAACTTTATTGAATCGGCTTTACTTGGGAAAGCTGTTGATAACGCGGCTACTCTGGATAACTTACCTCCTGCCATTAAAAATAAATTAGGCGCAGCACTGCCTACATTGTTACGATTGAACAGTAATAAAGCGTTTAGACCGGTACTTGAAAAAGCTCTTTCAATGGCGATTGATGCCAAATCTAAAGGGCTATCTCCTGAAAACTTCATTGGTCAATCAAGCCTGTTTGATGACGCGGCAACCAACCAAGCAGAGCAATTGTTTTTATCTCTATCCAAGGAAAGCGGCAAAGCTTTAAAAACCAAGTTTGGGCAGCTGGCTAATGTGGTCGGTAATAATAAAAATCAATCGTCATTTATAAAACAACCAAGTATTGATCAAGCGTTTAACCGAGTGTTTGGCGGTCAAGAGATTGAAGAAAGTATTGCCGTTTTAAAAGAGGAAGCGGTAAGTGAACGCGCAAAGGCTAAAACCTTAAAGGAATCTCAATCCAAACCGAAAGCCCAGCCAAAACCTAAAGACGAATCAAAGGAAGCGGATCCGAGCAAGCTAAAAGCTAAATTCCTTAGTTTCGAAACGAATAAACTTAATACCCCACAAGATCGAGCGCCGTTAGATATAGAGCCAACGACGGATGAAACTATTTCCAAAACAGACATTCTCCATATTGTTGAAAAACAGTTTGGAGCGACGGTTAGAAACTCCGTTACTCATGCAATGGCTAATTCTAAAGGATGGTTTGAAAAACAAAGTGAAATAATCAGAATTAAATTGGGTGTCTGGGGCGAACCACAAACATTGACGCATGAGCTTGCCCATTTTATTGATCAACGAATTTCCAAGAGCTTTTCCGGTAACTGGTTAAAAAAGGCGCTTCCAAAAGATATAAAGGAGAAAGCCTATACCGAGTTAAAAAACTTGGATTACGATCCTAAAAAGACTCGTGACTATGAAGGTTTTGCAGAGTTCTTCCGACATTACCTGACCACTGGTAGAGCAAAAGAACTAGCTCCAACTTACTTTGAATGGTTTGAGAATACTTTCCTCAAAAACGCTTTGATTGGTCCAGACGGTAAGATGCTACTGCCGCAGGAAAAGAAATCTTTTATTCCCTTCTTTAATAGCAAAGTTGAAACGCCAAAGGGATTCTTCCCTCTATCTGGTCCGATCGGTAATTTAAAGAAAGCAATGAAAGTCTGGTACGGTCAAGGAGCGGTAAACCGGATGCGCTCACAGATCGACTTTGACGGAAAGCAAGAGAAGAGCTTCGAGGATTCGTTGCCGCGCAAGGCCTATAAGTTGGCCATGAAAGAGCTTTATGACAGTAATTTTATTTTCGAAGAAGTCACCACCGAAGTTAAAAGACGAACCGGAAAGAATATTCCACCCGATCGAGATCCTTTTGCATTGGCTACTTTTTACAAGGGCAAAACCTTAAGCGTTGCCGAAACGATGGTTCGTAAAACGATGGTGGATCCATTTGGTCGACGTGTCGGCCCTTCCCTTGTTGATGCTATTAAACCGGCCAATCTTAAGAGCAAAAAGGCTATGGAAGATTGGGTAACTTTTAGTATGGCGTTAAGAGCCAAAAACAACCATGAACGCGGGTTAGAGTCTGGTTTTGAGGATGTTGATATTGATCATGTCATTAAAACCTTTGGAGATAAAAAAGGATGGAAAGAATCTGCTAAGAACGTTTCTAAATGGTCCGATCAATTGCTTGATTGGTATGTTTGGAGCGGAGATCTTAGTCCAGAAACCAAAGCGTTGTTTAGAGATTTAAATCCTATATACCTTCCGTTCATGCGTATATTTCGAGAGTCTGTCACCATTACCGGTATAGGCGGCGTTGAAGAAGATGGAGCTGCTGTTAAGCCTATAAGGAACTCAACGCGACCATTCAAGAACCCGATGGAATCATTTATCCAATCGGCTGCCGCGGTTGTATCAAGAGCTACAAAAACAAGAATCGCTCGAGCTGTAATCGATCTTGGTAACGAGCAAGGCTTAGGAGATTTAGTAACGAAGATTCCTTTAGCGTCGCATTCTAAAAACTTTGATCTTGGCGATATCGCGCAACGATCCGAACGACTCCAAGAAATATTAAAAGAGTATTCAGCGTCCAAACCTGGAGAACCAATTAACCTCGATGAAGTGGTTACTCTTTGGTATCGAGACTCGAATTATTACGGCAAAGAAAACGTTGTTGGTATCTGGAAGAACGGCAAACTTGAACTATTCGAGATCCATCAAGACCTATACCAAGCTTTAAAGGAAGTCGACCCGCCATTAATCGACAACAAAATCATGAAAGTGTTTGCGTCCGTCGCTCGCTTGATGCGTCTTGGCTTTACTGGCTTAAACTACTCCTTTTCCTTCTTCACAAATCCAATTAGAGATAGCGTATGGGCTGCTGTTGTCACCAAAAAGAGAATGTCTTTACCAGGCTTCAATACTGTTAAAGGAGCCCTAAAAGAGATTACAGCGTCTGAAGGATCAGTCACCGATCAAGCGCTAAACTCAGGCCTTCAAATGGCTACCATGATGGGCTTTGACCGTAAAGCCACAGGCGCAATGTATGACGATATGATAAGAAGACAGCTTGGACCACTCGGTAAAACGCTACACCTTGGCAATCCATTTAATCTAGTCCCAACCGTATTAGATAAAGTTCGTGGAGCTTTCCAGTTTTTCGAACTGGCTCCAAGAATTGTTGAGCTTGAAACCTTTGAGCAGATACAAAAAGAGAATCCTACATGGTCCGAGGATTCAGCCTTTATTGAAGCGTTTAATAACGCTCAAGACGTTACAACAAATTTCACAAAAAGCGGCCGCACAGGAAAGACAATTAACCAAATCAGCGCATTTTACAACGTCGCCTTGCAAAGTCCTAACAAGCTACTACGAGCATTCAAGTCCAATCCAGTTAGGACGTTATTTAGATCGTTTCTATACGTAACATTACCCGCTATCTTAATGTGGGATGAGGTCAAAGATGAGGAGTGGTATAAAAATATTCCAGCCGAATGGAAATATTTAAACATGTGGCATGAAACCGAAGACGGGAATGTATTAAGAATTCCTGGAGCCCATGAGTTGTTTATATTGTTCGGTGGCCTAGTTGTCGCAGGATTAGACGAAGCTAGAAGCAAGGACACCGAAGCGGTAGACGGAGCTATTAAAGCCCTTAAAAAGCTAACGGTCAATCCATTCACATTAGACGGAATAACGCCAAGTCTGGTTAAACCATTACTTGAGGTTGGCTTTAATTCCAATTGGCTTGGGCATCCTGTTGAGCCTGAATGGATGCGGGATAAGAGGACTGGATTACCTATCGAGGATAGAAAGTTTTATTTCACTCCTGAATTATCCAGCGAAATATCCAAAGCGTTTAGGATGCTAGGTTTCGAATTGTCTCCAATCCAAACAAATCATATTTTGAGGCAATTAACGGGGAACCTTTATACAAAAGGTCTAGGTTTCGTGGATATGTTATCCGGTGATAGCAAGCCTGGAAGCGGCAACCCATTAAACCCTGCAACCTTTTTAAAGTTCCCGAATCGTCCTACAAGGCAATTGGAAAAGTTTTATACCGACATCCGGAACCTACAGCAAAAGAAGAACGGAGGGAAGGCCAACGGTAAAGAGCAATTAAGGTTAAAACAAATGACCCAGTTTCAAGGACGTTTGAAAAATTTGCAAACGCTTATCCGGAGGCAGCAATCAAAGAAAACGCCACAATCATTAGTTGAAATCAATGATATCTATGGACGAATGGCCAGCCAGCTTAATAGGTTTTATGGGGATTAACTTGAGAAATGTTTAATGATCCAGTTTCCTAGATAGATAAAGGCCGTTATGGTGAACGCTCTTATAAGTACGGTTATTACGTTTTTTAATGAGATATCGTTCATATTAAACGCCCAACCATTTAACTAACGCTATCACGATACCAATTGTGATGATTTTAACTACCCAGGAATCGTAAGCGTTCCACTCTTTAGGGGGTTTATTCATTGGTCAATTCATATAGTTACTGGCTATTTGGAAAATAAATCCAATAATTATTAAAATTAAAGCTGGTCTAGAATCGTAGTCTCTTTCTTTACTGAGGTTAGTTTCCATTATTCCAGTTTCCAAGGAATTGGTAAGAGCGGGCCCCGCTTTATAATCAGTAACCTTTGTTCGAAACTGAAATAAAAGACAAACTCCAATAATATCAATAATCAATCCAGCCGTATTTATATCGGCAGATAACATAAACCTTCCTCTCTTTATTAAACAGCCACTTTTTCAACTTCCATTTCCTCAATGAGTAATTCGGCGGGAATGCCTAAACCCGTTTTAAGTTTGCGAACCATAGCGAGGGAGAAGGGTTTTTTACCGTTCATGACTTCCGACACCAAACCCTTGGAGCCTATAAACGGTATTAGGTCAACTTGCTTCATGTCGTTTTGTTCCATGTGAAACTTGACAATATCAATCGGGCTCACCTTGGGAAACTTGATTGTTTTTGCTTCGTACGATTCAACGAGAGTCATTAATATTTCTAGCTGGTTTCCCTTGCGGGTACCCTTCTTTGCTCCCCAGAGCGCGTCTATTTGCCCTAATGCGCGTTTTAAGGTCTTAGCGTTATTTACTGGTAGGATTTCCATAGCCTTTCCTATAGTTCGTTAACGTTGATTTTATCGTATTGTTTATGAGTTCCAAGGAACTTAATAAATACCGCTTTAAAAGCGTAATCCACTTTAACAATTAAACGGTATTCGTTATTGCAGATATTAAAGATAATTTTATCTTTTACGAATCGAGCCTTACTAAACTGTTTTGTAACTGATTGATGGTTTTTCCAATCGGCTTTTTCTACGAGCTTATACCAAGCGGCTAAAGGAGTTTTAGAATCAGGATGTTTCGACCAAAACCGCTTTAACGTACTTAAGTTAAAAACTCTCATAAAAAGATTATATCAAAAAGTTCTCGAAAAGTGAACAAAAAGTATTGACAAATTCCATAAAGGGAATATAATTACCCTTGAGTGCAATACTAAGGGCCAAGATACCCGCAGGCCTAATCGCGGGTTTTTTTGTGTCTAAAATTCGAGTTGGGAAAAAAATATTGTCCATAAGTGTTCGCTATCCGTGAGGACGCGAGCGGTTCTTAGTATCCGTACTCAACCACTTATGGGCTTTTTCTATTGAGTAGAAAACTAAGGAGTAACATCATGATTAAAGGAATAACCGAAGGATTG
>Ga0209992_10000249_pt1 | contig 74708 bp, 53 predicted proteins | sample 2SBtaG_2_FD_182564 | JGI IMG/M metagenome (GOLD analysis project Ga0209992, IMG submission 182564) | Deep subsurface microbial communities from Kolumbo volcano to uncover new lineages of life (NeLLi) - 2SBTROV12_ACTIVE470 metaG (SPAdes)... | ecosystem: Environmental > Aquatic > Marine >... | reverse complement strand
CTTCCCGAGCCTCTTTCAGCGCTTCGTCGGCGATGTCCCCGAGCACGGGCAAGCCGCGGAGGCGCCGAGAATGCACGAGCATCTTCGCCCCCGAAGCCCAGACCATGTCGATGGACTCTCGCGCCAACACCTCGTCGATGGCCGCCGCCACCGCAGGGTCGTCATCGAAGACATGGCGCACCGAGAGGGACGTGGCCAGGTGCAGCACGGGCGAGCGGTTCTTCGGCGGCTTGCGCAGGGGCACCACGGCCACGCTGGCGTAGAGCTCACGGACCGCCACGGGCAGCTCGTTCAGCTCGTCGGAGCCCGCCCCATTGCTGGCACCCCCCTCGCTGGCACCCAACGACACCAGGTGAAACTCGTGGCGGCCCGCCAGCTGACGCACGTAGTTGTCGTTGTGCAGGTTGTAGCCGTCGTGGAGCGGCCACGGCAGCCGGTGAGTGAGCAGCAGGATCTTCACGGGTGGAGAGTTGGAGGTCCGTCGGAGGTCACGTCCGTGAGCCCACGAACACCCCACCAGGCCCAGAATCGGGCCGATCGGGCAAACCCAGGGCTGCCAGCTCGCGAGTCTAACCCAGCCAAAGGCCGGGCTTCGACGCCCAGCTCTCAGGAAAGCCCGCCCGGACGGCCGATGGGTGCCACTATGGTGACGAGCGACTCGTCACCAGCCGCTCCCTCAAGCCCACCGCTCACCGCCATGCCCGCCCCTCGGCAACTGCTCTGCTATTTCGGCCACCACAAGTGCGCCTCCACCTGGGTGCACAACATCGTCGAGAACGTGTGCGACGAGGCGGGGTGGCGCAGCGCCTACCTGGCCAACGCGGGCATGTTCGACAACGACTTGTCAGCCTGGCTGAAGGCGAACCCCACCGACTTCCTCTGCCTGGTCAACGCCGACTGGAACGACGTCTCCCAGCTCGGCGGCGACTACCGGGGCTTTCACATGGTGCGCGACCCGCGGGACATCCTCACCAGCGCGTACTTCTCCCACCTGCACAGCCACAAGACCGGTGCCTGGCCCGCCCTGGTCGAGCATCGCAAGCGGCTGGCTGCCACGGACAAGAACGGTGGGCTCATGCTCGAGCTCGACTTCAACGCCGACGTGTTCGCCGAGATGGCCCGCTGGGATCGCCACCAGGAGCAGGTGCTCGAGCTCAAGATGGAGGAGTTCACCACCGACCCCCTGAACGGCTGGCTCGCCGTGTTCCGCCATCTGGGCATCATCGACGAGGAACACCGGGGCAAGCTGGGCCAGATCAAGGCCTCGGTGCGCTCGGCCCTCAACGTGGCCCACCACCATGGCCGCTGGCCTGTGGGACGCACCCTGGACAGCCTGCCCGCCGAGCGGCTCCTGGGCATCGTCCACGACAACCGCTTCGAGACCAAGACGGGCGGGCGCAAGGAGGGCGAAGAGCAGGTCACCAGCCACTATCGCAAGGGCGTGGCGGGCGACTGGGCCAACCACTTCACCGCCGAGCACGTCGAGGCGTTCAAGGAGCGCTACAACGACCTGCTGCTGCAGCTGGGCTACGAGACCTCCTCCGATTGGGGTTTGCCCAGCCCGGTCTGAGGCGGATCTCCAGTTCTGTGGTGCCCCGGGCAGCCCGGTTCAGGGTCGCTGGACGAGGTCGGGGCTCAGAGTCGTCTGCAAGGGTATGGCCTGCGGGCAGGTAGAATCCTCTACCATTCTGGGATCGTTCTGTCCCACGTCTGACGGTCCAGAGGTCCCCCCCGTGCCGGCCCAAACCCGAACGGTTTCCCACGGTCGCTCGCACCCGGTGGTGGCCTGGTTTGCCCGCAACCTGCTGCGCGGCTGCTCGCACTTTCCGCTGTGGCTGCTGCAGGCGGTCGGCGGGGCCATGGGGACGGTCCTCGCCATCCTGCCCAGCCAGGCTCGCTCCCGCAGCCTGATCAACCTCAAGCTCTGCCTGCCCGAGCTGTCCGACCGCGAGCGCAAGCGTATCGCCCGCAAGGCCCTGGCCACCATGGGCGGCATGGTCTTCGAGACAGGCTTGCTCTGGAGCCTCAATCGAGAAGAGATGCTGGGACTGGTGCGCCAGGTGCACGGGCAAGAGCACATGGACGCCGCCCTGGCCAAGGGCAAGGGCATCATCCTGGCCATGCCGCACCTGGGCTCCTGGGAGTTCCTCTGCTTCTACATCGCGGCCCAGTTCACCGAGACACCGATGACGGCGATGTTTCGCCCGTCGCGAGTGCGCGAGATGGACACCCTGCTCGTCGAGGGACGGGGGCACCTGGGCGCCCTGATGGTGCCCGCGGGAGTCTTCGCCGTGCGCTCCCTGCGCCGAGCCCTCTCCCGGGGCGAGTTCGTCATCGTCCTCCCGGACACCGACCCCAAGGTCGGTCAGTCGGTCTTCGCGCCCTGGTTCGGCGTGCCAGCCAACAGCAGCACTCTGCTCCCTCGCCTGGCCCACGACAGCGGCGCCTCCGTGCTCTGTTGCTTCGCTGAACGCTTGCCCAACGGTCAGGGCTTCGACATGCACTTCGCCCCGGGTCACGAGGCCATCGGCGGCGAGGACATCCCCCTTGCAGTCGCAGCGCTCAACAAGGATGTGGAAGCGCTCATTCGACGCAAGCCTGAGCAGTACCTCTGGCGCTATCGCCGCTTCAAGCGCAGGCCAGAAGGCGAGCCGCCGCTCTACAGGTAGGCCAGCCGCCTGCGCGGCGCGGCCCGCCCTGCGCCGCAGCTAGGCGTCCCTGGCGTGCCCACCTGACCGGGCCCCGGTGCAGCAGTTGACGACTCTGTCGCCGCTCAGCTGGCGACCAGGTCCCAGTCGATGGCGTGGCGATCGAGGCGAGGCAGCTCGGCGTCCATGACCTCCACGTATTTTTGCACCGCGCCAGTATTGAACAGCACCACGGTCTCGTCCGGCGAGATGTGACCGGCGGCCAGGGCGGCGTCGAGCACTCCCAGGCAAGCGGCGGACTCGGGGCAGAGGGAGAGGCCCTCGGTGGTGGTGGCCAGGCGCATCCATTCGGTGAGCTGCTCTTCGGGAGCGGCCATGGCCCGGCCGCCCGAGGCCGCCACCGCGTCGAGGATCATGAAATCGCCCAGGGCCTTGGGCACGCGCAGGCCCGAGGCCACGGTGACCGGGTCTTGAGCCTCGTCGGCGAAGCGCTGCCCCGCATCAAAAGCCGTGGCGATGGGCGAGCAGCCGCTCGACTGACAGGAGAACAGCCGCGGCCGCCGCTCGTCGTCGAGCCAGCCCAGGCTGCCCAGCTCGCCGAAGGCCTTCCACATGCCGATGAGCCCGGTGCCCCCGCCCGTGGGGTAGAGAATGACGTCGGGCAGCTTCCAGTCGAGCTGCTCGGCCAGCTCAAGGCCCATGGTCTTCTTGCCTTCGATGCGGTAGGGCTCGCGCAGGGTGGACATGTCAAACCAGCCCATGCGCTCGGCCCCCTCCTTGACCATGGCGCCGCAGTGGTTGATCAGGCCGTTCACCGCGTACACCTTGGCCCCGAAGAGCCCCGCTTCGAGACGGTTCACCAGGGGCGTGTCGTCGGGCAAGAAGACCCAGCAGTCCATGCCCGCCCGCGCGGCGTAGGCAGCCAGGGCGCCCCCCGCGTTGCCCGCCGTGGGGATGGCCAGACGCTGCACCCCCAGCTCGCGAGCCATGGTCACCGCCATGGCCATGCCCCGAGCCTTGAACGAGCCCGTGGGCAGGGTCGATTCGTCCTTCACGATGAGCTTGGCCACGCCGAGCTCGGCGGCCAGGCGTGGGCAGTCGATGAGCGGCGTGACCGTCTCGCCCAGGCTGACCACCGACGCCTCCCTGGCGTAGGGCAGCAGCTCCCGGTAGCGCCAGAGACTCATGGGGCGCCGGGCCAGATCGCCGCGGGACACCGACCCCGCCACCTTGTCCAGGTCGTACCGCACCCACAGGGGTCGGTTCTCGTGCACTGTGGCCAGCACGCCAGCGGGCAGGTGGGTGCCATCAATAGCGGACTCGAGGTGACTCACGGTGCTCATGGGCAGGGTGCTCAGAAAAAGTCGGACATGACGGGAGCCGTCCCAGCGAAGACCGGGGCGGCGGCGGCCCAGTCGTCGGCAGAGCCGCGGGCCAGACCCGACAGGCGCAGGTCTTCGGGGCTGGAGCGACCCGAGTAGAGGGCCGCGAGCCCCCGAATGTGCAGGGGCAGCGTGCCCTTGCCTCCTGGCTCGACCCGCCCCACGCCGTCCTCGACGCGCAAGATGTACGGCCCGGCGTTGCCAGGCAGCAACTCGTCGGTGATGTCGAAATGCAGCTCGGCCGAGAGCCCCCTCGGGTAGCCGCGAGCGGTCAAGGCGGCTTGCACGTTGACCATGCGCAGCATCCAGGGCAGGGCCAGGGTCACCGTCGCCCTCCACTCTGGCACCAGGGCTACGAGGGGGTGCAGGACGCTGCCGTGCAGGGTCACGTCCCCCGCCATGCTGGCGTGGCTCGACAGGAAGGCCAGCAGCCGCCGGGCCGCACCGGGCGAGTTGGCCACCGCGTCGGTCAGGCTCAGATCGAAGAAGGCACCTGATGCGCCGTCGACCTGGCTCAGGCTCACGTAGCCCTCCATGCGGCCGCCTTCTTCGACCACGTAGTGCCGGACCGTGCCGGTCTTGGGCTCTCGAATGCGCGTCCAGATGTACTGGCAGCGATCGAGGTAGCCGCTACGCTGCCTGGCGAAGCGCCCGTAGCACTCGCCCATGGCCGCAAGGTCCTCGGGGCCCGCCGCCCGCAGCGCCGGCTCGGTGTCTCGTAGGTCCAGCCGCCCCAGGGGCAGGGATATCTTCCAGCGATCTCCCGCCAGCTCGTATCCCGCCCCCCGGTACAGGGGCAGCGTGGCAGGATAGAGAGTCGAGAGGGCCATGCCCTGCTCGTGGAGCTCGCTCATGGAGCCCGCCATCAGGGTGCTGGCAGCGCGCTGGCCCCGGCGGGCCGGGTCCGTCCCCACGCCGGCGATGCCCACGGTGGGTACCACGCGCCCGCCGAAGCTCTGCCCCATGGGCAGATGCCAGAGCCCGCCGAGCACCCGGTCGTCAGCGCTCACCACCCGCAGGTTGCCCTCCCCCGCCAGCTTGGCCGTACGATCGATGGCCTCGGTGTCCGCCCGGAAGCACTGGCATAGGATCTCGATCAACTCGGAGCGCTCACCCTCGTCAGCCGGAGGCCCGAAGCGCAGGGCGGGGTTCTGAGAGGGGCTCATGGACTGGACTCCGCGGACGCCTGCCTGGCTTCATCGGCGAGCAGCCCGGGCAGCAGCGCCGCCAGGGTCTCGTACTCGCCCGCCTCGTTGTAGACCTGGGCGGAGATGCGCAGCAAGCGGCAGCGGGGTGACGACCAGTCGCTCACCGGAACCTCGATCTGCTGCTCACGAAACAGCCGGTCGGCCAGGGGGTCGATGGTCCATTGGCCCACTCCCACCCTGGGCGGGCTCGGGGGCAGGGGCAGCGCAGCCAGGCTGCCGATCATGGACTCCGGCGCCGCAGGCTCCTGGCCCAACGCCTCGCAAAGCCGCTCCCGCCCGGCCAGGACCTTTGCTCGGTTCGCGGCTCGCACGGCGTCCCAGCCCCCGGGCAACACCCCGTCCATGAAGCGCAGAGCCGCCGGAAGCGACAGCCAGGCCGACGGATCTGCCGTGCCGCACCAGTCAAACTCTTGCAGGAAGCGACTGCGCTGAGCGTCGGGAGCCGAGGCCCCGTGGCTGATGCTCAGGGGACGCACCCAACGATGGTGCTCGGCCCGCACATGCAAGAAGGCCGCGCCCTTGGGAGCGCAGAGCCACTTGTGGGCGTTGCCCGTGTAGGCGTCCGCGCCGAGGGCCGAGAGATCGAGGGGCAGCATGCCCGGAGCGTGGGCCCCGTCGACCATGACGAAGACCCCTCGCTCCCGCAGGGCCGCCACCAGGGCCTGCACCGGGAAGACCAATCCGGTGGGGCTGGTCACATGATCGATGAGCACGCAGCGAGTGCGCTCGGTCACGGCGGCGAGCACGGCCTGCTCCACCACCTCGGGCCCCTCGATGGGGAAGGGCAAGGGCACCACCACCACCCGGGCTCCCGCTCGTTCGGTGACGAAGTCGACGGCCATGCGACAGGCGTTGTAGCCATGATCGGTGACCACGAGCTCATCGCCGGGCGAAAGAGCCAGGCAGCGCAGCACGGTGTTGCAGCCCATGGTTGCGTTGGTGACGAAAGCCAGCTCGTCGCCTGGTGCACCGAGAAAGCTCGCCAACGCGTCCCGCGCACCGTCGAGCAGGTCTTGATACTCGCGCACGAAGAAGCGCACGGGCTCCTGCTCGAGCTGATCCCGGAGCCGCCGCTGCTCAGCAAGCACCACGGTGGGACAAGCCCCAAAGGAGCCATGGTTCAGGAAGGTGATGTCCGGGTCGAGTGACCAGTTGCCGAGCAGCGGCGAGACCATCGCAAATCCTACATACAAAGACGGAGAAGGGAGCGCCTTGCCAAGTCCAGACAGGCCTCCCTCGGGGGCTCCTATTTGAGCCGCCAGCGTAGGTTCGCTCAAGGGCTCGACGACCCGGGAGAAGCTCGACTTGAGGGAGTTGATCTGTCATCAGAGGCTCGGGTAATCTATTCCGAAAATGTTGCCGTCCCGCAGAAGAGTGGGGCTGACCGGCGACATCGTTTTCTTTGGAGCGTGATCATGCGATTCCTCCCTTCCCTGGCAGTCGCCGGGTTCGTTGCTGGCCTTGCCAGTCAGGCCCTTGCAGGCGACCCCGTGGGGTTTCTGCCTCTCGCCTCACCCAACGCGCGAGAGGCTCTGACTCCATCCACCAGCAGCAGCTGGTTCGGCGCGGGCGACACCACTTTCGAGCTGAGCGAAGGGTGGACCATGGATGTGGCCGGTCAGTACCGCGTCCGCTACCAGAAAGACACCAACCGCGGAGCGCCCGTCGCGCCCCACAACCGCAACAGCTTCTACCTCGGCCGGGCTCTGGTGAATGCCAACATCAAGAGCACTTCGGGCTGGAACCTCTACACCGAGGTCATCGACGCACGCATCACCTCGAATGACCTGCCCCCTGGCGGTGGCGATCGCAATACGCTCGACGTGCGCAACCTCTACATGGGCTACACCGAAGGCGACACCTCGGTGCGCGTCGGCCGCACCGACCTGAAGTACGGGGCCCAACGGCTGATCTCGCCCCTCGACTGGGCCAACACCCGGCGCACCTTTGAAGGTGTCGTGCTGCAGCAGAAGGTCCAGGGCGGCAAGATCGACGCCTTTGTCACCCACCCGGTCATCGTCTCGGCCCACGACCTCGACCACGATGACGACAGCAACTGGTTCTCCGGCGTCTACAGCACCTGGGACATCGGTGAGAACGGCAATGAAGGCCTCGACGTCTACCTGCTGGCCCTGAACGAGAAGACCCAGAAGTTCGCCGAGCTCCTCGGCCCCTTGCGTGGCCGTGACATCTACACCGTCGGCGCTCGTCTCTGGAACAAGGACGGCGCGGTCGACACCGAGGTCGAGTTCGCCAAGCAGTACGGCAAGTCGGGCGGAGCCAACATTCGCGCCCACGCCGTCACCGCTCGGGGCGGCTACACGTTCACCGAGATGGACATGGCACCCCGGGTCGGCCTCGACCTCGACTACGCCAGCGGTGACGACAACCCCCTCGACTCCACCAAGGGCACGTTCAACCAGCTGTTCCCCTTGGGCCACGCCTACTTCGGCTTCAATGACCTGGTGGGTCGACAGAACATCATCGACATTCAGCCCAACCTGAAGCTGGATGTGTGCGAGGCGACCACGTTGAAGATCGCCCTGCACAACTACCACCTGGCCAACCGCAGCGATGCTGCCTACAACGCGGGCGGCGGCATCCTGGCTGCTGGCGTCACGGGCGGCAAGCGGGTCGGCAACGAGCTGGACATCACGGTCGTGCACAAGCCCGATTACCTGGGCCCCCTCGATCACATCCTGCTGGGCTTCTCGGCCTTCGACCCCGGTCACTTCGTTGAGACCAACCGGACCTCGAAGACCATCCAGAGGCTCTACGCACAGTTCACCGCCCACTTCTAATTGTGGTGGTGCAACGGGGCCGTCGTGAGGGAGACCTCACGGCGGCCCCGTTGCAATTGACGTCTGTCGCGTGAGCCGCGCCGTGGCTGCGTTGGGAGGGGTAGAGCGTGGCTCGGCTCTGTCGCGTGAGCCGCGCCGTGGCTGCGTTGCAGCGGCCACGGCCGATCCTCAACGTGGCTAACGCCACGCCTCCGGTCGGCCGGACCACTGCGCCTTGCCACGACGCAGCTCACGCAACGATTGATGCACCAACTGCTTGGCATGCTTCGGCTTTGGCGGACCACTGCGCCTTGCCACGGCGCAGCTCTCGCGACGATTGGTACACCAACGGCGCTGGCTCGCTTTCGCTCGGGCAGACCATGACGCCTTGCCACGGCGCGATTGAAATGCCAACTGCGGGGGCTGGGGGGTTGGTGGCGAGCGGGCTTGGGTTCTGAAGCGTTGTGGATCTTGGGGGGCTGCTGGGGGACAACCGGGGGCATGAGTCCTTCTCGGCATCCTGCGACCTGGTCCCCTGAGCGGTTGCTTGGTGAGGTGAGCGAGACTCGCTTCAAGAGCTCGGGGCCTGGGGGGCAGCACCGCAACAAGGTGGAGACGGCGGTGCGGCTGACCCATGGCCCGAGTGGGCTGACCGGGACGGCGGGGGAGCGGCGGTCGCAGCCTCAGAATCGGGACATGGCCCTGCTGCGCCTGCGTCTGGCCCTGGCCCTGGAGCTGCGTACGGAGGTCGATCCCGTCGGCTACGAGCCCTCGTCGATCTGGCGCCAGCGGACCTCCAAGGCCGGCCTGTCCGTGAACCCCCAGCATGCAGACGTGCCCGCCCTGCTGGCCGAGGCCCTCGACGTGCTGGCGGCCCTCAACGACGAGATCCCCGAAGCGGCGAAACTGCTGGCTGTCTCTACCTCTCGGCTGGTCAAGGTGCTCAAGCTGGACCCCGCGGCCCTCACAGCCGTCAACGCGAGACTCAAAGCAGCCGACCGCTCCACCTGGCGTTAGCCGGGAGCAGATCAATCCCGATGGCAAGTGCGCAGCGCCGCAGGTTCCCAAAGGGCTCTCAGCCCTCCGCGCAACCACTCTCTCCACAAGGCACCGGGAGAAAATGCCCCGAATCTCCACCGGGGAGGGGGTCCCTGTTTCTTGCCAGGGGGGTCTGCAGCGAGTGTGGAGGCGCAGCCGACCCTGTCTGAGCGAAACGGCCCCCCTGGCAAGAAACAGGGACCCCCGGCAGATCGCCAGAAAGACGATGCAGACTAGAATGACCGGAGTGCTGCCCCCCCCCACCTCGGGCACCTGCTTCGGAGTCGCACATGGTTCGCTGGGCCCTCCTCTTTCTCGCCGTGGTCGTGGTCGCCGGGGCTGCGGCGCTCTTGCTGCTCGACGACGGCAGCGCTGGCACCGCGGACATCGTCGCCGCCCCCGGGCAGCGCAGCGGGCAGGCCACCAAGGTCGATGCTGGCCAGCCCCCCGTCCAGACGGCGCTGACGACGAGAGACGCGAAGGCCTCGCCCCTCCCTGCGGAGTCGGTCAGGCCGATCAACGGGCAGAGTTTCGGCAAGGGGCAACCGGTGGGGCCCACTCGAACGGTGAGCGGCGTCCTGCTCCGAGCGTCCGACCGGTCACCGTTGGCAGAGTGCTCGATCAGTGTTCGCTCAGCCCGTCAACCCATGCCGGGCGAGGCGGCCGACGACATCCTGCCCCCCAGCCAGCAGCCCGACCAAGACGGCCGCTTCACCTTGAGCAAGGTCCCGTTGCGCGCTGCGGATCTCGTCGTCTCCCCTACCACGGGCTCGTGGATCTCGGTCGCGTTGCCTGACAGCGACGGCGACCTGGCCGACCTGCAGCTGCTGGTGAACACAGGGTTCATCGTCGAGGGTTCGGTGATCGATGCCTTCGGTTCCCCCATCGAGGGGGCCCTGATCACGTTGGCCGACAACCCCCTGATCCATGGCCTGCCCAGTGAGCACAGGCAGTCGGGGCAGCTTCTCTGGGCCAAGACCAAGACAGACTCAGCGGGCTCGTTTCGTCTGCGTGACGTTGCGCCCATGGCGAGTTCGGGCCCGGTGACGCTGGTCGCCAGGGCACCGGGCTTCATCGATGGGGAGGAGGAGCTCTTCACGCCCCCCGCGCCGTCCGTCATCGTCTCCGCAGATTATCGGCTGCGCCGCTCAGGCGCCATCGCCGGGACCGTCCTCCTTGATGTGAGCGATGACGCCGCCGCGCTCGCGGCAAACCAAGCTCGGGTGGCGGTCGACTTCGAGATGACCGAGCGGCATGGTCGGCCGCCCGTCCCCCGGGTCACCGCCGTGGTGGACAGCGCCAACCGCTACACCATCGACGGCGTGCCCCCGGGACGCTACGTGTTGCAAGCCAGCGCCGCAGGGGTCGCCGCGCCCCAATGGCAGGAGAACATCCTGGTCACCGAGGGGCACACCACCGTGGTCGACTGGGTGCTCAGCGCGGGCGGCAGCATCTCGGGCAGAGTGGTGGACACGGCGGGCAGGCCCTTGGCTGCCGTCCCACTGCGGCTGGAGCATGTGCTCAGCTGGGACGCGCCCGGCGCCTCCGGGTCGTTGGTCAGCACCTTCGGCGGGCGGGAGACGCGCACTCAGCAAGTTCAGGACGGCTGGCAGGTGACGAGTTCCGCGAAGGTCGGCACGTCCGTCACCGACGACCTGGGACGCTACGCCTTCGCGGCAGTACCTGACGGTGAACTCAAGGTCACCGTCATGGCCGCGCCCCCCGGTCTGCTCACCCCCAGCCCGCAAGAGATTGAGGTCTGGAGCCAAGCTCAGCTGCGCGACATCAGCTTCGTGATGAAGACCGGCGAGGTGCTCCGCGGTCGTGTGCAAGATGATGTGGGCCGTCCCCTCCCCGACGCCCGGGCCCAGGTGAACACCGTGACCGACGTGACCTCTTGGGACCGGGAGCTCGGCGTGGGCTGCGACGACGACGGCCGCTTCTCCATCGGCGGGCTCGCAGCCGACGAAGAGCTCACGCTCTGGGTCACCCACTCGGGTTTCGCCGACTCCTGGCAGAGGCTGACCCCGGACGAAGGCCTGGTGGTGGTCGAGTTGAAGCCCTCGGTGGTGCTCAACGCCGTGGTCCTGGTAGCAGAGACGGGCCTGCCCCTGCCCCGTTACGAGGTGACCATCACCCAGGGCACGATCACCCGCAGCCGAGAGGTCAGCGACGCCTTGGGCCGCTTCGCCCTCGAACTGGACGACGATGTGCCGGTGACCATCACCGTCTCTGCCGAGGGGCGCAGAACCACCTCCGTGCCCGGCGTACGGCCTTCGGAGAGCCAGCAGCGGCCCGTGGAGATCCGCCTGCCTCCCGGGGGCTAGCAACCCTGGAGCGGGACTCAGTGGCCACCCGCAGCGCCGCTCGCACGCTTCTTGTCCATTCCAAGGCCGGAGGGTCCGGGCAAGGTTGGCCGGGACGGATGGCCGAAGATTGGCTAATATGCCCGGATCCGGTGCGGCGACCCGGCGGTCCTTCATGGGCCAGTGGCTCGCTTGAATGCCCGATAGCTCCCCTTCGATCCATCCCTTTACTACGGAACAAGCCATGAAGAAGCTCATCACCGCCCTCAGCCTCGCCGTCTGTGTCAGCCTCGTCGGTTGCGCCTCCTCCGAAGTCCAGGCTTCCGCTGACAGCGGTGCCATGGCCAGCGACGCCGAGCTGAGCTGCTGCGCCGAGAGCATCCTCGCCGAGAAGTCCGAGTGCGGCGACTGTGGTGCCAACGTCGAAGGCAAGGTGGTCTGCCCCGCCAGCGGCACCGTCTACGACGCCGAAGAGAACTGATCGTTTCGGAGGCTCGCCCTGGCCAGCCTCCCCCACGATCGAACCCGCGGTCGGTGCTCAATAGCTGACCCGGTGAGCGGGGGCGCGTGTTCAGCACGCGCCCCCGCTTCGTGTCCCCCGGCGCCAACCCACCGGCGCCGGGACCTGGCCAGTGGCCCCCGAACGGCCCCCGGCCCCTGCCTGGCCCAACCATGTCCGTCATGAGCGATTCACCTGCCACACCTGTGCGGCTCGTCCGCCACGGCGAGGTGGAGGCTGTGCACCGGGGCACGTTCTACGGTGGCGCCGAGGTGCCCCTGTCTCCAGAGGGCTTGGCCGCTTCGACCGTGCTGGCCCAGCGCCTGGCTGCGGACAACCCCCCGGAGTGGGTGGCCTCGAGCCCGCTCAGCCGGGCCCTGGCGGTGGCCGAACCCCTGGCGTCAGCCCTGGGCACAGAGGTGCACATCGACGAGGGCTTCCGCGAACTCGATCGCGGCGACTGGACCCACCTACACAAGGACACCATCGAGGCCGAGTTCCCCGGCGCCATCGCCCGCTACCTGGCCGACCCGGACAGTGGTGCGGCCCCAGGGGGCGAGACCGAGACCAGCTTCTGCGCGAGGGTCTGGGCCGCCACCGACCGCCTGGTGGCAGAGGCCGCGGGGCGCGATGTGCTGCTGGTCAGCCACGGGCACGTGATCCGTGTCATCCTGCGACGCATTCAAGGCCTGAGTGCGGTGCAATCCCTGAAGCACTTTGTGCCTTATCACGGCATGGTCGCCACGTCCCTGGCAGCTGACGGCAGCGGGCGCTTGCTCACCTTGCCACCGTCCGTCATCCCCGAAGCCCTGCGCTAGCCTCCCCGCTGAACTCGGTCATGGACTCACATCATTCCCAGCAGGGCAGCGCCCACAGGCCCGTCACCCGTGAGTGGACCGAAGCCAACGAAGAGCGGCTCCTGCACCCGGGCGCCGCCATTGCAGGCCGCTGCTTCGAGCGCCCCCAGGCCGAGGGCCCCGACCCCTACCGCACCTGCTTCGTCCGCGATCGCGACCGGGTGCTGCACTCGGCGGCCTTTCGCCGGCTGAAGGCCAAGACCCAGGTCTTCGTCATCGACGAGGACGACTTCTACCGCACCCGGCTCACCCACACCCTCGAGGTGACCCAGCTGGCACGCTTTCTGGCGAAAGCCCTGCGACTCAACGAAGATCTGGCCGAGGTGCTGGCCCTGGTCCACGACATCGGCCACCCGCCCTTCGGCCACGAAGGCGAGCGCATTCTCAACGACTGCACCGGTGTGCGCTTCGACCACAACCGTCACGCGTTGCGCATCATCGACGTGCTCGAGTCGCCCTACCATGACCGCCAGGGGCTCAACCTGACCCACGTGGTGCGGCGCATGATCCTCAAGCACGGCGGGGACGCAGGCCGCGGCGCCCCCTTCACCGACGGCCGCTTCCTCGAAGGGCAGGTGGCCGACCTGGCCGACAGCACCGCCTACCATCATCACGATCTCGAAGACGGGCTGCGCGCCGGGGTGTTGAGTCTCTCCGGGCTGCAAGAGCTGTCCCTCTGGCGCGAGGCCGCGGACGGCGCGGGCAAGGTGCCGAACGATCGCACCGGCACCAAGGCCATCCTCAATCAGATCCTCAAGATCTCGCTGTTCGACCTGATCGATCAATCGACCCGAGCCCTGGCGAACACGCCCAGCCAGAGCGCCGAGCAGATCGCCGCAGCGGGGCTCGAACTCATCGGTCACTCGAAGGAACGCAGGGCCCAGAACGCCGAGCTGGGACAGTACCTGCTGCACCAGTTCTACCGCCACGAGCGCGTGCTCAAGAGCACCCGGGTGGCCGAGCACGCCATCTCGACCATGGTGGGCCACTACCTGAAGCACGCCGACGAGCTCCCCGGCGACTACCGCATGCGCGCCGAGCGGGACGGCCTGGAGCGCTCGGTGTGCGACTACGTCTCTGGGATGACCGACAGCTTCGCCCTGAACGAATGGCGGCGCCTCGAAGGCAAAAGCACACAGCGCTCCCTGCCCCCCCAGGCCGATCAGTCAGGGGCCGCGGTGAGCGACACGGTCACGGACGCTCTCGCCCCCTCCCCCTCAGAGGGCGCCACGGACCAGCAGACCGCCGCCACGGTCACCCAGCTTGAACAGCGCATCGACTACTGCTTCAAGAACATCTCCCTCGCCGTCACCGCGCTCACCCACGCCTCGGCCCGCAGCCCGGGGCGAGACCCCAACGAGCGCCTTGAGTTTCTGGGCGACTCGGTGCTCGGCCTGATCGTTGGCCAAGCCCTCTACTCCCGCTATCCCGATCAACCCGAGGGTGAGCTCTCGCGGATGAAGGCCACCACGGTCAGCAGGCACGCCCTGCACACCGTGGCCACGGGCTGGCAGCTGAAAGAGCTGCTCTTTCTCGGGCCGGGCTTCCGGGATGCCAACGAAGTGCCGCCCTCGGTGGTCGCCGACGCCGTCGAAGCCGTGCTCGGCGCGGTGTACATGGACGGCGGCCTCCCGGCTGTTGAGGCCCTGGTGCTCCACGAGTTCGGACCCTTGCTGACCAACGCGGCAGACGGGCGCCGCTCGCGCAACGCCAAGTCTGAGCTGCAGTCATTCACCCAGGGCGAGCTGGGGCAGACGCCCCACTACCACCTGCTCGGCGAAAAGGGCCCCGATCACGAGAAAGAGTTCACCATCGCAGCCGTGGTGAATGGCCATCATGTCGCCGTGGCCAGCGGTCGCAACAAGCGCTCCGCAGAGCAGAGGGCCGCCCGGGACGCACTCAGGGTCTTGCGCGGCGCCGTGGCAGAGTTCGCTGACAGGGCAGAGACCTTGGCCTGGATGTCGGAGCAGTTCGCTGATGATCAAGCGACCCACGACGAGCCCCGAGGCCGTGCCACGACAGAGGCTGACCCCGGGCCGGCGCGAGGCGGTGCCACCGCCAGTGAAAGCGGCCCCGCCCACGGAGACCATGGGTGACCACCACTCCCGAGGCCCTGTCCCCCCTCGTCTCTGCCCTGACCGGCCTGCCCCCGGTTGCTGACCTGCTCACGCAGACCAACCGCACCGAGATCGGCGGTCTGTGGTCGTCGTCTGCGTCGATCGTCGCCGGACTGCTGGGCTCTGCGGGCAGAGGGCGCGTGGTGGTGGTCTCTCCCAGCGCCGAGACCGCCGAGTCCACCGCCCTCGACCTGGCCCAGGTGTTCCCCAAGCTCTCCGTAGCGCACATCCCCGTGGATGAAGAGCTGGTGGGAGGCCCGGAGAAGCGGGCCAATCGTTCAGAGCGCCTGGTCGCGCTGACCTCCCTGCTGGAGCCTGGCGACGGGGTGCTCGTGGTCCCCGGGCCGGTGTTGTTCGAGGACCTCCCCGCGGCCGATGGGCCTTCATGGCTCGTCGAGAAGGGCGGGCGGCTCGACCGGGACGAGCTGCTCACCGTGCTCTCCGATCACGAGTTCGTCCGCGTGCCCCTGGTCGCCGCGCCGGGCGAAGTCTCTGTCCGCGGCGACATCATCGATGTCTATCCCTGGGCCGCCGAAACACCGGTGCGCATCGAGCTCTTCGACGATGAGGTAGAAGACCTGCGCCGCTTCGCCGTGGACGATCAGCGTTCCGTCGAGACTCTGGAAGTCACCACCCTGCGCCTGGGTTCTGGCACGGGAGAGACGCGCCAGATCACCGAGCTGCTGACCGACGACACGTCGGTGTTGCTCATCGATCCACCGCACCTGAAGGACCGCCTGGTCGAGGTGGCGTACGAGCAGAAGATCGCGCCCCGAGAGATCGAAGCGGTGCTGGCCATGCTCCGCCGGCACCCCGGGGCCGACCTGTACCCCCTCGATCTGGGCCAGCCTGACCACGACGTCTCGCTCCATGCGGTACAGAGCGACGACCGCCCCTTGGAGACCGTGCTCAAGAGCTGGCTCGATCAGGGGCGCACCGTCACCCTGCTCAGCGACAGCAAGGGCGAGCGCGATCGCTTGGCCCTCTCGCTCATCGACCGGGGCCTGCCAGCCAACGACCTGCTGCACCTCGCTGTAGGACGAGTCACCGCCGGCTTCTCCCTGCCGGGCACGGGCCCCCTGCTCGTCCATCACCACGAGCTCATCGGCCGTCGCGCCGTGCGCCGTCGCCGCCCAGGGCGCATCGTCGCCAGCCGAGCCCTCGACTCGCTCTCTGAGCTGTCGCCCGGTCACTACGTGGTGCACCTGCTCCACGGGGTGGCCATCTTCAGGGGCATGAAGCGCCTGGCCCGCGAGCAAGGCGAAGAAGACTTTCTGGTGCTCGAGTTCGCCGAGGACACGATCCTCTACGTGCCCGCCAGCCGCATCGACCTGGTCGAGCGCTTCATCGGCGGCGATGCCAGCGGGCCCAAGCTCGACAAGATGGGCGGCAAGACCTGGTCCCGCAAGAAGGCACGGGTGGCCCGAGCGGTCGAGGATCTGGCGGCCATGCTCCTTGAGCTGCAGGCCCGGCGGGCCAGCGGCATGGGCTACGCGCACCCGCCAGACGAAGCGGCCATGGTCACCTTCGAGGCCACGTTCCCCTACGAGGACACCCCCGATCAGCGCACCTCCTGGGATGCCGTGCGCAAGGACATGGAGAGCGAGCGCCCCGCCGACCGGCTCATCGTGGGCGACGTGGGCTTCGGCAAGACCGAGGTGGCCGTACGCGCAGCCTACAAGACCGTGCTCGCAGGCAAGCAGGCGGCGGTGCTGGTGCCTACGACGATCCTGGCCGAGCAGCACTTCGAGACCTTCAGCCACCGCATGGCCGAGGAGCCCGTGCGCATCGAGGTGCTCTCACGTCTGCGCACGGGCAAGCAGGTCAAGGCGATTCTCGAGGACGTCACGGCGGGCAAGGTCGACATCCTCATCGGCACCCATCGCATCCTGGGCAAAGATGTACGCTTCGCCGACCTGGGTCTGGTGGTGGTCGACGAAGAGCAACGCTTCGGCGTCACCCACAAAGAGCGCCTGAAGCTGCTGAAGTCGAGCGTGGACGTGGTCACCTTGTCGGCCACGCCCATCCCTCGCACCCTGCACATGGCCATGTCCGGGTTGCGGGACATCTCGACGATCAAGACGCCCCCGCCTGGGCGCCGTGCCGTGATCACTCGCGTGGCCTACGACAGCGACGAGCTCATCCGCAACGCGCTGCGTCACGAGATCAACCGGGGCGGACAGGTGTTCGTGTTGCACAACCGGGTGCAGTCCCTCGACCGCATGGTGGCGCGCATCCAGAAGCTGGTGCCCCACGCGCGCCTCGCCTCTGCTCATGGGCAGCTGGCGGCGCGCGAGCTCACCGAGATCATCGACACCTTCGCCGCCGGCGACCTCGACGTGTTGGTCTGCACGACGATCGTCGAGTCGGGCATCGACATCCCCCGGGCCAACACGATCATCATCACCGACAGCGATCGCTACGGCCTGGCCGACATGCATCAGCTGCGCGGGCGAGTGGGCCGGGAGAACCGCCAGGCCTACGCGTTCTTCCTGATGCCCCCGGGCAAGGTCCCGCAGAGCACCACCGACCGGCTCAAAGCCATCGAGGAATTCAGCAGCCTGGACGCGGGCATGACCATCGCCTTGCGCGACCTCGAGCTGCGGGGCGCGGGCAGCCTGCTGGGAGCGGAGCAGTCCGGGCACATCATGGCCGTCGGCTACGACACCTACTGTCGGCTGTTGCGCAACGCCGTCTCGGTGGCTCGTGGAAAAGCCGCCGAGAAGGAGCCCGGAGAGATCGAGGTCGACCTGGGCAGCGTGGCCTTCCTGCCCGCAGAATACGTCCCGGACGAACCCACGCGCATGGCCCTGCTGCGCCGACTGGCGGCGGCGGGCAAGAAGCGGCTCATGGCCATCGAGATCGAGATGGTCGATCGCTTCGGGCCGCTCCCCGAACCGGCGAGCGAGCTGGTGCTGCTCTTCGAGCTCCGTCGCCTGGTGCGCCTCGCTGGCGTGGGCTCCCTGCTCACCGACGGCCTGGGCGGGATGATCCTGACCATCAAGGACGAGGCCGCCTTCGAGCGCCGCAACCCGTTCAGGCCCCACGACATCTACCCCATCACCCCCACGCGCATTCGCGTGCCCTGGCCGGCCAGCATCAAGACCGCCAAGCAGAGACTGCGCCACCTCACCGAGCGTTTCGGTTCCAAGAGAGCCACCAAGCAAGCGAGCGCTTGACGTTGTAGGCTGCCAGCCCACTCCAGGAGCAGACCCCCTTGACCACAGCCGCCACGCGCCGCCCCAACGCAGACGAGTACCACGAGTTCTTCGCCGGATACGTGGCCCTGGTGCCCGACGGCGACATCCTGGACATCTTGCGCGACCAGCTCGCCGAGGTCCTTGGGTTGCTCGGCGCAGTGCCCGAAGAGAAGCACGACCTCGCCTACGCCCCGGGCAAGTGGAGCCTGAAGCAGGTACTGGGTCACATCATCGACGGCGAGTGGGTCTTCACCTACCGGGCCCTGCGCTTCTCACGGGGCGACCACACGGCGCTGGCCGGCATGGACCAGGACGTCTTCATGAAAGGTTCGAACTACGACCAGCGATCCCTCGACGACATGCTCACCGAGTTTCGCCAGTTGCGCCAGGCCAGCCTCACCTTGTTCGAGAGCTTCTCCCCCGAGATGCTCGACCGCGCTGGCGTGGCCAGCGACCTCAGCTTCACGGTGCGCGCCTTGATCTACTTCAACGCGGGCCACGCGGCCCACCACCTGGGCGTCCTGAGAGATCGCTATCTCACGGACGCTGGAGACCTCTCGTGATGACCGCCACTCTCCCCGTCGCCAGGCGCCTCCCACCGCCGCTGATCTGCGCCGCCACGCTGCTCTTCAGCCTGGCCCCCATCGCGATCACGCCAGCCCAACAAGCCTCGGCACAGACGGACGACGAGGGCCCCGCCGCCCGGCTGACCGCGGCCATCCCTGCCCTGCTCAGCGAGCACATCGTGCCCGGCCTGACCGTCTGCCTGATCGAAGGCGGCAGCATCAGCTGGACACAGGCCTTCGGTGTGCGCCGGGTCAGGGACTCCCTCCCCATGATGGAAGACACCGTGCTCGAAGGCGCCCAGCTGGCCCTGCCCATGCTGGCCCATCTCGCCCTCGATCTGGCGGACGAGCAAGCCCTCGATCTCGACCAGCCAATCGGCGAGTTTCTCCCCGGCTTCGCCGCCGCTGACAGCATGGGCGCTGACGGCAAGGCCAACCACGACGGGGCAGCCACCATCACCACGGCCATGCTGCTGGCTCAGAGTTCGGGTCTCGCTGATCAAGACGCAAGCCAGTCGACAGCGGTGAAGACGCCCCCGGGCACGGCGTTTTGCCGCTCTGACGAAGGGCTGCGCCTGCTGCAACGGGTGCTCGAGCATGCGGGCGGCGCCACGCTGCAAGTGCTCTTGCAGAGCCGGGTCTTCGGCCCCTTCGCCATGGACAACACCAGCATGGTCTGGCGTGACGACTACAACAAGACGTCGTCTGCTGGGCATGGCCTGCCCAGCCGTTTGCCCTCGACGGTACGACGCAAAGACCGCCCTCTTGAGGCCAACCCGTCGTCCAGCCTGCACACCACCGCGGCAGACATGGCTCGCTTCGTCATCGCCACCATGGGCAGCAAGGGCGCAGCCGCCGACGAACGACGTCGAGCAGCGCTGCTCACCCCGGCCGTCACCGTTGACGAGAACGCAGCGCTCAGCCACGGCCTGGGCTGGGCCCTCGAAGCAGGAGCCGAGGGAGTGACCGCCTACCAGTGGGGAGCGAACCCACACTTTCGCGCCTTCGTCCTGTTTCGGCCAGACACGGACAGCGGGCTCGTGGTGCTGACCAACTGCGTGGCCGGGCTCGACCTGATGAGCGCGCTCACCGCTGCGTACGACGGCCAGGAGCACCCGCTGTTCACAGCGGCGTGGCCGGGTTCAGACAGCTGAGCCCCCGCAAGCCCCCTCCCGACGTCCCCGGTGATCCGGGCCACGACTTCTACTGCGACGAGGTGTTCAGCGGTCGCACGGAGGTGAAGGTGGTCGCCGAGACCGACGGGGTTCTGGCCTTTCATCACACCCGGCCTCACTGGCCCGTGCACATCGTGGTCGTCCCCAAGGCCCACGTGCCCTCGCTCGTCGATCTTGGCGAAGCAGGCGTCGACCGACTCCATGAAGTCCTGGCGGTGGTCCGCGACATCGCTGCCCAGGTCACCGCAGAGCACGGCGCCGCGCGAGTGCTCACAAACCTGGGCGCCTACCAGGACAGCAAGCACCTGCACTTTCACGTGAACTTCGGCGCCCCCCAGAGCTGAACGGGCGGCCCTGAAGCCCTACCCGTCCGACGAGAGCATGCTTTGCAAGGCCCAGCAGGCCTCGGAGCACTGAGCCCTGCGGCCCACATCGTCCGCGTAGACGGCGATGGTCAAGGACACGGTGATCGCTCGCAGACGAGCCAAGGCCCAGCGCTCTTCGGTGATGGCGCCGTATTCCCGGCGAAAGACATCGTGGGCCGAGGGCGGCAAGAACGCGTGGGCCATGGCCAGATCGACCGCCGGGTCACCGCGGTGACAGTCGCCCCAGTCGATCACGCCGCTGAGCTGCCCTGCGTCATCGACGAGCACGTTACGGGCATGGAGATCGCCATGGGCCAACACGGTGGTGGCCAAGGTCTGCTCGGCGGGTGCGCCCTCCAACTCGAGGTCGATGGGATCGCGGTCAGCCAGCAGCCCCCGCTCCACCGCCACGTCGAGGCGGTCGTGGCACAGCTTGGCCATTCGGGACAGATCGAGGCGCCCGTGCTCGTCTGGCGGCGCGCCCAGGCTCTGCACCGTCTCGTGGGGCAGCCCGTGGAGCGCTCGCAGGAACCGCGCCAGGGGCACCGCGCAATCCCGTCGCTGGCCATCAGTGAGGGCCGCTTCGTCAGCGGTCTCGCCGGCCAACATGCGGTAGCCAGCGAAGGGCCAGCCAGCCCCTGCCGAAGCCTGGGGCGCACCCTTCGGCACGCTCTCCGCCGCCTCTTCGATCTCGCCAGCGATCTCGCCAGCGATCTCGCCAGCGGTCTCGCCAGCGGGCGCAGCGGACATCCTGCCGGGGACCGAGCCGGGAGCCACGAACTCGGGGTCGGGGACGGCGAGCGGCAGGCTCCCCGCCAGACCAGGCAGCACCCTGATCTCGGTCAGAGCCAGCTCCACCGCTACCGCACGGCGAGGAAAGCGAAACACCAGATCGTCGCCCAGCTGAAAGACGCAGTTGTCCCAGCCGCCAGCCAACGCGCGGATCGGCAGGTCGGCCAGCTCGGGCCAGCGCGCACCGATCAGCGCCGCCGCTTCGTGCTCGTCGAGCTCTCGCTCGGCTTTCCAGGGTCTGTTCATGGAGCAACCGACAGGGGAGACAGCTTTCTCGTGGATCGGTATCGTCACTGACCACGCCTGAGCTCACAACTGACCAAGCTGACCATGCCCTCTCGATCTCTTGCCGCCACCATCCTCGGCTTGGCCCTCGGTCTCACCCTGGGGGCCTCCCCCGCTCTGGCTCAGGGCGGAGGGCAGGACGGATCGCCCCAGCCCCTGGACGACGCCGTGGGCCAGGGTGTGCTGGCGTCGGTCAACAGCGAGGCCATCACCTCGACGGACCTGATCAACAGCCTGCGCCTGCAGAACCAGCCTGGGGCCGCTGTCGACCCGACCATGTCCCACCTGCTGCGACGGCAGATCGCGGAGCAGATCCTGCTCTCCGGCGAGGCCGAGCGCCTGGGCATCGTGCTCAGCGATCTCGACGTGGAGAACTACTGGGAGCAATACCTGGACGCTGTCCCAGATTTCGCAGCCCTGGCCGCAGAAGCTGGTACCACCGAGGATCGTCAGCGCGAGCTGGCCCGGCGCTCCGTCCTCTCTGAGATCTTCCTTTACCACCGGGTCGGCATCTGGGCGGAGTTCGGCGCCTACATCAAGCCGGACCCGGTGCTGGAGAAGCTCGTGGACGTCACCCCTGGCGAGCTGCGCACCCTCTTCAAGCAGGAGCGCTCCCGCTTCGACCAACCCGCCTCGGTGAGCTACACCTTCTACCCCTGCGAGAGCGGAGAGCAGGCCGATGAAGTGCGCCTGAACCTGCTGGCCGGGCAGCCCATCGAGGGCATCGTCCCCGGTCGAGAGACCGCTCCTGTGCCGGAGATTCCCCGCATCTTCGCCTTCTCGGCCGAGCTGGTGACTTTCTTGGAGACGGGCCACGAGGGCGAGATCTCCACGGTCTTCGAGACGGCCCTGGGCGGCGAGCAGCGGGCGGTGGTCTTCGCCATCGACAGCCGCGAGCCTGCCAGCCCCGCTGACTTCAGGGCCGTGCAAGAGGAGTTGAGGCGCTTCTTGCAGCTCAACCGCCTCGATGTGGCCCGCAAACAGCTGGTGGGCGACCTGCAGGACAAGGCCGTCTTCTGGCCCAAGGACCTCTTCGAGGACGAGCCCACGGCGCCCCTGACCACCGCAGAGGGCACGGTCGGCGCTCCAATCGATCCCTGAACCCAGAGCAGCTGTTGCCCGCCCTGCCCAGACCGCTAGAATCCCTGTCATCCTGGTCCGTCCGCCGAATTTGATGGTGCCGAGCCACCGCTCCACGGAGATTCCACGTGCCGCAGAACGATAAATTCCCCGAACTGGTCTTCCAGCGAGCCCATGGCGCGGGGGCGCACGAAGAGCACTCCTTCGAGGATGCGCTGCGGAATCTCGTCCGCAACTCGCCCTACCTGGGCATCTCGCTGCTGCTCCACCTGGCCGTGCTGGGCATCTTCTTCTCCATGAAGCTCGCCCCCGCCGTGGTCGAGGATCACAACAAGATCGTGGCCACTCCCGACGAGATCGAAGAGCCGATCCCGCCGGAGCCCGAAGAAGAGCCCGAGATCGAAGAGATCGAAGAGGTCATCGAGGAGCCCGTGCTCACCGAGGACGTGGTCACCGACGTGAGCGAGATCGTCGACGTGCCCAGCGACGCACCCTTCGAGAACACAGGCGCCAACGACGTGGTGGGCGTGGGTGGCGGCGGCGGCGGCTTCGGCGGCCGAGGCAAGCTGGGCACTCGCGGCAAGGCTGCGGGCTCGCCCCACCAGCGCACCATCGACGACGCCCTGCGCTGGCTGAAGTTTCACCAGTCGGTCGACGGCAACTGGTCGGCGAACGGCTTCGAAGACGAGTGCGGCCAGATCGGCGACGGCTACTGCACCGGGCGCGGCTCGGTCATGCACGACGTGGGCGTCACCGGCCTCTCGCTGCTGGCCTTCCTGGGCGCGGGCAACACGGACAAAGATGGCAAGTACCGCACCACGGTCAAGGCTGGCCTGAAGTACCTGATCGAAGGCCAGGGCCGTGACGGCAACTACGGCGACGAGACGGTCAGCGCCCACACCTACGACCACTTCATCGCCACCTTGGCGGTCATGGAAGCCTACGCGCTGACCCAGAAGTTCAGCTACAAGAAGTCGGCCCGCAAGGCGCTCGAGTACATGTACGAGCTGCGCAACCCTGGCGCCGCCTGGCGTTACGGCGACCGCAGCAGCGACGACATGGTGGCCCACGCGAACGACGTGTCCGTCACCGGCTGGGCCGTCATGGTGCTGTCGCTTGCTCACGAGTACGACATCGACATCGACGACGTGGCCTTCGAAGATTCGATCCTGTTCATCGAAGAGATGACCGACAGCACGGGCCGCACCGGTTACTACGAGCCCGGCCAGAACTCGTCCCGTATCGAAGGCGCGGCGGACACTTGGCCCGACACCGAGACCGAGGCCATGACGGCCGTGGGCATCCTCTGCCGCATCTTCGCCGACCCCGACCTGGAGCGAGACGGCAACGAGGCGGCCATCGAGGCCGGCGTGAAGCTGCTCCTCGACAAGCCCATCGTCTTCAACCCCGATGGGGACATCGGCAAGATCGACTACTACTACTGGTACTACGCGACCTACGCCCTGTACCAGTGGGGTGGCAGCAGCTGGAAGGCCTGGGAGAAGAACATCAAGCAGGTCGCCGATCACCAGCGCGGTGAGGACGACGGCGACATGCACGGCTCATGGGATCCCCAGCTCGACCCCTGGGGCGGCCTGGGCGGTCGGGTCTACTCCACAGCCATCTTGGCCCTGCTGATGGAGGTCTACTACCGCTACGACAACGTCATGGGCAGCCACTGAGCGCAGCCTGGATCACGACGGCTGTCGCTGGCGAGAGCTGGCCGACCACACGAAAGCCCGGGAGTGCGGAGACGCCTTCCGGGCTTTTCGTTTGGCCACAGCTCGCGCCTCTTTGGCGAGCGCCGGGAGGTCCTCGGCGAGAGGGTTGACCTCCTCCGTGCATTTGGGGGTTTGGACACCTCGGCTTGTTCGCGTCTCAGACTCCAGAAGCCCATATCCACGCCCCCCGCTTCCAGGAGACTCATCATGTTGTTCGCCGCCACCAGACTCGCGCTCGCTGTTCCAGCCCTGCTGACCGGGATGGCCTTTTTGCTTCTCGTCGCTCCGAGCACGGCGCAGATTTCGGGCCTGCCGGTCGAGGCGGAGCTGAACACGACCGACGCCTTTGGCACCACCGTCTTGCCCTTCGGCTGCCGGGACGGTCGGCTGCTGGTGGAGTCACGCCTCTACGTACCGCAAGACACGACCTTTGCGCCCCTGCTCGACACAGCCGGCGAACCCTGGGTCGAGCGCTCGCTTGTGCTCGTAGGTGTTCGGGCCACGCGCGGCGTCCGCCATGACCCGGTCGCCGGGGTCTACGCCATGCCCGTGGGCCTCCATGGCTCGATCGAGCTCGAGCTGGGCCACCGCAAGCCCATCATGGGCACCGATGCTCTGCACATGGTCTTCTTGCGCACCCAGGTCATCGAACTCCATGCCGAGCGCAACGAGGTGCTGGCGGTTCATCCCCTGTCAGACCCGCAGATCTTGCCCCTGACGACGCTGTTCCTGGGCTACCAGCTGATCCCCCACTGGCGCCCCAAGCAAGGCGGCCCGCTACCCCAGGAATCACAAGCCCTGCTGACGGACGTAGACAACGTCCAGCGCCAGCACGACCAACAGCAGCACCAAGCCCCTCTCAACCCGCCCCTCGCAGCCGCGACGCTCCCAGCCCACCAACACTGACCCCAGCCCCACGACCCACCAGTCGGTGCGAGCGCAGCGTCACGGCAAGGCACAGTGGTCCGCCTGAGCACAGGCGTGCCCACGCCGTCGGTACACCAATCGTTGCGTGAGCTGTGTCGTGGCAAGGCGCAGTGGCCCGCCTGAGCACAGGCGTGCCCACGCCGTCGGTACACCAATCGTTGCGTGAGCTGTGTCGTGGCAAGGCACAGTGGCCCGCCTGAGCACAGGCGTGCCCACGCCGTCGGTACACCAATCGTTGCGTGAGCTGTGTCGTGGCAAGGCGCAGTGGTCCGGCTGAGCACAGGCGTGCCCACGCCGTCGGTACACCAATCGTTGCGTGAGCTGCGTCGTGGCAAGGCGCAGTGGTCCGGCTGAGCGGAGGCGTGGCGCTAGCCACGTTGAGCATCAGCCGTGGCCACTGCAACGCAGCCACGGCGCAGCTCACGCAACAGAGCCCGGCTAGTCCCGAAGAAGCCTACAAGGGCGAAAGCCCGTGGAGTGCGACCGCCCGCCACCCGGGGGCGGGCGGCGGCTGGCGGGTCGACAATCGACGGCCTTGCTGCTGTAGCCTCCTCCGCGGCGCACACCGCGGACCTCTGTGAGGTCGACTCGGGCGCTGCCGTCGGCGGCTGCTCCCGTGTGATCGTCATGCCAGGAGTCGGCGCACCACTCCCAGACGTTGCCCAGCATGTCGTAGAGGCCGAAGGCGTTGGATGCCCGGCCAGCGACGGGTTGGGTGCCTGCGGTCTCGTGATCGAACTCCTTGCCAGCCCATCCCGTGGCCGAGACACGTCGCTCGTAGGTGGCCTCGCTGTTGCCTGCGTACCAGGCGATGGGCGAGAGGGACGGCGAGTTGTTGGGCGAGACGAGGGCCAGCTCGCCGTTGTAGAGCGTAGACGATGTCCCCGCGCGGCAGGCGTACTCCCACTGAGCTTCACTGGGCAGGGAGAGGCCCAGGTTGGCGCAGAAGTCGCCGGCCGAGATCACGGTCACGTTCTCGACGGGCCCCTCGGCGCTGTTGCCCGTGAAGTAGGACGGCATGTCACCCATGACGGCCTCGTACTGTTCCTGGGTGCACTCGGTCCTGGCCAGCAGGAAGGCCTCCAGGGTGATCTGCTGCTTCGGCGACTCGGTGGGCTGATGGTGCGCGTCCCCAGGAGCGGTGCCCATGGCGAAGCTCCCCGCCGGGATCAGCACGAAGCGCAGGGGCACATCGCCGGGGAGCAGCAGCTCGTACTCGGGATAGCCCTGAGCGTTCTCGCCCATCGCGGTCAGACCCTCCAACTCGGGGGCCGGGTCGCCCTTCGTCCAGAGCCAAGGGTCCACCGGAGCCGGGGGCGGGGCCACCCGCTCCACGTCGAAGCTCAAGGAGGTCTGGTTGCCGGCGCCGTCCGTGGCCACCACGGTGAAGGTGGTGCTGCCCAAGGCTGGCAAGGGCACCTGGTTGGACCGCCACAACTCAAGCGCACCAGGGGCGAGCTGCCCGGCCTCGGGGCTCTGGGGCTCCAGGGGCAGGCCGTCCACGGTGACCGAGGCCAGATGGCTGTCCCCCACGAGCACCTCGACGACGAAGGTGTCCCCGGTCAGGGCTGGGCCATCGGGCGCGGGCAGCTTCAGCTCCACCAGGGGCTTGCTGCCATCCTGGGCCACCACGAGTTCGCGGGACACCTCTGAGCCGGCAAGGGCAAGCCGCACCGTCTGGGTGGCCCCCAGCAGGAGCGCCCGTTCGAACGAGAAGCGGCCGTCTGCGTCGAGCGGGTGGTCCGTGCCGTCGCGCCCATCGACCTCGACCAGCAAGGCGGCCGGTGCGGAGCCTGGAGCGAGGCCCGTCACCTGCCCGGCGAATTGCAGCAGGGGGGCGTTGGTCAGCAGGGGCTCAGAGGTCGGCGACGGCGCCTCCAGCACGATGACAGGGGCTGCGACGGGGACGATGACGGCTGGGCTCTCTGCCTTGCGGGTGACCGACAGCGGCAGCTCGCCCCGTCGACCCGCCAGATCTTCGGCCACCATCACCCAGGCGTTGTCGCCCAGGGACAGGGGCACACCAGCGACGGACCAGTGGCCGCCCCCCTCGTCGACGCACTCGGTGGGTGAGCCGGGGCCGTCGAGGAACACCCGGGCCAGGTTCGCCTCCTCGACTGTCACGAAGATGGCGAGAGTCGGGTCGGTCACCGTCTCCGGCAGGGCACCGCTCAGGGTCAGCTGAGGGTCGATGCTGTCCTGCACCAGCTTGATCGCCACTGGCATGTCATATCCATCGGCGAGCAACTCGACCACCAGGCTCTGGTTCATGGGCAGCTGAAGCGCTGCCGAGAAGCGCTCATAGCCGTCGAGGGTGTCGGTCACGTCGATGCCCGGGCCCGTCACGGACACGGTCTGGCCCAGGGGATCCACCACGGTGCCTTCGAGGGAGACCAGCGTATCGGCGAAGTACAGCCTGCCATCCGGGGCGGCGGCCAGCTTCAGGCGCGGTGCTTGAGGCGCTGGCTCTGCGACCACAGGTTCTGGACTCATGGGCGGGCCCTCGACCTCCTCGCCCGGCATGCTCATCCAGACCACGGCGGCCACCAGGGCGATCACAGCCACGCCCAGCACCAGGGGCAGCCAGTTTCGAGAGGAATCGACGGCCGAGCCGCTCCCTTCCAGAGGCACCTTGCCCGCCGAGGCGTCGGCCGTGGACGGGACGTGGTTCTCGGTGCCGGCGTCGGTGCCGGCGTCGGTCCCGGACCGGGCTGTCGTGCCAGGCGTCTCCGTGGTCGCTGCCGTGGGCTCAGCGGGCGTGGCCGCCAGTGTCGCCTGCACGGCACCGTCTCCCCCACCACCTGCGGCTGCTGCAGCATCTACGCCGCCAGCACCAGCCAGCGTCCCCTCCCCGCCCGCGTCGGCGCCTGCATCACCCTCGCCCGCCAGGCTCATCTGGATGCGCAACAGGGTCTGCTCCGGGGGCGGCGAGACCATGGAGACGCCCAGCAAAGTGGGCTGGGCCTGCTCATCAGAGAGGTCGCCCTGGCCAGGCACGGCGAAGGGCTCCAGGGCGGCGAGCAGCTCTGTTCCGTCCACCGGACGCAGGGCTGGGTCCTTCTCGACGCAGCGGGCGATGAGCTCGTCGAGCGCTTCGTCCACCTCGGGGCGCTTGGCACGCACCCGAGGAAACGGCAGAGAACCTACCTGCTTGAGCACCTCGGGCAGGGTCTTGCCGTCGATGCCATCCTCGCCCACCAGCAGGTAGTAAAGGGTGGCGCCCATGCCGTAGACGTCCGCGTTGGGGGCCACCCGCTTGGCGTCGTCGTATTGTTCGGGAGGCATATACCGGGGCGTCCCCATGGTCGCCCCCGAATAGGTCATGCCCGAGTCGCCCTCGACCTTGGCCAGGCCCAGGTCTGCCAGCTTCACCTCGCCCGTGGTGGAGATGAGGATGTTGTCCGGCTTGATGTCCCGGTGGATCAGCCCGGCGCTGTGAGCCGCGGTCATGCCCCGGGCCGCTCCGATGCCGATGGTCAGGGCCTCGGCGATGGAGAGACGACCTTTGCGCTGCACTCGCTGCCGGGCGTTCTCTCCCTGCACGTACTGCATGGACATGTAGTAGAGGCCCGACGACGAGGCCACGTCGTGGACCCGGACCACGTTGGGGTCGTCGACCCGCGCCGCCGCCCGGGCTTCCTGCTCGAAGCGCATGACGAACTGGGGATCGCGCCGAGCCAGCACCGGGTCGAGGCACTTGATGGCCACCTGCAAGCCCAACCCCAGGTGCTTGCCCCGATAGACCACCCCCATGCCGCCCTGGCCCAGGACATCGAAGATCACGTAGCGGCCGTCGAGCACCTTGAAGCCCTCGTGCTCAGGGAGCGAGGAGAGCAGCGGGTCCGTCTTGGGGTCGGGGCGAGCTGGCTGAGTCATCGGGCAGGCCCGTGGGCAATGCGGCGGTTCGTGAAGAGCACACGTTAGCGCAGCCCTGCCGCCGCCGGAAGGGAGCGTGGGAGGGCTGGATGGGCTCGAAATGTGCCCTGGGCCCTGCTACGTATGGCGATATCCAGACATCTTTGTAGAATCATTGCCGTGACCGTGGCAGGCACGGCCGCCCCATATTCACCGACGGGAGCTCCTCTACTAGAGTGTCTCACCCGCGGGCGCTGGCCACTGGGCTCTCTCTGCAACGAGGCCGCGCCAGCAGCGAAGGGTGCGTGCTAGGTCTCGGGGAGAGTCGTCGGACGTTCAGTCCAGAAGGGACGCAGACATGACCGGCACACGTCGCACCAGTTGGGTCGTCCTCCTTTGCCTCCTGACCATGGTCTCGGGCTGCAGCCGCTTCAAGAACACGAGCGATCGTGGAGGCGCTGCACCGCCACCTGCGGCCTTCAGCGTGGTGGCCTCTGCGCTCACGCCCGTCGCGGGCCTGACGCCATTCTCGGTGATCCTCACCGCTACCGTGGTGGCCGACAACCCGATCGTTCTCTACGAGTGGGACTTTGAAACCGACGGGGTCTATGACTACTCGTCGCCCACGAGCCCAGAGGTGCCCCGCACCTATACCGTCGTCGGCCTGTTCACCGCGACCGTCAGGGTGACCGACTCGGTGGGCAACCAGGTCACCGCGACGATCCTGATCAGCGTGGACGAAGCCCTCGTGGGCGCCCTGCTGGCCAGCACAACCGACGGCGAGCTGCCCTTGACGGTCTCCTTCACGCCGGGCGGCAACACCAGCGGCGCGTCCATCGACAAGTACATCTTCGATTGGGGCGACGGCACGTTTGGCACCACCATCTTCAAGCCTCAGCCGGTGCTGCACACCTTCACGGTCGCTGGCACCTACACGGTCACCCTCACGGTCGAGACCGAGCCTGTGGGCAGCCCACCCGCGCCGATCATCACCGTGACGACAGTCGACATCACCGTGCGCAACCAGGCGCCCATGGCCACGATCACCGTCACGCCGACCAATGGCCCCTTGCCCCTCGCGGTGGTCATCAACGTGGCCGCCAGCAGCGGCAACGGCGCCGTGACCAATGTGGACGTGAACCCGGGAGATGGCACGGCGATCACGTCCATGCCGGGTTCTGGTTCGGTCAACCACACCTACGTGGGTCCTGGGCAGTTCCAGGTCTCCGTCACGGTCACCGACTCTGTAGGCGAAGTGGCCACCATTCAGTCGCCTCTGATCGATGTGAACGTGGGGCCCGCCGGGTCACCCACGGCCATGTTCACAGCCACGCCCAGTAGCGGCAATGGCCCTCTGCTGGTCAATTTCGACGGCAGCGGCTCGTTCGATGACGGCACCATCACCCTCTACGAGTGGGACTTCGAGTACGACGGCACGACCTTCAACGTGGACGCGAGCGGAGCCAGCGCCACCACGACCCACACCTACAACGACGGCGGGCTGCACATCGCCGCCCTGCGAGTGACGGACAACAGCGGCCTGCGCTCGATCACTGCCCTGGCCATCACGGTCAACATGAACGTGACGATCACGGTGAGCGACGACACCATCAACCCCCACATCGTTGTTCCCCCACCGCCAGGAGTGGCGGTGGCTCCCACCACCATGACGGTGGACACCACGCTCTCCGCTGACACCACGGTCACCGTCTACATCACGGATCGGCTGGGCAACGTCGTGCGCACCCTGTTCAACGGCCCCAGGACCGCCGGAGCTTTCAGCGACATGTGGGACGGCAAGGACGACAACGGCTTCATCCAGCCAGATGCGGACTACTACGCCGAGATCCTGTACGAGCTCGACGGCCAGATGCTGCTCATGCCCAACGCTCCTTCGGGCGGGAACTTTCAGCACATCAGCAGCACCCAGATCTTGACCAACGGCGCCTCCGGATCGAACGGCGCACCGTTCAACCCCTGGGACGATGTCTTCTGGGAGATGACCGCCGACTCCAGCTCGTTCGGCGCCAACGAGACCACGGTCTGGATCACGCCCTTCGGCAACGGCACAGCGATCATGGACACCGTGGCCCAGAGTCAGGTCATCGGCCGAGGCCAGTACAAGTTCTACTGGGAAGCGGTCACCGATGACGGTCACTACATCAACGCGATGGACAACGCGGGCGCCAGCGGCGGCGACTACCTGTGGAGCGCCAACGCCTGGGCCCTGCCCAACAACGCCATCGTGATCGAAGGTGGTCGGCCCATCGTGAGCGCTGTCATGGCCACGCCAAACATCGTCGACCCCACGGCATCGTTCTGCGGCACCCAAGGCGCTGACATCGACTTCATGCTCAGCCATGACGCCGCGGTCACCATCTCGGTCTACAGCCTCGAGGACGCCAGCTTGGTCCGCATCATCGACGCAGGCAGCCTGCTTGCCGGGGCCAACACGGTGAACTGGGACGGCAAGGGAGCCACGGGCGACTGGGTCGCCGCAGCGGGCTACCGCCTGGACATTTCTGCCACGACGGCTGCAGGCGACACGTCGTGGCGTCGCCGCGCACTCGTCCAGATCAACTACTGAATCGGTTAGACAGACACCGACCTCCGAGCCTGGGCTCGAGCTGAGGAAAGACAAATGATCGACCGCAAGTTTACGACCGGGCTGCTCAGCCTGCTGACCCTCTTCATCTTCATTGGCGCCGTGGGCGAGCGAGCCTGGGCCTATGATCACGAGAAGGATGACGGCCACTCGCGCCGGGTCGATCCCGAAGACGAGCCCGAAGACGAAGACCCGCCAGAAGAGCCCGAAGATCCCTGCGAAGCCACCGGCTCGCCGGTCTACTTGCGCTCCGGCAACCTGGTCCTCGGCTTCCAGGACATCAGCTGGAACAACGTGATGGGCCTCGAGGTCGGCCGCGCGTACAACAGCCAGGACAGCCGGCCAGGCCTGCTCGGACTGGGCTGGACCCACAGTCTCGACATCCGGGTCATCCCCACGGTGCACGCGGGCGTGACCGAAGTGCTCGTGCGCTGGCCCACGGGTCAGCGGCACCACTTCACCCTGCAGCCCGACGGCACGTTCTCGAAGCCCGTGGGTTGCCCGGTGGAGCTGAACCAGACGGCCACCGGCTACGAGATCATTCAGGGCGAGGAGCGCGTCTACGAGACCGACCTCGAAGGCAACCTGCTCAAGATCACCAACCGCACCGGCCAAGAAGCCGTATTCATGTACGACGCCACGGGCTGCCTGACCACAGTGCAGACCCCCGACGGCGACATGACCATCAGCCGCGGGGCCAACGGTCGCTTCGAGACCATCAGCGCCCCGTGCGGTCAGTCGGTCACCTACGGCTACGACGCCCTGGGCCAGCTGGTCACCGTGCAGGACTCTGGCGGCTTCATCACCAGCTATGCCTATGACGTCAACGGCGACCTGACCACCGTCACCAACCCCCTGGGCCAGGTGACCATGTCGGTGACCTATGACGCCTTCGGCCGGGTCAACCGCCTGATCGATCGGGACGGCGACAACAGCTACAGCTACCTCACCGGCGAGACCCAAAAGACGAACAACGCCGACGGCGGAGTGTGGCGCTACCTGCTCGACGCCCAGGGCGTGGTCACCACCTTGATCAACCCCCTCGGCGACACGACCACCAGCGTCTTCGACAGCCAGTACAACCTCACCAGCCTGACCGATGGCAACGGCAACGTCACCACCCACACTTACGACGCTGACGGCCACCGGCTCTCCACCACGGACGCCCTGGGCAACGTGTCTACGTTCACGTACGACGCCATGGGGCAGCTCGCTACCGGTACAGACCCGCTGGGCAATGTGACCACCTGGCAGTACGACGCCATGGGCAGCATCACCCAGATCGAAGAGGCCACAGGAGATGCGCTGCAGCGGTCGGCCAGCTTCACCTACGACAGCGCGGGCAACATGACCTCGACCACGGACTTCGATGGCAACACGATGTCCTACACCTTCGACGCCCGGGGCAACCGCACGTCCATGACCGACGGTCTGGGCAATGTCACCAGCTACACCTATGACACCTGCAACAAGCTGATCTCCACCCAGGAGCCCGGCGGCCGCACGATCACCAACACCTACGACGTCCTGGGACAGCTCACAGCCGTGAGCGACGATCTGGGCGCCGTCACCAGCTACACCTACGATGCCGCAGGCAACCAGGTGAGCATGACATCCGCCACCGGTGGCATGACCACGTTCACGTATGACGCCCAGGGCAACATCACCAGCATCATCGATGGCAACGGCGACCTCCGCTCCATGACCTGGGGCCCCCACGGGGTGACCCAGTACGTCGGCACAGAGGGCGACTACACCTACCGTGAATACGATGTCGCCGGGCAGCTGACCCGAGAGATCAAGAAGGTCGGTGACACCGGCGCCACGGCTGACGGCAATGACGGCATCACCGACTTCGTCCGTGACGGCGTGGGCAACCCCACCTCGGTCTCTGACGCTGCGGGCAACACCATCGTGCACGTCTACGACGCCCTGAACCGGGCCGTGACCACCACGACTCCCAGCGGCACGGGCACGACGTACAGCTTCGACGCCAACGGCAACATGCTGACTCGCACCCTGGGCGCGTCCCAGAGTGACACCTTCGCCTACGACAACCTCAACCGGGTGACCATGGTCACGGACGTGGTGGGCACGAAGCTCACCAACGCCTACGGAGCCTCTGACCTGCCCAACGCCGAGACCGACGGTGCGGGTGCCACCACCAGCTACAGCTACGATGCGGTGGGACGGACCATCTTGCGCACCTACGCCAACGGCTCCACCGAAGCGTTCGTCTATGACGCAAACGGCCGGGCCATGTCGTTGACCGACAAGGCTGGCGGCGTGATCACCTACACCCGTGACATCCGCGGGCGCATCACCTCGGCCACCGATCCCACGGGCGAGACCATCAGCGCGACCTACGATCTGGACGGCAACATCGTCACGATCACCGATGCCCTGGGCAACGTCACCGCCTACACCTACGACGCCGTGGGCCGCCGGATCAGCGAGACCTACCCGGACGGGTCGTTCAAGGCCATGACCTACGACGGCGCGGGTCGGCTGCTCTCCCAGACCCAGCGGGATGCCTCGCTGATCACCTTCGCCTACGACGAGCGGGGCAACCTGTCCCAGCGCGTCTACCCGGACGGCAACACCGATACGTTCACCTACGGCGTCTCCAACGAGATGCTCACGGCCACGAACAACAACTCGACGGTGAGCTTCGCCTACGACAGCGACGGGCGGATGATCTCGGAGACCCTCAACGGCAACGTCACCAGCTACGCCTACGACGCCATGGGCCTCACCCGCACCCTCACGTACCCGTCGGGCCGGGTCATCCAAGAGGTCTACGACCAACGGGAACGGCTCAGCGGTCTGCTAGAGGGTGCTGGCGGTTCCAGCATCTCCATGCGCACCTACAACGGCGCCAACCAGCTGGCCACCCAGGCCCTGACCAACGGCACGATGTTGAGCACGACCTTCGACACCGTGGGCAACCCGGCGGTGCTGGCCCACTCGAACGGCGGCGGCGACTTCGCAGCTGCCGCGCTCAGCTACAGCGCCAACGACAAGCTGGTGACGGCCATGAACACCGTCGATGCCAGTGCGTCGCGCACGTTCGCCTATGACGGTGACGACCGGCTGACCGCCTACGCAGAGGGCACGTTGTCCGGCGGCACGATCAGCACACCCACACGTGCGATCACCTACAACCTGGACGACGTGGCCAACTGGACCTCGGTCGTGCGCGATGGCACCACCGAGAACACCACGATCAACAACCTGAACCAGTACACCGCGTTCGGCGCGTTCTCCCCGACCTACAACGCCAACGGGAGCCTGACCGACGACGGCACCTACACCTACACCTACGACGGCGCCGGACGGCTGGAGACCACCACCCGCAACGCTGGCAACACCCTGATCGCCACCTTCACCTACGACGCCCTCGGGCGACGCATCTCGAAGCTGGACGAAGGGGGAACGCTGACCGAGTTCATCTACAGCGACCGCCTCAACGTCATCGAGGAGATCGTCAGCGCGGCCACCACGGCCACGTACGTCTGGGCCACGGGTTGGGACGATCTGGTCTCCATGCAGCGGGGCGGCAACGACTACTACTACCACCGGGACTACACCGGCAGCGTGGTGGCCGTGACGGATGCAGCGGGCAATGTGGCCGAGCAGTACAGCTACGACCCCTACGGCTCGGTCGAGATCGAAGACGGTTCTGGTACGCCCCTGGCCGCCACGGCCATCGGCAACCCGTACCTCTTCACCGGACGGCGCTACGATGCCGAGAGCGAGACCTACTTCTACCGCTCCCGCAACTACCACCCGGCCATGGGCCGCTTCTTCTCGGAAGATCCCGCGGGCATGGTGGACGGCGTCAACCTCTACGAGTACGCCACCAGCGACCCGATCAACAAGATCGACCCGTTGGGCCTGGCTGGCAAGAGCTGCAAGGTGGCTGGCAGCGTCGAGTTTGACGCCAGCGGCAAGCTGCAGAAGCTCTTCGGCAAGGTCATCGGCGCCTTCGGCCTGAACTTCGAGGTGGGCGGCGGCGTCAAGCTCGAGATCAAGGGCTGCGAAGGCAAGTGCTGTGAGGATGACACGCCGAAGACCATCACCTGGAAGGAGTACTCGCTCACAGCCAACCTGAAGATGGAGTTCGCCGGGCCCATCCCGGGGCTGGCCTTCGTGGTGCCGCTCGTCGGCAACGTGGGCCTCAACGGCAGCATCGCCTTCTCCATTGAAGGCAGCGGAGCCATCGAGAGCACACTGAGCAAATCGTGCAAGCTCACCCAGAGCGGCAAGGCTTGCGTCAAGCCGTCCGGCTCGGTGGCGCTGTTCCTGGGCGGAGTCCTCTCCCCGGCACCGGGGGTCGACCCCTTCTCCGGCAAGGTAGGGGTCGAAGGCAAGGCCACCCTGTTCGGCGAGCTGTGCTACGGCACCAGCGGCTGGTCCGGCCAGGCGTGTCTGCAAGGCACGTTCTCCGTGGTCGCCGAGTTCCAGGCTTTCTGGGTCAAGTTCGGCGGATCCTACGAGATCATCAACAAGTCGATCTGCTCCTCCTTCCCGTGAGACCCTAGTCTGTGCTCGCATCCATCGAGGTGATGGACATCGTGGGACCCCTGGCGATCGTGGCGATTTTCGTCACGATCGCTGGGTTGATGCTCATGGCTGCCCGCAAACAGCAGGGCGCCGTGCTGGGACATTTCGAAGCCTGCGCCGCGGGCATGGGGCTTGAGTACCTCGCCCCCGACGATGGACGGGCCGAGGCCATGTCTGCGGGCTTCGACGACTTCGCAGTGTTTCAGCGCACGGACGGCATGCACGTCCCACCCCTCTGCACCGTCTCGGGCAAGGTCGCCGAGGGACAGTTGTGTGCGTTCTCCCACTTCACCCAGGGCACGCCGAACTCAGGGCGCCCTTGGGTCGTGGCCATCATCGACACCGGTCACCAGATCATCGCCTCCCTGACCCTGACGCCGCCGGTGCGCCGAGGCATGGCCGCCCCTGGTGCGGGAGCCAGTCCGCACATCGACATCATCGACGACCCCGCATTCAGCAGCGCGCTCGCGGCGAACGGCTCCGACGCCACCCAGGCGAACCGGCTGCTCAGCGGGGCGGTCCGCCGCGACCTGGCCAAACACATGGGCGCTCTGCCCTTCACCGCCGGGCTGGCCATCCGCGGCTCAAAGGTGGCGCTTTACCACTCGGACCGCAATGAGAACCCGCGCTCTGCCGAAGACGTCCAGGCCCTGGTGGAGGGCGCCTCCCGCATGGCAGCGCTGCTCGTCGCGGCAGGCCCCTCGGGCCACTGAGCGGAGTCGGCCTGGTGCTCAAGACCAACTCGCTGGCCCTGCTCGGTGCACTGCTGGTGCTCCCGGCCCTCGCGCCAGTCACCGCTCAGCAGGCCGCACCCGCTCTGCCACCCTCTCGTCCACCCGCTCTGCCGCCCGCTCGGCCGCCCGCTCGGCCGCCCGCTCTGCCGCCCGCTCTGCCGCCCTCGGTGCCGCCCTCGGTGCCCGTCGATCAGACCCACGACTTCGGCGTGCTGCCGCGCGGAGCCGTGCTCCCGTTTCACTTCTCGGTGCCGGGCGTCGCCGAGCGCATCCTGAAGATCAGCAAGATCTCCATCACCTGCGACACCTGCACCACCGCCGTGGCCCGCCAGACCGAGATCCCTGCGGGCGGGGCCGTGGAGATCGATGTCCTGCTCGACACGGCCACGTTGAGCGGCGAGATCAGCAAGTCGATCCATGTGGTCACCGACGACGGACGGACCACGACCATGGTCCTGAGCGCCCACGTCCTGCCCCGGGTGGTGGCCACTCCCCCGCGGTTCGAGCTGGACGATCTGGTGCAGGGAGAAGCCGCCGAGCTCACCCTGACCTTTGCTCCGGGCTGGCGTGTGGCCCAGTCCATCTCGGTCGCGAGCGACCGGCCCCTCGCCGAGGCCTGGGCGCCGTTCGACGAGCTGGTCCCCACCCGAGCGTCGCTGAGCCCTGTGGCAGACTGGCTCGGCGTGAGCGCTCCTCGAGCCGTGAGCGACCCGACCGGCGCCATCGCTCAGGAGCTGCTGCTGAGCATCGGGGAGTCGGCCCCCGCGGCTTCGATCAACGCCCGAGTGACGGTGCAGCTCGACGGCGAGGAGCCCCTGCACCTGCCCGTGGTCGGGCGCATCGTGCCTGCGCTGGTGATGATGCCCACGACCCTGGCCTTCGGGCCGGTTGAAGAGGGCCAGACGGGCGAGCTGGTGCTCGAGCTCTTCGAGGCTCGAGGCCGGCCCCTGCGCGTCACCGGCCTGAGTTGCGCTGACCCTCGCCTCAGCGCCCGGGTCGAAGGCCTGAACTCGAACACCGACCCGGCACCCGCCGCTCGCCTCGTGATCAGCTTTGCCGGGGAGCCGCCGCTCACCCTGGCACGCACCGAGCTGGTCGTGCTCACCGACCATCCCCAGCAACCGCGACTCGTCATCCCCGTGTTTGCCCGGGTCGTCAGCTCGTCCCCCTGAACCCTCGCTCAAGACCCCCGCTCCACTCTTGCGCCCGCTCCCCTGAGCGCGACCATGGGCAGTGTGCAGCGAACTCAGCTTCCAGGAGATGTACCCAGATGAACGAACGTGGACAGGTCCAGATCGTCGTTGTCCTGTTGTTCGTGGTTCTCATCGCTGGCGTGGGTCTGTGGCTCACCATCGCCACGAATTCGCAGGCGGAGCAGGCCCTCGAAACCGCCCGACAGCAGGGCGCCCACGTCGAGCTGGCAGAGCCAGCGACCATCGAGGTCAGCGCCGTCTCCGTGCTGCCGCTGAGCTTCAACCCCAGCCTCGATCAGTCGGCGACCGTGCGCTTCGAGCTGTCCGAAGCGGCTGACGTCACGGTGGCCATGTACGGCCCCAACAACGAGCGTGTGGCCACACTGATCGACGGGTCCAGGCTCGAAGCTGGCAAGCACACCGCCGACTGGGATGGCCGGGACGACGCAGGCCAGGCCGTCCCCGATGAGGCCTGGTACGTGCGCATCGACGCCAACAACACCAGCGGCTGGGGACGGTGGGACCCCCTGGCCCACTCCGGTGGCGATCGCCTGCACCCCACGTCCATCGAGATCAGTCGCATGGGTGACACGATCTCGTACGTCGTGCCCAAGGCGGCGCGGGTGCTGGTGCGTGCAGGCATCGAGGACGGGCCGTCGCTCAACACGGTGCTGAACTGGCGCCCCCGGGCCGCAGGTCAGTGCGTCGAGATCTGGAAGGGCTTCGACCAGCAGGGCGCACGGTATTTCCGCGCCCCTGACATCGCCGCCATCGTCAGCGTGCAGTGCTACGGCCTGCCCGAGGCGAGCATCATCTCCACGGGCAACCGGGCCGCGGACTACTTCGACTGGTACATGGGTCACGGCGCGTCCCTGCCAGTGAAGGAGGAGGTCGAGCGGCTCTCCGTGCTCGACGGCACCACGTCGCGTCACTGGGGCCTGCCGCCCCACCTCGACAAGGACCCCGCGGTCACCCTGGCCTTCCCCCAAGTCGACCCCAGCGACCCGGAGCCAGGGCAAGCGATCATGCTCGACGGCGACGATGTGCTGGTGCGCATGGATGTGCCCGTCGACGCCGCACGAGACTTCATCTCCAATCAGCGCTTCGAGCTGGTGACCTTTCTCGATGACGTGCGCATCGGCGAGGACGAGATGGCCCACCTGCCCTACAACTGGTCGTGGAACCTGTCGGACGTGCCCGACGGCGAGCACTGGCTGACGGTGAACCTGGTGACCTTTCAGCAGCACGTGGGCATCGCCACCCAGCGGGTGAACATCCAGCGGGGCGACCCGCCCGCCGCCAGTGCTGATGCGGGGGACGACCAGGGGGACGATAAGTGACCGTCGCCGCTCGGCGCTCGTCGTGGCTCAGGCCGCACGGGCTCGCAGCGCTGGTGTGCCTCGCCTCCGCGACGCTGGCCATGGCGCCGGTACGGGCGAGCACGACCGAACCCGCCGCGACGACTGCGCCCGCCACAGCGCTGGCGGTTGCCTCCGCTGCCACCGCCACTCCAAGCCCGGCCGACGAAGGCACGGTGATGGTCTTCGTCGCCGAGCAAGGCGGGCAGTTCGATCTCTTCGCCTGGGACCCGTTCTCCACCAAGGCCGTGCGCCGACTGACAAGCACACCGTTCGACGAGATCACCCCGTCGCTCAGCCCCGATGGCTCGCTCGTGGTGCACGGCGACACCTCGGGCCGCCTGTGGGTGCGCCCCCTCGACGGCAGCCCGGCCCGCCCCCTGCTCGCCGCCGAGGACGACGGCCTGGGCCTGCAGCCCGCCGTGGGCCCGGACAACCGCTCCGTGCTCTACGTGCGCCGCCGCGATCGCTCCCGGGATGACACCAACCTGGCCCTGGTCGATCTCAACCGCCAGGGCACAGCACATGTGGGCGCCGACAGCCCCCTGCGCCGCGGCCCCAAATGGAGCCGGGTCCCAGGGACCAAGCCCGCCAGCAGCCAACTCTCCATGATCGCGTCCCAGTTCTTTCCCGCGTGGGATCGCGACGGGAAGCGCGCGGTCTACGGACACCTGCACAGTCGCTGGGCCACCAAGGTGGTCTCGGAGATCTGGATCGCCCGCATCGACGCCTCGTGGTCGCGGCAGCTCACGCTCACCGACGCCCTCTGCGTCGAGCCGAGCTGGTCGCCAGACGGACGCGAGATCGCCTTCTCGTGTGATCGGGACGGTTCGTTCGACATCTACGTCGTCGACGTGGAGACCCGGGAGCTGACCAAGGTCGTCGACGGTGACAGCGCTGACACCGACCCCGTGTTCAGCCCGGACGGCAAGCACCTGGCCTTCGTCTCCCGGCGCAGCGGCAGCGAGCAGCTGTGGTTGCTGGAGCGGTCCACGGGCGAGCTGACCATGCTCAAGCCGTTTGGCGACAGCACCCCCACCTGCCGCGGACTCGACTGGCGGTGAGTCAACTGCGAGGCCAACCCGTTCTCAGCGCCACGAACACCCGCCACAGCCTTCTGGCCTGCGCCGTGACGGCGGCGCTGGCTTGCCTGCCCATGGGCTGTGGCCCCGCTCCCGGCGCGTCGACCCAGGCCGAGCCCGATCCGGCTCCCGTCTCGGCGACCCAGCCAAACCCCGACGATGCCGCCACGAGCGAGAGCGTCGACGGGCCAAGCCCATCAGCCGATGCCGAGGCTCCCGACTACTACTCCAGCGGCATCCCCGAACCGGACAAGATCGCCAGCGGCTGGCTGATCACCCGGCACCTCGACCCCGGCGCCACGGTGGCGTTCTTGCCCAAGGACGCACCGGCCCCCGCCGACGCCGTGCCCTTCGATCTGCCAGGTGCGACCTGGGCCCGGCAGCCCGCCCGCTCGACCTTCGAGACCATTCTCACCCTTGAGCAGATCGACGACCCGGTGCTGATCACCCTCGGCGACCTGATCCGCATCGGCGAGATCTCCTTCTGGAACCTGGAACCGGGCACGCCCGAAGAGCGCTTCGATCGGGGGATGAAGACCCTGGCGCAGCAGGACGACGTGCAGGGCATGTACGCGTTTCTCGACAAGGTCTACTCCACGGGCGGCGCGGTGCCCTGACAGTTTCGTGCCCCACGGTCGGCTGCCCCACAGCCGCCGAAGCCCACAGCTGATCAGTAGACAGTACGCGTCCGGCCAACCCGTCTTGAGCAGCCGCCCCTGGTCGCGATCATGACGGGATGGCCGGACTGGTACGACCTGCACGCGCGCGGCTGGGCCTCATCAGAGTATGGCGGCAAGCGCTCACACGATGAATGGTAGGACACGCTTCACTTCTCTTGAGTAGGCCTCGTATTCAGAGTACGTAGCCGCTAGCGACCGTTCTTCGAGAAGCATACGAACTCCCAGCGCCACCGATAGAACTGCAGCTGCTCCGATTGAGCCAATTGTCGGAGACTGTATCTGGCCGGCCCAGGCAAAGTAGAGAATTGAAGCGTAGATAGGGTGGCGCACGAACCTAAACGGCCCAGATCGGACGAGGCCTCCGTCTGTCGCACCGGCAGTAGCGTGAAAGCTCCGTCGGCCGAAGGTGACTCGAGCCCAGACCATAAGTAGAACCGCTCCGGCCTGCACTGCTACAAGCAGCGCATTGGACGCGAACAGATGATGCTGGACGATCAGATAGACCAGCGCCAGAACGGCGACGCCAAAGGCGAGGGCTGACTGGGCGTCTGCGAATGTGCTCTTGGCCTTCATTAGTGCTTCCCCTTGACGCCCAACTTCCACTTGAACCACTCTGCAACAGTTGGACAGGTCTGCGTAGCCCGCCCTCACCAGGCCCAGTTCTCACCCCTGCTGACGATCTGTCTATCGGCCCATCCTCCTGCAGTCGCCCCAACGTACGCTCGCCCCTGAACTGAAGCAAGGTCGCAGGAGGGCTGACATGCAGGTCTGTGTTGTTGGATGAACTCTCCGCCGACGCGGTCTGCTGAGGACGCGTTGGTGATCTGCGATCTCGACCTCTTGCCTGAGCCGCGCGGCGTGCAAGACGTCCTTCAGCAAACCGCCCCACCCGTCACCCCATCACTTCAGAAACCCGGCCTTCAGCACCTCCTGCACGGTCTCAAAAGCAGCAGCCGCCGCAGCAAAGTCGACCACCATCGCCTTCACCTCCCCCGGCCCCTTTACCCGCGCGCTCGCCGTCGACCCTTCCAGGATGGGTATCTGCGCCGACGGCCCCGCAGCCAGCCGCGCCTCCACCTCCGCCGTCAGCAGGTAGTCCATCAGCAACCCCGCCTCCACTGGATGAGGCGCCCCCGCCACCATCGACAACGTGTTCGGCAGGAACAACGTCCCCAGCTCGCCCTCCAGCGAGACCATGGCCACCGGGCGCCCCGCCTCCACCTCGATGATGGCGTCGTCCGTATCGGTCAGCGCCACCAACGCCCGGCCCTCGGACACCGCCACCGCCGCGCCCTTGTTGCCGCCGTGAATCTGCACCTCGTTGCGCAGCAGCCCGTCCGTGAACTCGGCGAGCCCCTCGGCACCGAGCGCCACGTAGAGGCAGGCGAAGTGAGAGGCAGTCGTCCCGAAGAGCGGCTTGGCCATGGCCACCTGACCACGGAACGCGGGGTCGCAGAGATCTTGCAGCGAGTGGGGCCAATCCTCGGGCGGCAGCAGGTCGGTGTTCACCAGCAGCACCCGGGCCCGGGCCGCGAAGCCATACCAGGTGCCGTCCGGGTCCTTCCATGGCGACGCGTCCTTCCAGGCCGGGGGGATCTGGCGGGCGCCCGCTGGCTTGCTACGACTGAGCAGCCCCTCGTCCTTCAGGCGCAGGGTGTTCAGGATCTCGTTGTTCCAGAAGACGTCGCACCGGGGACGGCGGCGCTCGCCCCGCAGGCGGTTGGTCAGCCCGATGGTCTTGGTCGACTCGGTGTCGTAGGCCACCTTGACCACGATGCCCGTGGCGGTGGTGAAGTCGGCGAAGATCGGCTCGGAGAAGGCCCGGTCGAGGGCGGTGTAGACCACCACCGTGCGCTGCTCCTCGCCGCCGCAGGCCACGACCATCGCGCAAGCCAAGGCGCAGACGAGGGCTCGCAAGCCACCACGAGCGCTGCCACGAAGGCCAACGCGACGGCTGCCACGAGGACTGCCGCCAAGTCTGCCACGCAGGGTGGTACCTCTCCGAGCCCAAGCAACAGAGGCGCAGCCATCGCCGATCAGCGATGACCGCAGTGCACGAAGAGTCTTCATCATGGCAACGAACTCCTGAAGTCGCGACGCCTGCCCAGCAGCAGACCCGCCAGCAACGCCGCGGGAACAAGGGTGCACAGAGCGGACAACAACGACAGGGCCGCCGCCTCTCCGGCGAGGCCGTAGTGCACCAGGGTGAAGAAGCGGGCGCCGGCGGTGGTGTATCCCGGGGGCGTGACCAGCAGGGTCGCGGGCAGCTCCCCCATGGCCAGCAGCCAGGTGACCAGAAAGGCAATCACCGCCGCTGGCCGCAGCAGGGGGCTCACCAGCCGTGACTGCAGCTGCCCGTTGTCACAACCATCCGCCCGAGCCGCATGGAGCAGCTCATCGGGGACGGCCCGGGCCGCCGGGTAGACGAGCAGCACCGCCACCGGCAGAAAACGCAGCAGGTAGGTGAGCACCAGCACCGCTGGCGAATCGTAGAGCGCTCCCGATGGCCCGGGACGGTTGAGCAGCTCGACCAGTCCGATGCCCAGCAGCGGCGCGGGCAGGGACAACATGATCACCATCCACAGGGCGATCAGCCGCCCGGCCATCGGGCGTCGCGCTAGAGACCAGGCCAGGCTCGGCGCGAGCAACGCAGCCAGCGCCGCAGCGGCGGTGCAGGTGGCCACCGAGGTCAGCAGCTCGGGCGTGAACATGCGCAGGGAGGCCAGCAGCTCGGGAAATCCTCCCACCAGGGCCCAGAGGCGGCCGATGGGCAGGCCGGCGAAGCTCAGGACCAGGGCCCAGAGAGACAGGGCGACAGGCGCGCGGCTTCGTCCCAGAGCGAAGACGTGGGGCGCGGCCCGCCCGGGCTGGCCCGCCGCCGCGCTCACGAAGCGGCGACGCAAGAACCTGAGCACCACCCCGAACAGGGCCATCATGGGCAGGGCTACCAACGTGGGCTCGGCGGCTCGGCCATGCAACGCGAAGAGGGTGTAGACCTCTTCGGCAAAGGTGCGCACGAGCAGCACGTCCGAGACCGAGTAGTCGGTGCTGGTGAGCAGGACCAGCAGCAGCAGGGCCGCCACCAGACCGCCCAGGGCTCCGCGGAAGGTGATGCGCCAGAGCACGCCGAGAGGGCCCGCACCGTCGGTTGCCGCGCTTCGTTCAAGATCGCCGTCGACCGCGGACAAGGCCAGGCCGCAGACCAGCGTCACCAAGGGCAGGTGCGCCAGGGCGTGGACCGCTCCCAGGGCCAGGGCCGAACCCTCCAAGACCTCGGCGCCCAGCACCGCCAGCACTGCAGCAGACACCACGTGCACGGGCAACGCCGCCGCCAGCACGAGAACGAAGATCAGACCTCGCCGCCCGGGCAGGTCCGTGCGAAACAGCAAGATCGCCAAGGCCAGGGCCAGGGGCATGCCCAGCCCCACAGCCGCGGTCAGGGCCGAGCCGGTGTGCCCCGCCAGGGTGGACCAGCGGTCGAGGTCGCCGGAGACCGCCGTCCAGGCCTGGCCATCGACGGCGCCCCAGAACAGCTGGCCCACGAGGACCACCGAGGCCGCCACCACACAGACGCCCAGCAGTGACCAGAGCAACGAGGGCCCCAGGCGGCGAGACTCAGCGGGAGCGGCCACGACCCTCCGAGCCTCCAGCATCTGCGGGGAACACATGGGCCCGGGACAGGTCGAGGCAGACCACGAGTTCCGCGCCCACGGCCGTGGCTACCGGGCCGGGGACCCGAGCCACCAAGGCCGCGCCATCCCCTACCAGCAGGTGGACGTCGTGGCTCGCGCCGCCGACTTCGATGTGGCGGACGACGCCGGTGAACTCGGCGCGGATTGGTGCAGCGGGAGCACTCGCCGGTGCTGCCGCGTCGCAAGCTCCTGTGGCGCCGCCGCTTTTTGAGTCCCCAAGCCTTGCTCCAGCGTCGCCATTCGTTGGGGCATCACCGTTTGCTGCGGCCTCGCCAGACGCCGCCATTCGTGAGCCTTGCCCGGAGCTCGCCTGCAAGGTGATGTCCTCCGGCCGCAGACCCAAGTGCACGTCCGCACCACGGAATGAGCCTGTGATGGTGCCGTCGGCGGCCTGGGGCAGAGGCAAGCGCAACCCCTGTCCGGCGAACACTCCGCTCTCGTCGAGCCGCCCTGCCAGGAGGTTCATGGGTCGCCCGCCCACCAGCCGGGCCACGCCTGGGTGCGCTGGCTCGTCGTGCACGCGCTGCGGTGTGTCGAGCTGCAGCAGGCGCCCCTCGTGGAGCACGGCGACTCGATCACCCAGGGCCAAGGCCTCCGCGGGGTCGTGGGTCACCAGCAAGGTCGTCAGCGGCTCGTTGCGGTGCAGCTCGGCCAGGCGCCCGCGGAGCTCGAAACGTAGCTCGGCGTCGAGGGCGCTGAGCGGTTCATCGAGCAACAGCACTCGGGGGCGACGCACCAAGGCCCGGGCCAGGGCCACCCGCTGCCGCTGTCCACCAGACAAGGTGGACGGCCGCCGCTCGAGCAGCTGATCGATCTCGAGCATGGCCGCGGTCGACCCGATGCGCTGCTCGATCTCGGCCCGGGGCAGCCCCTGCAGCTTGAGCCCGAAGGCCAGATTGCCCGCCACCGTGAGGTGGGGATAGAGGGCGCCGGTCTGCATGACCAGGCCCACGTTGCGCTGCTTCGGCGTCTGGGCGGTGACGTCCACGCCGTCGAAACGGATGACGCCCGCGTCTGCCCGCTCGATGCCCGCGATGATGTGCAACAGGGTCGTCTTGCCGCAGCCCGAGGCGCCGACGATGGCCAGAAACTCATGGGCAGCGACCGTGAGGTCGATGCCGCACAGAGCCCGGACACCGCCGTCGAAACGCTTCTCGATGCTCTCCAGCGCCAGGGCCGTCATCATGGCGATCGTACCATCTGACCTCTCGGTGAAGATCCCGGTTGACACCGCCGGCTGCACGATGTGTTCTCGGGTTCTCCCAGCACAAGGACGCGCCATGGCCTCGTCGAAAACGCTCCCGACCGCAGTCTTCGTGGCGACCCTGCTGACCCTCGCCGGAGCCTGGCTGCTCTTGGCCGACGACGGCAGGCAGAGTGCACCCGCAGCTTCAGGTATCGCGGGCGACGCTGGCGCGGGAAACTCTGGCGCGACCACTCAGGTCGACCCGACCAGCGGGGGCGACGGCCTCTCGCCACGCACCACGGGCAGCGAGCGCCTGCGCTCCACGGCAGTCGACGGCGGGCCCGGCACCAGCGCGTCCGGCAACACCGGGCGCGCCACGCCCCTCCCCCCGGGGACCCGCAAGGCCTCCGGACGCTTGCTCCGCCTCGCCGACCGCTCGCCCCTCGCCGACGCTCTGATCTCGTCGTCCTACAGCGCCACCACCAGCGATGACGGGGGACGATTCGAGCTGCCCGGACTCGCCGCAGACGACAGGGCCCTTGCCATCGAGATCGGGGACGGCACGACGACGGCCATGCTGCCCAGCCGAGACGGCGAGCTGAACAACCTGGAGTTGCTCGTCGACACGGGCTGGATCGTCGCCGGGCAGGTCTTCGGCCCCGGTGCCCAGGCCGTGGCTGGCGCGAACGTGGCGGCCCACGATCCCGAGAGCGGTGAGCTGTTGGCCTCCACCACCGCGGACTCGGGCGGCCACTACCGGCTGCTCGACGTGGTCCCAGGCACCGAGCGCGTCTTGTCACTGAGCGCGTTCGGCGAGGCCTACGCCCGCCGCTCCGTGCGCCTCACCGTGTTCGACGACGCGCGGGTCGTGGACGGCGTGGTGCTCTCGGTGGCTGCGGGGGGCTCGCTCGAGGGTCGCGTCTCCGACGCCAACGGCCAAGGCCTGCCCTCAGTCCGCGTCACCGCAGAACTGATCATCGAGGGCGCCCTGGCCAGGATCGCAGACGCCGCAGCCTGGGCAGTCAGCGAACCCGACGGCAGCTACAGACTGAGCGGCCTCGACGAGAACGCCTACGTGATCTCCTTCGCAGAGCTGCGCCCGGACCGTGACCCGCTGGACAACGCCTTCGGAGTATCACCCTCCAGCACCCTGGGCGAGAGCGGAACCCGCCCCCCCGCGTGGCAGGCGCCCGTGGTGGTGGCCACCGGCAGAACCACCCGCCTCGACGCGACCCTGCCCATGGGAGGAAGCCTCGCGGGCACTGTCGTTGACCAGAACGGTCAGCTCGTCCCTGGCGCAGAGGTCGAACTTCGCCGAGTGCTGCACTGGGGACAATCGTCCGCCAGCCACTTCTCGACGCGTATCGGCGACATCGAGGTGGGCCCGAACATCGACGGCCTCCCCGGCACCGAGATGACCGCGCCCCTGGGATCAGTGACAGCCGATCACACCGCGCGCTTTGCCATTCCCTCCGTGCCGAACTGCGAGCTGCTCCTGCGAGTGACCCACCCCGCCTTCCCCAGCGACCCACCCAGCGAACAACGCACCCGGATCAGCCCAGGCAGCCGCATCGAAGACATGACCCTGGTAGTCGAGGTCCGCCGCCAGATCAGCGGCACGGTGACAGACGAGCAGGGCCTGCCCCTGGCCGACGTGCTGATCATGCCCATGCCCAAAACACCAGGCGCCGTGCTCAACCCCGCCGACGGAGTCCGCACCGACGCAAGCGGACACTTCACCCTGGGCGCGCCGAACGAGGGCCCACTCCACCTGAGAGCCCTGGCCCCAGGCCACGAGCCCGGCGACGCAGAGATCGCCGCACATCAGACAATCGCAGACTTCACCCTCCGAGCAACGCGAACCCCCGGCGGCTCCTAGCCGCACAGCGCGGGGCCGTGCAACGCAGGGCCCTACCCACCCACACCACCCAGGAGCCTGCGCCGTAGATCACTCCCCACCGACGAGGGCGTCCCAACAAGAACGATCTACGGCGCCCAGTCTCCTAGGGCAAGAACGCGATCTGCAAGGCGTTGCTAAACCCAAAGCCCTGCACCTGCGACCCATCGGTGTAGACGTACTGAGCAAACACGGTCAGCGGTCCGCCCCCACCGGGAGCGTCGCTGATCAGCACTTCACCAGCGCCGTTCACCGGGAAGGCCAGCTGCAGCAAGATCGGCACCGGCACGAGCAGGCCGCCCTTGAGCGGCGTGGGCGTGTTGCTCAGTCCCAGGATCAAGAACGCCGTGCCGCCTGGCGCCGCGCCGGTGAGCAGCACGTCGGCGGAGGTCCCCGTGGAGAGATCTCCGCCACACATGGTCAGAGTCGCCGTACCCGGGCCACCGAAGCCGATGTCGAGCTGACAGAGCGAGCCACAGCTCATGGCGTTGCTCAGGTTCTCGGCGATGAAGTCAGCAGCCAGACCGTTGCCCGCTGACAGACCAGCGATGCCGTCGTCGATGTCCACGCCCAGGTAGCTCATGGTGATGCGACCGTTGTAGAACAGCTCCACCTGGAACGTGTTGCTGTTCGAGGTGCTGAACTCGGGGACGTTCTGCCAGGTGACGACGAAACGATCGGCGAGCTGCAGCCAGGACACCGTGCCCCCGGCCGACGGGTTCAGGTCGTCGTAGACCAGCGCCACGCGAGGGATGGCGAAGTGCTCGGCCAGGGTCTCGGAGAAGTCCGTATCCGACTGGCCCAGGGTGATGTAGCCGTTGCTGCTCACCCACACGCCGCCGTAGGCCTGGCCGTACAAGAAGACGCGCTTGCCGCCGGTCAGGTTCACGAACTGGCTGTCATCGTCGGACATGGTGAGCACCGTGCCTCCCGCCGGGTCGGTGGGCAGACTGGTCATCGGGTCACCGCAGAACGAGTAGAAGTCCGGACCACCGATGACATCGAACTGGAAGGTGGTGTTGTCCAGATCGTTGCCACTGAGGAACTGCTCGGTGAAGTAGTCAGGCGCCTCCAGGGTGGTGAAGCTGTAGCAGCTGCCGCCATTGTCATCGAGGGTCACGTTGCCCGCCCCGTCCTCACCTTGCACGGCGAAGAAGTAGGTGGTCTCGTCATTCAGGCCTGACAGATTCACGGAGACAGACATCGACGCGTTGTCGCCAGAAGCAGACTGGTTCAGGTTGCCGCAGGACGTGCCGTAGAGCACGGTGCCTGCCACGACCTCGTTGGCGTCGAAGCTCACGGTGGCCGTACTGGCTTGCACAGCAGACGCGGCCACGTTGGAGAGCATGGGTGCGGTGCAGTCGATGGTGGCGTTCGCCGTCACCACCACGTTCATGCCGCCCATGCCGTCGTCCGCGTCGACGTAGGTGGCGGTGATGGTGTCACCCGCCGCAACGGTGAGCACGCCCGGGCCGCCAGCGCCCAACACCAAGGTGCCTTGAAAACGCCCGGTGGACGGACCGGACTCGGTGAGCAACACAGACTCACCGGCAGGCTCGCCCGGCGAGGCCACGCTGATCAGCGCGGTCTCGATGACCAGGTCGTTGGCGTTGAGATCGCAGTCGACCACTTCGAGGGCGGCCACGTCGTCACAGCTGTAGGTCGAACCGCCAAACACCAGGGTGCCCGCGTCTTCGCAGAGCGTGTTCAAGCTGATCGTGTCCACGGTCATCAGCCCGGTGTTGCCCGGGTCGAGCCAATCGCTCAGGCGCGAAGACGAGGTACCGCCGCCGGTGAATGATACGGCGAACTTTCCGTACCAGTCAGAGGTTTGGCTGGAGCAGGACGCGAAGCCACCGTGCAGCTGACCGATGACGCGATGGTTCTGGTCGAACAGCGGCGAGCCCGAGCTGCCCGGTTCGGTGGTGCCCAGATCCCAGTCTTCGACCCGCACGTGGGTCCCGTCGCCGGGGACCGCGTTCTGCAGATAGGTCGTGGTCGTCGTGGGCTGAAACTCGAAGCTGATGCGCTTCTCTTGAACGTTCGGATGGTGAATCGCGATGGCCATACTGGCGGCCACACCCGAGCGATCCCAGCCGGCGTAGCTCACGTTGAAGGACGGATCAGGATCGTCATCAAACTCGGCCAGGGTCACGTCCGAGGGCGAATAGCTCGCCCGCCAGACCGAACCGCTGTTGAACTGGGTGAACGTGCCATCGCCCGGCCCACCGCTGGCGGGGCTGCCTGGCGTGCGGCAGAACGAGTTCTGGTAGTTCCAGTAGGCCACCAGCGAGGGCGCGTTGCCTGCGGACAGACCGCAGTGATTGGCGGTGAGCCAGTAGGGCGTGAGGCTGCTGGCGGTGTCGTTGACCAGGGACCCGCTGCAGAGCAGGCCGCCGTTCAGCTGCATGGCGCCGATGGCCGCGTAGTCGAGGACCCAGTCGTCGCCCTCGGGGCAGACCACGTCGTAGTTGCACGAGCCTGACAGGTACTCGTCGTAGATCGCCTTGGTGCCGAAGCCCCGGTAACCATGGCCGACGGTGGTCAGGGTCAGGCGCAACTCGTCGACGAACTCGGGTCGCACGGTGAGCTCGATGACGATCTCGTCGCTCAGCAACACGGGCGTCCACAGCTCGCCGTGGGCATCGTTGTCAGCCGCCGTAAAGGGGCGAATGCGCCGGGCGGCGTCGGGGCTGTACAGCCAGAGTAGAGCGCTCTCGGGGAGGGTGAACTCACCGAAACCCAGGTTGATCGAGGTGGCGCCCTCGGCGAGGACGCGCATGCGCCAGAGCATGCGGCCATCGGGAAGAGCCTCCCAGTTGCCCGTGACATCGGGGGTGACGTAGACGTCCTTGGTGATCGCAAAGCGATACGGCAGACCCTCGGCATCGCGCTCGGCGTCCTCCTTGAACAGGGTCACCGGGTCCAGCGCCTCGAAGGGCAGCACATCCACTTCAGAGAGGTCGGGCACGTCGAAGAGCAGGGCCGTGGGCAGGGCGGGAGCCGACTGCTGGGAGACCGAGAGGGGCGACGTGACGACGACAGCCAGGGCCATCAAGACAGCCCAGGGGGTGGATCGACCGGTACGCAAGGACATCAGAGACTCCTGATTCGAGGTGGTGCCAACAGAGGAGTGGCGCCTCGAAATTACTGGCAGATCAGGATTCTCGCAACCAGGGATTGCCTCTCATGTGTCATCTTCCCACCTCCGTCTGTCACTCCCATCGCGACAGCAGCACACCCTCAACGCAACTTGCCGTGCGCAACGATGCACACGGCAAGAGGAGAACATCGAGCCGACACCTCAGACCGAAGCATGAGAGATCAGCGCAGCGGGTCCCAGCGGATTGCTGGGCGACAAGCGCCACCAGCGACCCAGGACAGCCTCAGCTGGCGGACTTCGCGGCGGCCGAGCGGGCCACCAGCGACTTGCGCCGGGCTGCGGTGTTCTTGTGGATGATGTTGGCCTTGGCGGCCTTGTCGATGCGCTTGTAGGCAAGGGCCAGGGCTTCGTCGAGCTTGGCGGCGTCACCTTCGGCGGCGACCTCGGTGACCCGGCGCATGGCCGTCTTCATGGCCGATGACTTCGCGCGGTTGTTGAGGCGCTTCTTCTCGTCCTGGCGGACGCGCTTCTTGGCCTGTCGACTGTTGGGCATGTTCTTGAACCTGTGATAGCTGGTGAATCGGAGGGGCGGGGGTCAGCCCCCCGGTCATCGTCGGTTTGTCAGGCGCCAAGCGCCTCGATCTTTGAGGCGACATCCTTGAAGTGGATGTCGATCTCGTAGATCTCCATGTACCTCGCCAGGGCATCCTGAGTTTGTTTCAGGTGCTCGCAGACGAGCCCCAGATGGTAGCAGATCTCTTTCCCGCGGTCGCCACCCACCCCGCCGGTCAACTCCAGGGCGGCGTCAAACTGACGACGGGCCAGGGGCATCATGCCCTTCCGAAAGAAACAGGCCCCCAGACCCTGGTGAGCGTCCAGGGCCACCCGGGGGTCGCCCACCACCGCCTGAAAGCTCTCGATGGCCTGGTCAGTACGGCCAGCTCGATAGCAGGCTCGGGCCAGCCTGATCTGCAGGGACACATCGCCGGGCTGAGCCACGGCCCGTCGGGAGTACTCATCGATCTCCAGATCGGCCCGTTCGGCCTGAAAACGGGCCGCAGCGGCCTCATCGCCAGATTTTCTGGCGGCCTGAAGTGCCGCCTTGTTGGCCCCCAGGGCGATGTCCCCGGCCAGGTTCGCGAGCGAGTCGTCGCCGGGCAGGCGTTCCAGCCCCGTGGCCACCGTGGCCCGGGCTGCGGCCCAGTCGCCCCCCTTGGCCTGGGCCCTGGCCAGCCGCCGCCGGAGCTCGAGATCGTCGGGATGGGCCTCCAGCTGGCTGACGAGCCCGTCGATGTCCTGGGCCAGTTCGTCCTCCGTGCGAAAGCGGCGCCCGGCAGATTCGGCCCGCCGCACGGCCTCGACGTCCTTCATCAGCTCCCGGGATGAGCTGGCCGTCTCGAATTTCGTGTTGGCCAGGGTGCCCTCGGCCAGGAGCCGCTTGCGCAGCTTCTCCACCTCGGGATCGTGACCGTCCAGCGCGTGGGCCCGATCGAGATACTCGATGGCCTCCGCCATGCGCTTGCCGTCATGGAGCAGCTGGCCCCCGGCCTTCAAGGCCTCCAGGTCGTTGGCGTTCTGGGCCAGGCGGTGCTCCCAGCAGGCCAGGGCCTCGGCCGGTCGCTCCGAGCCCACGAGGGCGTCGGCCAGCAGGGCGTGCAGGGTCAGGTCATCCGGGTTCTTCTCCAGGCCCGCCTCGCAGCTCTTGATGACCAGGGCGTGTTGCCCGGCCCGGGCCAGTCCCGCGGCGCTCACCCCCAGCGACTTCGCCGCCGCCCGATCGAGGAAGCCCACGCCGCCCTTGAGCTCGGCCTTGCGCGAATAGGCCCCCAGCAAGCCAGCCCTGGCTCGGGCATGATCGGGGGACGCCACCAGCACCTGCTTGAACAGGCCGATGGCCGCGGGCACCGCGCGCTTGGCCAGGGCCTGCTCGGCCTTGACGATGAACTTCTCGACATCCATGAGCCGCAGGCTAGCAGGCTGGGGGCGATCACGCCTCCAAGGCCCCGCTCCCCGCCGCCCCAACGGCGCCCCAACCTCCGGCCCACGGCCGACACCCGACCACGACTGCCCCCTGCGCCGCGGCCCTGCCCTGTGACATAATCGCCGCCCCATGAATCTCCAACTGCGCCTCTACCCCGACCCCGTCCTGCTCAAGACCGCCGCTCCCGTCGAGGTGTTCGACGACGAGCTGGCCGAGCGTGTGGCCCGTATGTGGGAGATCATGTACGAGTCGAAAGGCGTGGGCCTGGCCGCTCCCCAGGCCGGCTGGTCGGCCCAGGTGCTGATCCAGAACCCCAGCGGCGACAAGAGCGACGACAGCGAAGCCCAGGTGATCATCAATCCCAAGATCACCAAGAAGTGGGGCAAGAGCCGCGAGTCTGAAGGCTGCCTGTCGTTCCCCGAGATCTTCGTGGATGTGCAGCGGGCCCTGGGCGTGCATCTCACCTGGCAAGACATCAAGGGTGAGCGCCACGAGGCCGACCTGACCGGCTTCCCCGCCCGGGTCGTGCAGCACGAGATGGACCACCTGAGCGGCGTGCTGCTCGTGCACCGCATGAGCCCCGTGGACAAGATCCGCTACCGCCAAGATCTCGAGCAGCTGGCCCTCGAGGCAGCCGAGCGCTGAGGCAGACCATGCAACGGTTGCAGCTCCGTTCGCTCGATGATCTGGAGCCGATTCTGCCGGGATCCGTCGTCACCGTGGGCGTGTTCGACGGGCTGCATCTGGGCCACCAGACCATGCTCGACCGGCTCACCGCCTCGGCCAAGCGTCGCAACCTACCCGCGGTGTGCGTGACGTTCTCGGTGCATCCCAAGGCCGTGCTGTTGGGAGAGGCGCCGCGGCAGATCGTGGCCCTCGAACATCGCCTCGAGCTGCTGGAGCGGGCCGGAGTCGACCTGGCCCTGGTGGTCGAGTTCAGCCCGGAGTTCTCCACCGTCGAGGCCGAGGTCTTCGTGGAAAGGCTGCTGGTACGGGCCCTGGGCACCCGCGAGCTGATCATCGGCCACGACACGGCCATCGGCCGGGATCGTCGTGGCGACGCCCCGTTTCTCACCGAGGCCGGCCTGCGCTTCGGCTTCGAGGTGGTCTCCCTGGGCGAGGTGCTGGTCGACGGCGTGGTGGCCAGCTCGACCGCCGTGCGCCGGGCCATCGGAGCGGGCGAGCTGGTCGCTGCCCGGCGACTGCTCGGACGGCCCGTGTCCCTGCGAGGCACGGTGGTGCAGGGCGACGGCCGGGGCGCGACCCTGGGCTTCCCCACCGCCAATCTCGAGGTGCTCAGCGAGGCCTTCCCGCCCCTGGGCGTCTACGCCGTGACCGCGTCCACCGAGGCCCACCCCGGGCTCAAGGGCGTGATGAACTACGGCCTGCGCCCCACCTTTCATCAGGACGAGACCCACGCCGTCTTCGAGATCCACATTCTCGACGCCACCGACCTCGACCTCTACGGCCAGACCATGGAGGTCCAGCTCCACGCCTTCCTGCGCCGAGAGCAGCGCTTCGACGGACCGGACGCGCTGCAGGCACAGATCGCCCTCGATATCGAAGCAGCCCGAGAGGCCCACGCCGGGTTGTCCCAGCCGACGGACGGCTGACCCGACGGCCGCCCGACGCTGCACGGGAGGCGTGGCAAGAGACGAGGCCGCGCGGCGCTCTCGCGCTGCACGGCCTCGGGACTTTGTGTGGTGGTGGGCAGACCCGGAATCGAACCGGGGACACCAGCATTTTCAGTGCTGTGCTCTACCAACTGAGCTATCTGCCCCCCGTCGCCCAGGAATCGTGGAGACCACGATCAGGGCAGCGAGGCGCGCAGTGTGCTCATTCGGGCCCCAACGATCAAGAGCACCGGGGATGGCGCCCGCGACCTCACCGCCACTGGCCCTTCCCCGCTCCTCGCACCCGACGCGAGAGCCGTCGCGAGCAGGCCTGCCCGCGGCTGACCCGCTGCCCCAACTACCGGCTCGCCGCCTTGCGACGGAGCAGCCGACTCATGGCCTCCGGGTCGATGAGCCGGCCCATGACCGCCGACGCGCCCGCCAGCACCGGGCTGACCAGGATGTCGCCTCCGCCCGTGGGCACGGTGGTGATGCGCCGCTCGGCCCGGGGTGCCGGCGGTGGCTCGCTGCCCGGGGCCAGGATCGTCGCCCCGGCCTGGACCAGCGCCGCCGCCAGACCCTCGTCGATGGCGTGGAGCAACACCCGCCGGCTGGCAGGGATCACCACGAGATGGATGCCGGGCGCCAGATGACGCTCGCGCATGGCCTCCACTGCGGCACGGAGCTCTGAGAGCTGTCCAGCCACGATGATCTGCTCGATCTTGGCCTCGTCGCCCTCGCTCTCCTTGAGGTCACCGCCCTCGTTCGCACCCACGGGCAACCGAGTGCCTGGAAAGGGGCGGTCGAGAGCGACCAACCGCGCCTTGCGGGCCGAGAGCACCAGGATCTCGTCTGCAGCACCGGCTTCGCTGGCCGCGGCCTCGGCGATGATGCGCCGCTTCTTGCCTGAGGTCTTCGGCCCCGCATCACCATCCTCGGGTGTGCGCCTGGCGCGCAACCACACGCCGGTGGCTTCATCGGGCGGGACCAATGCAGACACGCCCGCCTGGGCCAACGCCCGACAGAGGGCCATGCGACCTTCGACACGCAGGCCGTAGATGGTCTCGCCTTGAAGCTGCAGGACCTTGCCCGCCACCGCCGCCCGTCCGCCGGCCTCGTCGAGGATGAAGTGGGCCAGATCGAAGGGCTCGATCCAGCGCGGCAGTCGGCCGCGAACCTCGACGACTTTGCTCTCGGGGACAGCAAGGGGCATGGTGCGCCGACCGAGCAGCTCGGCCAGGGCCGGAGCGTCGCCTCGCACGACCAAGGTGCCCAGGCCTCCCAGTGCGCACACGTCCGGTCGCTCGGCCATGACCACGTCGTCGCTGCCGATGTAGCCCTCTTCGGCGGCCACCACGGACGGCCAACCCGGGGCCTGTGGGTCGAGGCCCAGGCTCAGGCCATGCTTCGCCGCGAAGGCCAAGGCCTTGGGGCGATCTTTGCGAGGCAGGCGACCAGCGTCCACGCAGACGAAACGGTCGGCAAAGGTGATCTCCTTGTCCTGGCTGAATCGCCGCCACGACGTGGACACGTTGTGAGCGCCCACGGCGTCGAGCACCACCCGGTCGATGGGCACGTTGAGTTGTGCCCCGGGCCGGGCGGTCTTGCCGCCGGTGTGCGCAGCCAGCAAGGCCGCCGCCCTGTGGACAGGAGCGCCGTCGCTCAAGAGGCCACCGCGTTGGCGATCAGGTCGCCGATCACGGAGGTGGGCTGCACCCCCGCAGAGAGCGACGCGATGGTGTTGTCCTGCAGCATGCGCGACACGGTGGTCTCGATGACGTCGCTGGCGTCGCCGTGGCCCAGGTGGTTCAGCATCATGGACACGGCCATGATCGTCGCCACCGGGTTGGCCACGTCCTTGCCCGCGTACTTGGGCGCGCTGCCATGGATGGGCTCGAACAGCGAGAGCTGTCCAGGGTGGATGTTGCCGCTCGCCGCCACGCCCAGGCCGCCCTGAATCATGGCGCCCACGTCAGTGATGATGTCCCCGAACAGGTTGGTGGTCACGGCCACGTCGAACCACTCGGGGTTCTTGACCATCCACATGCAGGCCGCGTCGATGTAGGCGTGGTCTTGCTGAATGTCGGGATACTCTTCGCCCACCTCGGCGAACGTGCGCGTCCACAGATCTTGCGCCCGCACCGCGTTGGCCTTGTCGATGAGCAGCAGCTTCTTGTCCTTGTTGCGCTTGCGGGCCAGGTCGAACGCGTAACGAATGACGCGCTCGGTGCCCTGGCGCGTGTAGCGCATGGGCTGCGACGCGATCTCGTCCGCCGTTCCCTTGTTCTCGAAGCTGGCCGTCGCCGTATACGCATCCTCGGTGTTCTCCCGCACGATGACCATCTCCACATCATCGCAGCCCTTGTCCTTCAGCGGACAGAGGCGCGGGTCGTAGAGCTTGATCGGACGCAGGTTCACGTACAGGTCGAGGCCCACGCGCATGCGCATGATGATGCCGTGCTCGACCAGCCCCACCGGCGCGCGGGGGTCACCGATGGCGCCGAGCAGCACCGCGTTGCAGCCATCGCGGATCTCGGCGAAGGCGCTGTCGGGCAAGGTCTCCCCACCACTTTCACCGCCCGTGGCCAACCAGTGGTCCGTGCAGAACGGGTAGATCACGGTCTCGTAGTTGATGCCGAATCGTCCGGCCACGGCTTCGAGGACCTTCAGGCCCTGGTCAACGACTTCGGGGCCAATACCGTCGCCGCCGACGACCGCGATCTTGTGGGAGGTGGACATGGGTGGTGAGCTTCCTGTCGGCTGAACGCGCGAGGGACAGAGTGGGTGCAAAGAGGCGCGGTATTCTCCGGGTGAGGGTCGACGGGCGCAAGGCTCACGGGAGGCACGGATGCTCTCATTCGAGGAACTGGCCAGCTACCCTCTGCAAAGCCCACCAACACAGGACCGACACGTTTGCCTGATAGCATTCCGGCTGTTCGTTCATGGGTCGTCAATCGACCGTGACTGCTCCGGCCGCAGAGAACGTGTCACCGTCCTTCAGGCAGGAGAACACCATGTCACGCCCTGTTTTTTGCGCTTTGACCACACTTGCCGCGCTGCTCTTCGCGACCGCAGCCAACGCCCAGGACCCTCGCCTGGGTTGGCTGGAGCCCGAGATCAAGCAGGGTTTCGCCGAGCTGCAGGCCGGGCAGTTCGATCAGGCAGTACAGACCCTGGAGGCCTTTCTCGACCAGGACCCAGAGAAGCACGTGGCCTGGTTCTACCTGGGGATGGCGCAGCACAGCGCGGGGCGACTCGATGAAGCTCTCACCGCCCATTTGATGACGGCCGGTCTCGCGCCCAAGGGCGACCAGCTCATCCCGGCGGCCCTGTACAACGCCGCCTGCGCCCACGCCTTGTCGGGACGCACGGAGCGGGCCTTCCAGTATCTGCACCGGGCCCGCAACCTGGGCTTTGGGAACGTGACCTTGATGGGCACGGACACCGACCTGGACAGCCTGCGTGGCGACGAGCGCCTGACCGCGTTCATCGCCAACCCGCGCATCAGGCCACCCGACCCGAAGACCGTCGTCGCGTCGCTGACCGGTCAGCTCGTAGGGGGCACGGGCGGGGTCGAGCTCGCAGCCGACGGCACCCTCTACATCGCCGACTTCACCAGCAACGTGTGGAAGCTCTCTCCCGAGGGCGAGATGTCCCTGCTCACCACGGGCTTCACCAAGGCTGCGGACTGCACCCTCGACGGGGACGGCAACCTGCTTCAGGTCGACCACGGCACGAGCAAGGTCTTCAGCGTCGCCCCCGACGGCACCCGCACCGACCTGGCCATCGCCGGGCTGTCCGGCCCCGTGGGCATCGACACCGGCGCAGATGGCACGCTGTTCATCACCAACTACACCAGCCAGGCCATCATGACCGTGGCGCCGGACGGCACCGTGGCGACCCTCTCCCAGGGCGGGCTGCTCTCCGGCCCCAACGGCATCGCCGTGGCCCCCGACGGCACGGTCTACGTGGTCAACTACAAGGACGGCGTGGTGCTCGCCCTGGACGAGGAGGGATCGCAGAAGCTCGTCGCCAACCTCCCGGGCAAGGGCAACGGACACGTGGCCTGGTCCCATGGAGCCCTGTTCATCACCGACCGGGTGGGCCACCAGGTCTACCAGGTGACGCCCGCCGGCGAGGTGAGCCTGGTCTCGGGGCAGGGTAGCCGGGGGCTCAATGATGGCAGCGGTGCCAACGCTCAACACTCCCTGCCCAATGGCATCGCCGTGGACCCCACGGGCAAGCACATCTACGTGAACGACAAGGGCCCCACCGGGAACAGCCATTTCGTCGTGCGCCGGATCACCTTGCCCTGAGCTGCGAAACTGACGGGCGAGGCCGTCCTGGTGATGGCGCCGTCAGCTTCTGCTCTCACTCAGACGGCTTGGCGGCTATCCAGTCATGGAGGGTGGCGTAGAACGGCTCCGCAACGGATCGTTCGAGCCACGGCGAGTGGCCACAGTCCGCCCACTCGACGTATCGCAGCTGCGGCAGATGTGGCGCAAGGGCCGCACGAGTCATGGCGCCCGGGTGAGCGTCCTGCTCTCCATGCAACATGAGCACGGGCACCTTGATCGCTGAGAAAGCGGCGGGAAAGAGGCCGCTCTCCTGGCAACGGATCATGTCCGACCAGGTCTCGCTGTTCCCCCGGGCATCGCAACCCTCCAACGGCCCTGGCCTGTGCATCAAGTCGACGCCGTCGGCCTCGGTGAACAGACAGCCCATGGCCGCCAACCGTTTGTCTGGGTCGGTGATCTCACGCCGAGTGGCCTCCATGCGGCTGCGCAAGTCGGCGTCGAGGCCTGCCTCGCGACGGGTTGCCAGCTCGGTTCGGGAGGCCACATCAAACGTCCCGCAGCTGACCAGCACCAGGCCGGCTGCGCGGGTTGGGTGAGCCGCGCCGTGGGCCAGGGCCAGCATGGCGCCCCACGAATGGCCGAGAATGATCGGGCGCAGCTCACCGCAGCGTTCGGCCAGCAGTTGCTCCAGATCACGTACGTGGCTCGCGACCGTGAGGGATGGCCCTCCGCTGCGCCGCTGCAAGGGCTCGAGCACGGTGTAGTTCTGTCCCAGTCGCTGGGCCAAGGGGAGCAGATCGCCCGGCGCACCGGGGCCCCCGTGCAACACCACAAGCGTCGTGGGCCCCGAGCCGTGAGTACGACAGGCGATGGGCATCTCGCCTGTCGAGCGCGTCAGGACGAACGGGACGAACGGGACGAACGACCGTCGCCCACTCGCCGCGACCGGCTCCGACCACTCTCGTCTGCGAGGCGCACCGTGGCCGTGGCGTAGCCCACCAACGTGAGCACCACGAGCAACAGCACACCTCCCACCAGCGCCGGCACCAGGCCCACCACGCCAGCCTCCACCGACTTGGCCAGGGGCGCACCGAGGAAGATCAAGGCGAAGACAGGCAGCAGCACGTACAGAGCGTTGATGTTCAGTGCGACCCCACAAGCCTCGCAGGGAAAGCGCTGCTTGCTGATGCGCATCAGGCGTCCCGGGGTCAGGGGCGCGTGGCAGTTGGGGCACTGTGGCATGGGGTCCTCCAACGCTCATTGGCTGCGCCTCACGATACAGCAACCGTGGGCCAGGATCGGCAATCGTGTATGACGGGGTCATGTCGCACGTCCCGTGGAGCACCTCGCCATGCAGCTGAGACGACAACGCCGGGCCCAGGCCCTTCTCCTCGCCACCGCCGTCTCCTTGCTCTGCGGCGGCTGCCTGCGACCGCGCAACAGCTCCCGAGCCGACTGGCTGGTGCATGCCGTCGACGACCGGGCCCAGGTCATCGTCGATGAGAACGCGGGCGTTTTGCGCCTGGAGAACGGCCTGATCCGGCGCACCTTCCTCATCGCACCGGACGGTGCCACGGTGAGCCTGGACAACCTCATGACCGGCGCCAGCATGCTCCGTGGCGTGAAGCCCGAGGCCCGGCTCACGGTCGACGGCAAGGAGCTGGCCGTGGGTGGATTGCTCGGGCAACCCGACTACGCCTACCTGCGCCCCGCCTGGCTCGACAGGCTCACCGCCAACCCGAGCGCGCTGCATCTGCGCAGGTGGACCGAGGGCGACACGGAGGCACCCTTCGCCTGGGGGCAGGTGCGACACAGCGAGGGACGGCCGTGGCCCCCGCCAGGCCGACGACTCGTGCTGACCTACACGACTGAAACCACCGACGGAGCCGACGATCTCGCCGGACTCACCGTCGATGTGGTCCACGAGTTGTACGACGGCATCCCCCTGCTGGCCAAGTGGCTGGTGGTGCGCAACGGCGGCGCTCGGGCCGTGCGCTTGCAGAGCTTCACCAGCGAAGAGCTGGCCCTGGTCGAGGCCGCCTCTCACGTGGACGCCAGCAGCCAGTGGCGACTGCCCGACATCACCGTACGCAGCGACTACTCGTTCGGCGGCATGGGCGGGGACGCTCTGGCCAGAGTTGGGCACTGGGAGGCCGACCCTGACTACGCGACTCAGGTGAACTACGCCCGCACAGCGCCACTGTTGCTCTCGGTGCGCCCCGAGATCGGTCCCGACGTGCTGCTCGACCCCGGCGAAGAGCTGACCACGTTTCGCACGTTTCTGCTGGTGCACGACAGCACGGACCGCGAACGACAGGGCCTGGCCGAACGCAAGATGTGGCGCACTCTGGCGCCTTGGATCACCGAGAACCCGCTGATGATGCACGTGCGCAGCGCAGACCCAGCGGCCGTGCGCCTGGCCATCGATCAGTGCGCCGAGGTGGGCTTCGAGATGGTCATCCTGACCTTCGGCAGCGGCTTCAACATCGAAGATGAGAGCGCCGAGAACCTCGCACTCTGGCGCTCACTCGGTGACTACGCCGAACAGAAGGGCATCGAGCTGGGTGGCTATTCCCTGCTGGCCAGCCGGGCCATCTCCCCCGAGGACGACGTCATCGATTGGCAGACCGGCGAGCGAGGCCACGCGCGCTTCGGCCACTCACCCTGCCTGGGCAGCGTGTGGGGACAGGACTACTTCGCCAAACTCTACGCCTTCATCGAGAGCACCGACTTCGACCTGCTCGAACATGACGGCAGCTATCCCGGCGACACCTGTGCGTCCACCACGCACCCGGGGCACGAGGGCTTCGGCGATTCGCAATGGACCCAGTGGCGCACGATCACCGAGTTCTATCAGTGGTGCCGCGCACGGGGCGTCTACCTCAACGTGCCCGACGCCTACATGCTCGCCGGCAGCAACAAGAGCGGCATGGGTTATCGGGAGACCAACTGGTCACTGCCCCGAGCCGAGCAGGTGCTGCACGGACGGCAGAACATCTACGACGGCACCTGGACCAAGCCACCGTCCATGGGCTGGATGTTCGTGCCCCTCACCGAATACCAGGGGGGCGGCGAGGCGGCCACACTGGAGCCCCTGTCCACGCACCTCGACGCCTACGAAGATCACCTGGCCAACAACCTGGGCGCCGGCGTTCAGGCCTGCTGGCGCGGACCCCGGCTCTACGACAGCGACGCCACCCGAGAGCTGGTGACCCGCTGGGTGGACTGGTTCAAACGCCACCGGGCGATTCTCGAGAGCGACGTGATCCACCTGCGTCGTGCGGACGGACGGGACATCGACATGTTGCTCCACGTCAATCCCCAGCTGCGCGAACGGGGCCTCCTGGCGATCTGGAACCCCCTCGACGAAGACGTGGTCACCGACGTGGAGGTCCCCCTTTACTACTCCGGACTCGATCGCGAGGCGCACGTCGCCAGCTGGAACGGCGCGCAGTTCGTGGTGCCCCTCGACCGTGAGTATGTCGCGAAGATCGAGGTGACCGTGCCCGCAGGCGCCATGGCCTGGTACGTGTTCTCGGTCGACCAGCCCGACGTGCCCCTGTTCATCGACGGCGCCTTCAGCTCACATCACCACAGCAGCGGCGGGAGCGGTTCTCGGGGGGACGGGCCCAGCGCCACGGTCACTGGTGTGCAACGGCGGTCATGACCTGGAAGGCTGACCTGACCTCCCTCGATTTGGCTGCCTACCAGAGCGTCCTGCTCGTCAACTCTCCAGATCGACGTGCTCAGCGACCAGTGCGGCCACGGCGTCGTGATGCTGAGCCCACGCCCCCCACACGCTCTGCGCCCAGGCCTTCACCGCATCGATCTGCTCGGGGATCGACTCGGAGATGGCCACGTCGTAAACGGTGTGCAGCCGCTGCTCTGCCGATCGCTCCGGCGGCTCGAAGTGGGGCCAGACGTCAATGGCGCTGGCCATCTTCTGCATGATCGGCGGTGCAGAGGTTGGCTCGAAGCCCCGTTCGAGCACGAGGTACAGACCGACCAGGTGCACGCCCATGGACTTGTCCGGGTGCGGCCCCCCGGCATGCTGCACCGCGTAGGTGTCCACGCTCAGCTGGTGGACGGCGCCAAACAACACCGGGCTGCCGAACTCCTCACCGAGAATCTCGGTGTAAACATCAAAGCACTCAGAAGTCGCATTGTAGTAGCCCTCCCCCGTGGCGGCGGGCTTCTCGGGAAGCTCCAGGCCGCAGCCAGGGCATGTGGTCTGCAATCGGGTGGTCATCTGGAGGCACCGAAGAACAACAGAGATCGTGGGACAGCTCGCGCCGCCATCCGCAGCGACGCTCCAGCCTACCGAACGCCCCTTCCCAGAGGCGGCCCCCATCGCCTATTGTCCGAGCGGCACGGCGACTAGAGCGCCCCAAAACCGCACATCCTCCGGAGATCTCACATGGCCATCCGCCTGGGCGACACCGCCCCCGACTTCACCGCCGAGAGCACCGACGGCACGATCAAGTTTCACGAGTGGCTCGGCGACAGCTGGGGCGTGCTCTTCTCCCACCCCCTCGACTTCACGCCCGTCTGCACCACCGAGCTCGGCGCGGTGGCCGCGCTCAAGCCCGAGTTCGACAAGCGCAACTGCAAGACCATCGGGCTCAGCGTCGACTCGCTAGAAGATCACAAGGCCTGGGCCGGCGACATCGAAGAGACCCAGGGTGTGGCCCTGAACTTTCCGCTGCTGGCTGACCCCGACCGCACCGTGGCCGCGCTCTACGACATGATCCACCCCAACGCCAGCGACACGTTCACTGTGCGCTCGGTGTTCGTCATCGGCCCGGACAAGAAGGTCAAGCTCACCATCACCTACCCGCCGTCCGCTGGCCGCAACTTCGCCGAGATCTTGCGGGTCATCGACTCGCTGCAACTGACCAGCGAGTTCAGCGTGGCCACGCCGGTGAACTGGAACGACGGCGAGGACGTGATCATCGTCCCTAACATGTCGGACGAGGACGCGAAGGTCGCATTCCCCAAGGGCTGGAAGACGCTCAAGCCCTACCTGCGCGTGACGCCTCAGCCCAACCGCTGAGACGGGCCGAGCGGCTGCATCAGGGGCCGGGGCACCAGGGGCCGGGGCATCGGGGGCCGGGGCATCAGGTCATGCTCCGGCCCTTGTGCTGTCAGGCGCCGGGGGCTTCTTCGCTGCGCCGGGCGGCCTCGTGGGCGGCGAACTCTGCCCGAGCCGAGCCGTCGATGGCGCGGGCGTCTGCGGCGCACCAGGCCACCAGGGCGTCGATGTCCACCTCGATGGGCTGGACCTTCACACCGTTGTCGACCAGCTCATCGAGACCGTGGGTGATGGCCACCAGCCACTCGTCGTAGGACCCTTCGAGCGACTCGGGGTCGGCGGCGACGGCGCGCAGCTGATCCCATTGGTCGCGGCGATACCAGGCAACGTGGGCGACGGGTTCGGCTTCAGCTGCGCTCATCGATGTCTCCTCTGATGGCCCTCGGGGCGGCCCCTCTGGCGGGGCGTGGTGGCTGGCCACTGTACCGGTCAACGGTGCAGAGTCTGGCGTCCAGCGACGAGAAGTGGCCCTGCCACGCTGTGCGCCATCGGCTCCTTCACGATCAGGCGCCCGCTGGCACCCCCGACGAGAACATGCCCACCTCGTAGGACACGATCCGACCGGCGATGGCGGAGGCCGCCACCGTGAGCGGCGAAGCCAGGTAGAGCCTGCCCGGTCCGCTGCGACCCTGGAAGTTGCGGTTGATGGCCGACACGGTCACCTGCTCAGACGACTCGGAGACACCCGGGCCGCAACCGATGCAGGCTCCGCAGCCAGGGTTGATCAGCCGGGCGCCGACCTTCTCGAACACGTCGAGCCAGCCCTTCTGCGCCGCCACCCGCTGGGTCACCGCGCTACCGAACTGGATGTAGAAGTCGACACCGTCGGCCACCTTGCGACCGGCAGCCAACGCCTCGGCGCAGACCTGGGCGTACATCTCGAAGTCGTCCACTTTGCCTGCGGTGCACGAGCCGCCGTAGGCGATGTCGATGTCCACCGCACCGATCTCGGTGACGAAGGCGCCGTTGGTAGGGTCGCTGGGGATGCCCTGGTCGGGGTCGCCCGGGTGGGCCACCATGGGCGCCATGGCCGAGAGGTCGAGGGTGTGCACGCCGCCGTCGTAGTGGGCGCCTTCGTCGGGTACCACCAAGCGCTCACGAAGGGCGTCGACGTCCACTCGGCCGCGGTTCGCTTTCAGCCACTGCACCAGGTCTTCGTCGCCGTCGCAGATGCCGCTCTTCGCCGTGCACTCCGTGGCCATGTTGGCCAGGGTGGCCCGCTCGTCGAGAGACAGGGTCGCCAGGCCGGGCCCGCCGAACTCCATCACCCGATCGAGGGTCACCTCGTTGCGAGCGTAATGCAGCAAGATGTGCAGGATCACGTCCTTGGCCGTCACGCCCGGGGGCAGCTCGCCGGTGAGCTCGAAACGCACCGACTGGGGCACCTTCACGAAGGTGCTCCCCGAGGCCACGAGCGACGCATACTCGGTGGCGCCAACGCCGTAGGTCAGTGCGTTGTTGCCTCCACCCATGCAGGTGTGGCTGTCCGTGGCCTGGATGAAGTCGCCCGGGTCGACGAAATCCCGCCGGGCGATCTCGTGGCAGATGCCAGGAGAGATGCCGTCTTCGCTCTGGTAGTCCCGCACGCCGGTGTGCTCGAGGAACTCGGTCTGCATGGTGCGCAAGACCTGGATCTTGTCGATGAAGGGCGCGAACTTCTTCACCCCGTCGGCGTAGAGCAGGTGGTCCTCGAAGACGGCGAACTTGTCCGGGTTCAGCACGGCGTATTGCTCGCCGTACTCTTCACGCAAGAAGTGATGCACCTGGGCGGTGGTGAACTCGTGACTGTAGCCGCCATCGACGGCGACCATCACCGCGTCGCCAGGAGCCACGGGCGCCGGTCCACCCACCAGATGGCGGCTGATGATCTTCTCGGCCATGGTCATGGGCCGGGGGGCCGTGGAGGGCCCAGGAACATCGATCTCACCCCTGCCCAGTGCCTTGGCAAAGGGGAACAGCCCACCGCACTCGACCATCAGCTTGGTCACCGGGTCAAGACGATCGGTGAACTCGTCGAGAGAGATCTGCTCCCCCGCCTGCAGGCGCACCAGCTGCTCGTGATCGCCGAGAATCTGCCCCAGGTTGAGGTTGTTGCGCTCGTGGATCGGCGCGAACGAAGCGGCGATGACGATGCGAATGCCCGACCAGCGCTCGCACTGGGGCGCCGTCTCTCGCGAGCTGCCCGTGCCCTTGCGCTGCCCGGAGACGATGACCTCGAAGTTGCCATCCATGAGCGCCCGCTCGGGGACCACCCGCTCGCCATCCTTCAGCAGACCCGCGTAGGCGTTGGTGGCGATGTCCTCCGGGCGGTAGTTGAAGCACACCCAGGCCGGGGTCATCACGTCGGTGTTGATGTCATCGAGCAGATCGTCGATGGAGAGGTCCTCCATCTTCAGATCGACCTCACCTCGCAGCTGCTTGCCGATCAGGTCGAGGTCCTTGGTGAGGAACAAGACCCGCTTGCCGGGGGTGAGAGAAACGGTGCGCGAGGAGGAAGCAGTCATGGGGACACTCTCTGGATGTGCGACGCCCCGAGCGATGAGGTCACCGCCCGGGGCGCATCACCGATCAGTTGCGAGAGATCGGCGAGTCGTGACGAGACGCGCCGGCAGTGACCGGGCGCCGCGGGTTCTTCAGCCCAGGGGGCTGGGCTCGAGTGGACTGGCCAAGGCTCAGCACCGCTCGATGAGCATGGCGATGCCTTGACCGCCGCCGATGCAGGCCGACGCGATGCCGTAGGTCTTGCCCTGCTTCTCCAGGCTGTGCACCAGGGTCAGCAGCAGCCGCGAGCCGGTGGCGCCCAGGGGGTGGCCGAGAGCCACGGCGCCGCCGTTCACGTTGACCTTGTCCCGGTCGAGCTGCAGCTCTTTCTCGACGGCCAGGTACTGGGCGCTGAAGGCCTCGTTGATCTCGAACAGGTCGACCTTGTCGAGAGACAGGCCGGCCTTCTCGAGGGTGTTGCGGATGGCGGGCGCAGGGCCGATGCCCATGACTGACGGATCGACGCCGCAGGTGTCCCAGGCGATGATCCGCGCGCGGGGTTTCCAGCCGTTCGCCTTCGCCGTGGCGTCGGTGGTGACCACCAGCGCTGCGGCTCCATCGACGATGCCGCTGGCGTTGCCGCCGGTGACCGTGCCGTCCTTGCCGAACGCCGCCCGCAGCTTGGACAGACCTTCGAGGGTGGTCTCGGGCTTGATGTGGTCGTCGGTGTCGACCACGCCCACCACCTTGTCGCGCTTCTTGATCTCGATGGGCACGATCTCGTCAGCGAAAGTGCCGTTCTTCACGGCCTCGGCGCCGAGCTGGTGGCTGCGCAGGGCGAACTCGTCTTGGGCCTCGCGGCTGATCTCGTACTGCTTGCCGAGCTTCTCCGCGGTCTGGGCCATGAACAGCTGGCACATGGGGTCAGAGAGCGAACCCATGAGCATGTCCTCGAGCTGCCACTGCTGGCCGAAGCGGTATCCCGCCCGGGCGCCCCAGAGCACGTGGGGCGCGTTGCTCATGGACTCGGTGCCGCCGGCCAGGCAGGTCGCCGCCTCGCCAGCCATGATCAGGTGTCCGGCCGAGATCACCGACTGGATGCCGGAGCCGCACAGGCGGTTCACGGTGAGCGCGGGCTTCTCGACGGGGATGCCAGCCCGCAGCATGATCTGCCGGGCGCCATACAGCGCATCGGCGGACGTGTAGAGCACGTTGCCGAACACCGTGTGGTCGATCTGGTCCGGGGCCACACCGCAACGCTCCATGGCTGCAGTGGAAGCGAAGGCTCCCAGCTCAAGGGCGCTGAACTTGGACAACTTGCCAAAACCGGGCGTGCCCACGTATTCGGCCATGGGAGTCCGTGCGCCGCCCAGCAGGACGAGATCGTGACTGGTCATCAGAAGGTTCCTGTGTTGGTGGATGGCTCAGGGTCGCCCAGGTCTCTGTGACCAGCCGCTCCCTGCGCCGTTGTGTCTTCAAGTGAGTAGAGAGAGTGTGTGTGCGGAGCTGAGCCCGCGAGCCTGCGCTCCGCGGATCAGCTGCCGGTGAAGTTCGGTGCGCGCTTCTCAAGAAAGGCCGCCATGCCTTCCTTGAGATCATTGGTCGACGCCAGCAGACCGAAGAATGTGGCCTCGTAGTTGAGCCCATCGGTCAGGGGCATCTCGCTGCCGTGGTTCACCGCGTCGAGCGCGAACGACGTGGCCACCGGGCCGAAGCTGAGCATCTTGCGCAGCATCTTCGTCGTCTTGGGCAGCAGCTCGGCCTGGGGGAAGACCTTGTTCACCAGCCCGATGCGATGCGCTTCTTCGGCGTCGACGCGACCGGCAGTGAGGATCAGCTCCATGGCCCGACCCTTGCCGATGATGCGCGGCAGGCGCTGGGTGCCGCCGTAGCCGGGGATGATGCCGAGAGTGACCTCGGGCAGCCCCATGACCGCGTTGTCGCTGGCGTAGCGGAAGTGACAGGCCAGGGCCATCTCGCAGCCGCCGCCAAAGGCGAAGCCGTTGATCGCCGCCACCACGGGCTTGGGCGTGGCCTCGATGGTGTTCATCAGCTTCTGGCCCTTCATGGCCAGGGGACGGGCGGTGAGCGAGGTCTGGCTGGCCAGCTCGCTGATATCGGCGCCCGCCACGAAGGCCTTTTCGCCGCTGCCCGTGAGAATCACCGCCTTGACCGAGTCGTCTGCCGCCAGGGCGTCGAAGCAGTGCTGCAGCTCGCCGATGGTCTGATCGTTGAGCGCGTTGAGCTTGTCAGGCCGGTGGACGGCGATGGTGGTGATACCGTCGTCGTCCGTGCGCAGGATGTTCTCGTAGGTCATCAGCTCAGCCCTCGTCGCTGCCCGCGTCGCTGGCAGGCTTCTTGCGCACAGCCTTCTTGCGCGTGGCCTTCTTCTTGGCCGGTGCCGCAGGCTTGTCGTCGCCATCAGCGCTCTTGTCCTTGGCCACGGCCTTCTTGCGGGTGGCCTTCTTGCGCGTCGCCTTCTTGGCGGCGGGCTTCTCGTCTGCCTTGGCTGTCGGAGCATCGCTGGCTGCCGCCGGCTCTGCGGGCTGGGCCTTTGCGCCCTTCGCCGGAGCTTCAGGAGCTGGAGCCGAGTCGTTCTTCGCCTCAGGAGCGGCCGCCTGGTTGTCAGCAGCCTTGTTCTCGGTGGACGACGCCTCGCCTGACGAATCGCCGCGCTCCGCCGAGCTGGAGCCACGATCGCCCCCACTCCGGCCCCGCCGACCACGGCCGCGACGGCTGCGCCGCCCTCCCGAACTCGAGCTGGAGCCTTCACCGCCACCCTGTCTGGACGACTCGCCCCCAGGGTCACCCTTGGATTCGCCGCCAGACTCACCACTCGGCTCTGCGGCAGGACCCGAACCATTCGACTGGCTCGGCTCTTCCACGGGGAACTCGACGCCTTCGAGATCGACACCGTTCAGGTAGACCGGATCAAGGGGAACGCTCTTCTCCTTGTACTTGGGCTGGATGTCCGTGGACACCGCGGCCATCTTCTCCAGCACGTCCATGCCATCGACCACCCGGGCGAAGGCCGTGTAGCGGCTGTCGAGGTAACGCGCCTCACCGGCGACGATGAAGAACTGGCTGCCCGCGCTGTGCGGGTCGTTGTCCCGAGCCATGGAGACGACGCCCGCCTCGTGAGGCGTGTCGTTGAACTCGGGGCGGATGGTGTAGCCCGGCCCGCCCTTGCCGTTGCCATGGGGACAGCCCCCCTGGACGATGAAGTCCTTGATGATGCGATGGAACGTGGTCCCGTCGTAGAAGCCCTTCTTGGCCAGGGTGGCGAAGTTCTCGCAGGTTCTTGGCGCCTTGTCGGAGATGAACTCCAGCACGAGGTTGCCCAACGACGTGCGCAGGGTGGCACGGCTCTCGGTAGTGACGGTGACCATGGTCGCGTCCTTTTCTTGTCTCTGGCGTCGACGAGCGCTCAGCGTTCGTCGGGCACGTCTGTGGGGCGCCGCTCACGCAGCACGGCTTTGTGAATGGAGATGGTTTCGCTCGGCACACCGGACGCAGTCCCCAGCGCCGCCATGTTGTCGAGCGTGGCCAGGCCTCTCAGGACCTTGCCGAAGACGGTGTACTTTCGATCGAGTTCTTGCGACCAGTCGCCCAGGCAAATGAAGAACTGGCTGCCTGCGGTGTCCCACTGACCCATGCGAGCCATGGAGAGGGTGCCGCGCAGGTGGGGCAGGTCGTTGAACTCGGAGGGGATCTGCCAGCCGGGCCCGCCCATCCCCGTGCCCAGGGGGTCGCCCCCTTGGATCACGAAGTCAGGTACGACCCGATGAAACGTGAGCCCGTCATAGAATCCCGCCTCGACCAGACGGCGGAAGTTCTCGACGTGCCGGGGCGCCACATCGGGGCGCAGGGCCAGGACCAGTTCGCCCTGGCTCGTGGACAGTTCGACCACCGGCTCGGAGTCGAGCCAGGTCGGCGGCGTCATCGCCACGTCGCCCAGGTCTGGCAACTCGCCTCGCAGGGCGGCCAGGGCACCGTGCACGTTCTCGACCTCGACGTTCAGCTGGCAGACCTCGCGCACCATGGCATCGCTCGCCCGACTCACCGAGCGGAGCGACTCCCGCGCCAGCCGGGCACGGGTCTCGACCTGTTCGAAGAGCTCTTGCCCCGTGCTCTCTTGAACAGACGGCTGCTCAGCGACCACGGCGGTCACCAGGGCAGCCTTCATGGCGTCGTACTCTTCGGTGGCCTGTTGCACGGCGGGCAAGGCCGCTGCCTGGCGCCCGTCGATGTCGGCCAGGCGGACCGAGAGGCCCAAGAGCAGGACCTCCTCTTCGCCCATGGCCAGTGCAGACGCCTGGGCCGAGAAATCATCGATGCGCTGGGCCAGCCATGCCGACGTCGAACCGGTAGACCTCAGCGAGGCCCCGATCGACGCCAGCTCGGCTTCGAGAAGCTGCAGCTGCTCCTCGGTGGCAGCCAACGTGGAGACCAGCTCGCCGCCAGCCGCACCCAAGCCCGCCAGCTCGCCGGCACTGTCGTCAGCTTGTGCAGACGCAGCACTCCCCCAGAGCGCGAGCGCCCCGCAGGTCAGCAGCAGGCAGCTGGCAGCGGATCCCGTCAAGAACGCTTGTCCCCTGACCAGTCGAAGAAGCCCTCGCCGGACTTCCGTCCCAGCTTGCCCTCGGCCACCTTGTCTTTCAGCACCTGGGGCGGCACGAAGAGCGGGTCACCGGGGAAGCGCTCGTGCCAGCCCTCGAGAATCGAGAGGGTGGTGTCGAGGCCCACGTAGTCGGTCAGGGTGAACGGGCCCATGGGGTAGCCGCAGCCCAGTTTCATGGCCGTGTCAACGTCCGCGGGAGTGGCGTCGCCCCGCTCGACCAGGCGAATGGCCTCGGCCATGTAGGGCACCAGCAGGCGGTTGACGATGAAGCCTGGCGTGTCGGCAGCAGCCACGGGGGCCTTGCCCACCGCCTTGCCGAAGGCCATGGCCGCATCGAATGACTCAGCAGACGTGGCGGGCGTGCGCACCACCTCGACCAGCTTCATCAGCTGCACGGGGTTGAAGAAGTGCAGGCCCACCATCTTGTCGGGCCGGCCACTGGCCTCGCCCATGGTGGCCACGGGGAACGAAGACGTGTTCGAAGCAAAGATGGTCTCTGGCTTGCAGAGACCGCCCAGCTCCTTGTAGAGCGCGGTCTTGATGTCCAGATCTTCGATGATGGCCTCGACCACCAGGTCGCAATCGGCCAGATCGGTCAGATCGAGGGTCCCGCTCAGGCGACCGTTGGTCTCGTCGGCCTGGGCCTGGGTCAGCTTCTCCTTCTCGACCAGCTTGGCCAGGCTCTTGTGGATCCGGCCGAGGCCCTTGTCGAGGGCGCCCTGCTCGGCCTCACGGACGATGACGTCGCAACCTGCCTGGGCTGCCACCTGGGCAATGCCGTGACCCATCAAACCGCAACCGATGACACCGACCTTCTGGATGGCCATGAACGCTCGCTTTCTGCTGCTCTGGGAGTGCGAAGGGTGAAAATCTGGAGGGTGCTGGGCACCCGCTGGGGTGCGGAGGCCATGGAGACCCCGGGAAGCACCTGGGTGGCGCCGGCTCGGGTCGTTCTGGAGCACCGTGTGATGGTGCCCATACCCGGCAAATCAGCGCCAGAAAGGCCGACCATTATGGTGATTGCCTCGACTCGAAGCAAGCCAGGTGGGGCGAGGTCCCTGAGCCGCCGCCGGACCGTTCAGGGCATGGGCAGACCCGTCAGAAAGGCCCCAGGGCTCTGGCCGCAGGTTTGCCGCCCGCGCTCAGGGCTTGGGCCGCCAGATCATCACCACGTGGGGCCCCAGGCCGGGGACCTTGAACTCGTTGCTGTCCACCAGGAAGCCCTGGGCCGAGTAGAAGGGCAGGGCGGACAGGCGCACGTTGGCCCAGACCCCGCCGCCGCGCTTCTCGACCACGGCCTTGACCGCGCTCAGCAGGCGGGCGCCGATGCCCTGGCGCTGCCGGTCTGGCGCGACCGCCATGCCCCGCACGCGCCAGACCTCGCTCTCCAGATCATCCCGAGGGTCGTGAAAGACGGAGACCGCGCCCACGATGGCCTTGCCGTCCTTGAAGACCATGTGCAGGGTGCGGGAGTCGTCGTCCCCTTCATATTCGGACGATTTGGCCGCTTTGCCGGGGCGCAGCACCTCGCGGCGCAGGGGACGCACATCTTCGGCTTTGACCAGGACCAGCTCGACCATGGGCGGAGTGTAACGATCGGCGGGGCTGAGCCAATCCCCGTCCGCTCTGGCAGCCATGGCCGTTCATGTTGCCCCGGCAGAAGACGAGATCGCACCTGTGCTGCAGCCTTCAGCACCGACAGGAGGAAACCGGATGCACATGACGACCGCCTTGAAGCTTGCCTGGACCCTGGCGGGCACGCTGGCCCTGAGCCCCCCCGCCGTACAGGCTGGCGACCCTCCTGCCCTGGGCGGCGTGGCCTTCGACGTGCTGCCCTTTCCGGCCCCGTCGAACTCGGCCCTCGGCGACGTGGACAACGACGGCGACATCGACGTGATCGCCCAGCACAGCTTCGTCATCAGCCGCGCCACCCTGTCCCGCTCTGATGGCAACGGCCTGCTCGCCGCACCTGTCGAGGTCGCACAGTTTGGAGGCGTGTCCGCGTTCACCGCGCCCAACCGCACAGAGCTGAGCGACGTCAACGGCGACGGCAACCTTGACCTGCTGGCCCTGCCCATGTCGGTCTGGCTCGGAGACGGCACCGGCCTGTTCGCCCCGCCCCTGTTCATCGACTGGCAGTCCTTCATGGACCAGCCGCTCACGTCCCGCACCGGCGACATCGATGGAGATGGCCTGCTCGATCTCGTCCTGTCTGGCCTCACCACCACCGCTGGCGGTTCGACCGTCTCGGTGCAGGCCTACGCCGGGCAAGGTGACGGCACCTACCTGCCCCTGCCCCCTCAGCCCGCACTCTCTCTCTCGGGCATGCCGCAGTTCGAGCTGTTCGACGTCGATCACGACGGCGCTCTCGACATCGTGGGATCAAACCTGGCCCTGGGCACCATGGCCGCCCTGCACGGTGTGGGCGACGGGACCTTCCTGCCCGCCGTCAGCCTGGTGGCACTGCCCGCCACCGCTGGTCTGCCCACCGCCTTCGCCGACCTGAACGCCGACGGTTGGGTGGACGTCCTCCTCGGTTCAGAACTCAACCCACAGCTGTGGGTGGGACTGGGCGGACCGAGCGGCGACTTCACTCTCTTGCCCCCCGTGCCCCTGCCCATCCCCGTGGACACGTCCCCCACCGCATTGGTGACCGGCGACTTCGACGGCGACGGGCACCTCGACGTGGCCAGCTCGACCTTCGGCGTGGGCGGCGTGTGGCTGCACACGGGCGATGGCACAGGCGCCCTGTCGCTCGTGGGTGAGATGCGCCCCGGCGACTGGACCTTCGGCCTCTCGGTGGCTGACCTGGGCAACGACGGGCGAGACGACGTGGTGGCCTGCTCCTGGGCTGGCGACGACATCATCGTCCTGCACGGCGCGACCGACTCGTTCGTCGACATCGGCTTCGGCGGGGGATCGCTGACGCTCACCGGCGCTGGCTCGACGATGCCCAACGCGCTCAGCACGCTCAGCATCGCCGGCGCCGCAGGACAGCCCGTGGCCTACCTGTCTGCGCTCAACCCGGGCTTCTTGGCGTTCGCGGACGGCGTGCTGCTGCCCTCGACCACCGGGCTGCTCAAGATCACTCCGGCGGATGCGCCGCTCGCATTTCGCTGGCCCGGAGACATTCCTGCAGGGACACAGGTGCTGGTGCAGGCTGCGTCAGGCGGCAGAGTGTCCAACGCCCTGGCCGTGGTGGCGCGCTAGCTGAGAGCCGCAGCCGATCCCGGTGAGGCGGGCAACCGCGTCTAGAAACCCCGCTTACCCGACGCGTAGTGTGATTGACTTATCAGTCCTCAGAAATGAGCGCAGTCACGACCCAGGTGCAGTTTCCACGATGACATCCTGCCCCATCAGAACTGTCCCCCATATCTGACCCTTCGCCGGCCTGACTCGCAGCGGAGAGACTGCCGTCTCGGCCTCAGCATCAAGGTAGGCCTCAAACGTCTCTTGATCGGTCTCGCCGAGATGTTCGGCCGCAATGGCCTTGCTGAGCCCTGGGAAGAATGACCCACCTTGAATGTCGATGGTGGTATCGCTTGCCGCAATGAGGGTCTGCATCTGGTGGTTCTGGGAAAGAACCACTCCACCACGGGAGTACATAGTTGCAGTCGCAATGACTCGGACAGGTGTTCCCATCTGGTCAAACAGCAAGTCACTGACAGACACCATTGTCCCGGCGTCAATCCCCCCAGCCAGCGTGTTGACCTGATATACCTGAA
>Ga0209992_10000248_pt1 | contig 74939 bp, 55 predicted proteins | sample 2SBtaG_2_FD_182564 | JGI IMG/M metagenome (GOLD analysis project Ga0209992, IMG submission 182564) | Deep subsurface microbial communities from Kolumbo volcano to uncover new lineages of life (NeLLi) - 2SBTROV12_ACTIVE470 metaG (SPAdes)... | ecosystem: Environmental > Aquatic > Marine >... | reverse complement strand
GGCCAGGGTCTGGGGCTCACCTGCCTTCGTGACCGCGTCCACTCGCAGGCTGCCCAGCGGCACCTGCTCGGGCCGTTCATCGCTCTCCCAAGTCAACGTGGCGTTGCCGTTGCGATAGCTCACCAAGTCCACCTCGATCCTGTTGAATTGCGTGGCCTGCAACTCTGCGCCGAACTCGAGGGCCGCGTGCACGACGCCTGCTTCCGGCCTGTACTCCTGCGCGCGCACACCGCTCCCCACGCCAGACTTTGCGGGATGAAATAGTGCATTGCGCGTATTCCATGGCGACAGGTCCTGTCCTGCTGTCTCGGAGCTGTGTATGTCGAACGCGCGCACCTGGCGCTCGGTCCCCGCGAGAACCTCAGCCGGAGAGCGGCCGTCTGCGAGCCGCGGATCCAGGTGCACGCTTCGCGGCCCCTCGGTGATCGACGGCTCCCGTGTACAGGCGGCCAGCACCAGTAGCCACGCCACGCTGCACGGACGGGCGTTCATGCATCTCCCTTTTCCAGTTGCGCTGCGCGCTCGCTGTACTCCTGAGCACGGTCTTCGTCGCCCAGGCTCCGAGCGCACTCGGCCATCTGATTCAGAATGCTGTGTTGTTCTTTCGCGGTCAGAGGCACACCCTCCCTCAACTCCGGATCCATGGTCTGGGCGAGGAGTGCAGGAATGTGACCGGGGTCGACGCCGCCGGGCAACCCGCCCTCGGGTCCCACATAACGTTGATGATCGAGATCCACCGCGGGCGGCACGATCAAGCCCACGCCGAACTCGCGCAAGGCCGCTTGCCAGTGCTCCCCCTTGGACAACACATCGGCCCAGGCGAGATGCAGGTCTCGCCGAAAGGGGTCCACCTCATTGGCCTCTGCGTAGAGAACCGACGCGCGCTCGATGCGACCTGCCGCCCTGTGCCAGTCCGCAACCTGCATGCGTTCGGTGTAGGCCCCCGCATTCCAAGCGAGCCAGCGCTCCCGAGCACGAGCGGCCTTGTCCGGCTCAGCCATGATTCCGTACAGGGCTGCCAGTTGTCGCTCTGCACTCAGCGCCGGGGAGTCGTACCCGGGAAAAGACTCTTCGGCGAGCAGCAGGTAGCGCACGCTCTCCTCCAGGTCTCCGTCCTGCTGGCACAGGCTGGCGAGTCCCATCAAGGAGCGGTAGTCACGCCCCCCCTCCGCAACCGCCTGCTCCCAGAGCGAGCGTGCCCGCGCGTCCTGCTGTGCGCCAAGGGCCATTTCCCCGCGCAGGGACAGGGCGCGCGGCCCATCCTCACCGGCCAATCCGGCGATGCGCAGCGCCTCTTCAGCATCCACGCGCCGCCGCCGTTGCCAGCTGCCCCAGGCCACATCCAGCCAGCGCTGTGCCCATTCATCCTTGCCTTGCTCCGGAGGCTCGCGGCGCAGTTGAAGTCGCAGCCGAACAATGGCCTGCGGATCCCATCTGGGCTCCAGCCGCAGGTCCTTGAGTTTGTCCTGCACGTACAGCTCAAAAGCCGCGTCCACCTGCTCGGGCGTCTTGCCGAGCACGGCATCAAAGGCCTGGTCGAGATCGGAGCCACGATCAAACTCCTCCAGCAAGTGCACCATGGAACTGAACCCGTGCTCGGCAATCAGCATGTCGCACAGCAAGCCGCCCTGGTAATAGCCGAAGAGAATACGCGGGCCCCGGAAGGCGCGGTTGAGATCGCGTACGAGAATCAAGTCTCCGTTGGCGTAGGTATCGAGCAACTCGCGGCGCATATTGCGCGTCCACGTCGGATTGCGACGCACCTCTTCCCAGGTGGCCAAGCCTTCTGTGATCCAACGCGGGCAGCGGTTGTGGCTGAGGCCCAGGTGCACGACGTGGCTGAACTCGTGGAATCCGGTGCGCGCCCATGAGAACCGCCCGCGCATTTCCGACAGGGGCGAAAGGGCGGTGACCACCGGTCCGAAACAAACTCCCAGGGCTGGAAATCCCTCAAAACCCACGGAACGAACCGAGAAATCTCGGTGGGCCCGGAAGACCTCGATACGAGTCGTGCCCGCCGTGTGCCCGTAGCGCTGGGCTAGATCCTCCCTGGCTTGTGAATAGAAGGGCACCAGGTAGGTGCGCAGCACGTCGGCAGACTGAGGCTGCCAGGCGAACTCCAAGGCCCCGTGCGTTTCGACCACTTGCTCATCAGCCATGCGCTTGAGCACCATGCTGAGGTTCTTGCGCAGCGCGTCTTGGCGACCGCCGGCAGCCTGCTCTGATCTGGCAAGAGCCTGGGCAGCCGGCCCCTCCTCCCCAGTGTTGGCCAGGGCCTGACCGAGCAGGCGCCAGGCATCCCAGTCGCCTTCATCCCGCTTCACCGCACGTTGCAAGAACGGCAGGGCCTCTGCGAATCGATACAGCGCCACCAGGTGTCCGCCCACTTCGCGCTCCGGGGTGCTGTCCGCGGGGTCGGCCTGGGCGAGTTCGCTCAAGAGTGCTTCACAGCGAACTCGGTCGTGCTCAACCCAAGCCAATGCGGCTCTCAGCGTGCGCGTATCCCTCCGGCCGGGAGCTTGGCTCTCCAACCACTGCAAGTCCAAACGCACGGCCTTCAGGCGGCCGTCGGTCAGATCCGCAGACACCTTGGCCACCCGGCCAGGAATGGAATCGGGTACGGCGGCCAGGAGTGTGTTCAGGATCTCCTGAGGAGAGCGGCTCACGCGTTGTCGATTGTAGCGGTGCAACTCGAACAGGCCGAGCAAGGAGGCGGCATGGGTTGGGTGAAGCTCGAGGGCTTCCCTGTACAAGTCCGCGGCAGATCGTTTGCCCGGCGCCTCCACTTCCCGCTCGCTTTCGAAATAGACTCCCGCCAGCGCTGCCAAGACGTCCGGTTCACTCCCTTCACCATCACGAGCCAGGCGTTCCGCGAGCACGAAAGACCTGGATGCAAGCGTCAGACGACCGAGTCGATGAGCGCAGCGTCCGGCAGCTAGGTGTTCGGTCCAATCCGCATCGCGACGTACATCCAGTCCGCTCTCCAAGACACGCAACCCAGCCTCTCGGTCGCCGCTGCCCAGTAGGGCCGTGCCCATGGCCAACGCGTCGCGCGCGCTACCACTCACATTCAAGAGTGGAACACTCCCAGCTGTTCCGCCTTCGAATTCCCCCGCCAGCAAGGCCAGGGCTTCGTCGCTGCGTCCCAACTCCCCGAGGACCAACGCAGCGGTGCGCGCACAGGCCGCGGCGGTTGGGCGATCCGCACCCTGCAATGCCGTCGCCAGGGCTGATTGCGCCTCCTCAAGAGCCTGGCTGTAGCGGCCCTGGTCCAGTCGACAGAGAGCCAGGATGCGACGCGCCTGCGAATCGTGAGGGTCCTCCTCGAGAATCTCAGACAGTCGGCGGCGGGCAGCCGAGCCGCGACCGCGTCGACGAAGCTGGTCGGCCTCCGCGCGTTCGACGCGCAGAAGTTCATCCAAGTCGTCCTGAAAGTGGGAATGCGCCCTGCGCGCAGACACCACGGTAGCTGGGTGGGCCCAGCAGTCAGGAACTCTGAATGCAAGTACACAAAAAGCGAGCACCCAGAAGGGCGCCCTGCGCTGCTGAGGATGAGGGAGTTCGACCAAAGTAAAGGGACGCCGCGTGCTGCAGGCGTTCCCGTTCAGGTTGCCACGTCGGAGTCAGAAGGCCAAGGGAGAGAATCCAGTGGAAGTTTGTTTCGGATCCCGCGGTTCGCTATCTCTGGTTGACATGGGATGGGATTCAAGTGGGCATGGAGGTGGGGTGCAGCGGCAGGGGAACTGCCCCTCGGGGGATAGGGATCGGGTTGGGCCTCGCATGACCGGCCGAGGGCTGGGGCCCTGGGCCGGGGTGCTGCTGTTCGCTGCGGGTTGTGGCTCCGTTCGGGGTCACAGCCCCATGCGAGGGTCGCGTCCGCCGATTGCGTCTCAATCGGATACGCGCTCCATGCCAGCTTGGGCGAGTGAACACCCGGGTTCGGGTCTGGTTCGGTCTCTGCGCAGTTGGATCGCCGCTCACCCGAGTTCTTCAACGCCGTCCTACTGGCAGGTTGAAGCTCACCTGCGCTTGGCGGAAGAGCTCCAAGCCCAATCCATCGCACGCGAGGAGTGTTTGGGTGAGTACCGCTGGGTGCTCGAGAATACGCTGGCTCGTGATCCTCAATACACCCGCGCGAACGCCGGACTCTCACGCTTGAACGGCGAGGGAATCTTCCTCCATCCGGGATTGATTCGGCGCGCCACCTGGGGAGCGCTCACCGAACGCCCGAGTGATATGGATCGCGCCCGCGGTCTCTGGAAGTGGATCACGGTTCACCATTCTGCCATGGAAGTGCCCTCCACTGTTCAGAGCCGCCCCTCCGTGGGCCACGCCGCGGTGCGCCGAGTGCAGTCGTCGCACATGAACGGCCGGGGCTATGGAGATGTGGGCTACCACTTCCTCATCGACCCAGCGGGCCGCATGTATGAGGGTCGGGGCTTGCGTTGGCAGGGGGCCCATGCACAGGGCGACAACAACATAGGCAACATCGGTATCTGCCTGCTGGGCAACTTCGAGGAAGAACCGCTAACCAACAAGGCCGAGGCTGCTCTGCACGGTTTGGTGAGTTCGCTGCAACGGCACTTCGCCATCGGGGCCACGCACGTAGTGGGACACGATCACTGGACCGCGACCCAGTGTCCGGGCAAGAACCTGCGCCCTGCGCTGGGACGGTACCGGTAAGGGTTTGGCGGACGCGGGTGCCCGGAACTCCTGATCGGAATGACGCGCAAGAGACGTAACCGCGCGGGGCTTGGACTCGTCCTCCCGGGTGGGTGGGGGCGGCGGTTGGTGGACGGCGCAGGGTCACGATCTAGGCGCACGACTTGGCCCGCAGTGGGCTAGCCGCAGCAGATGCCAGCCTTCCGTCCGCGTTGGGGCCGGGAATGGGAACCTGGCCGGTATCCGGCGCACGTCTCCCACCTCGCAATCCCACTGCCCATCGCAGCGTGCCCGCTCCCCCGTGAATCAGGCGCATCCTCCCTCGCCCGCCCGGCTCACGCTCAGAGCGAAAAATCAGGCTGCGCACTCGCGGACTGCTCGAGGGCCCGGCGCTCGCGGTGCAGGTCCCAAACCATCATGCGGTGCACGAGTCCCTCAAAACTCAGCTCGGGCGCCCAGCCCAAGCGGTCCCGGGCGCGGCTGGGGTCCCCGATCAAGTGCTCGACCTCTGCCGGCCTACAGAATCGAGGAGAGGTCTCCACGTACTTGCGCCAATCCAGGTCGACTTCCCCGAACGCCCGTTCGCAGAATTCTCTGACGCTGTGTGTCTCGCCGCTGGCGATGACCAAATCCACGGGCTCCTCCTGCTGAAGCATCAGCCACATGGCGCGCACATAGTCCCCCGCAAAACCCCAGTCGCGTCGCGCATCCAGGTTACCCAGCACGAGTTTGTCCTGCAGCCCAAGGGAGATGCGAGCCACAGCCCGGGTGATCTTGCGGGTGACAAATTCAGGTCCTCGTCGTTCCGACTCGTGGTTGAATAGGATGCCGGAGACTGCGAAGCGGTCGTACGATTCGCGCTGGTTGACCGTTGCCCAGTGGCCATAGACCTTGGCCACCCCGTAGGGCGAACGTGGGTGAAAGGGAGTCTCCTCTGACTGAGGGGCTGGAGCCTGCCCGAACATCTCTGAGGTGGAGGCCTGATAGAAGCGCGCTTGGGGGCAGACGTGCCGCACTGCCTCGAGTAGGCGGGTTACGCCCAGGGCTGTGACCTCGGCCGTTGAGACGGGTTCGCTCCAGGAGGTCGGCACGAACGACTGGGCGGCAAGGTTGTACACCTCATGGGGCCGCGCGCGCTCGAGCACACTCATCAGGCTCGAGGCGTCCAACAAGTCCCCGGGTAGAAGCGTGAGTTGCTGCTCAAAACCATCGAGACGGTCCAGGGAGTAGATGCTCGTTCGGCGTACTAGCCCGAAGACCTCGTAGCCCTTGTGCAGCAGGAACTCCGCGAGGAAGCTCCCATCTTGCCCGCTGATGCCCGTGATCAGGGCGCGCCTCTTCTCGTTCATGCAACGAATCCTAGACGAAAAGCAGGGCGCTTATGCCCAAAACCGAACAGTACAGCGCGAACCAAACAAAGGCTCCCTTCGAGAGGGTCAAGACCAGGCTGCGCAGCGCAGCCCAGCCGACCATCCCGGCGACAAAGACTGCCCCCACAAGCATGGGCACGGACAGGCCACCGATCCCTTTCTCAAAAGCGGCCGGCAACTCCAGAACTGCCGCGCCTAGAACGGCTGGGATGCTTAGCAAGAACGAGAGGCGCGCCGCCTGGGTCACGGACATGCCGCGCACCAATCCCATCGCGATGGTAGAGCCCGAGCGCGAAACCCCGGGTAGGAGCGCCATGGCCTGGGCCGCACCCAGCAACAGTGCATCACTCCAGCGCGGGCTTCCATAGCCGGTTTCTGGTGACGCAGCGAACTCCTCGCTGGCCGCGCGGCGGCGCCCCCATTCTCCTAGAGTCAGGAGCACGGCGGTCAGAAGCAACCCGATCCCAGCAGAGCGGGTGCTCAGCGCGGCGGAGCGAAAAAACTCGCGCAGAGTCAGACCCACCACAGCCGCGGGCAGCGTCCCAAGAGCGAGCCAGACCCACATGTGCCAGCTCGCTCGCCTGAGATCCGCGAGCAACTGGGCGACCTCCCGACGGTACGCAAAGACCACGGCAGCCAAGGTTCCCAAATGTAGAGCCACGTCCAGCGCAAGACCGGCGTCTCGAACGCCGAGCGCAGCCCGGGCCAGGACCAGGTGGCCCGATGAGCTAATCGGGAGGAACTCCGCTAGCCCCTGTAGCACGGCCAACAAGAGCACGCCCACAGGACCGAGGCCCGATTCTGCAGCAGACTCCAGTGCAATCTCAGGTAACAAGGATCTGCACTCTGTTGAGGTGGCCTAGCTCGTTGTGGCGAGGGCTTCCAGGGGAGCGGTCCAAGCCACGTCGAAGGCTTGAGCCACGGCTTCATTGGTCAAGTGACCATCGATGGCGTTGGCCGCTGCGCGCAGAGGCTCCGAATCCGACAAGGCCTGAGCACTGCCCTTGGCTGCTAGCTGCTTGGCGTAGGGCAGGGTTGCGTTGGCCAGGGCGAAGGTCGACGTGCGGGGAACCGCACCGGGCATGTTGGCCACGCAGTAGTGAATCACGTCGTCCACCACGAAGGTCGGTTCGTCATGGGTCGTGGGAAGGCAGGTCTCCACGCAGCCCCCTTGGTCCACGGCCACATCCACGATGACGCTGCCCTTCTTCATGATGCTCAAGTCTTCGCGCCGAACGAGCTTGGGGGCCGCGGCTCCGGGGACGAGTACAGCGCCGACCAGGAGGTCGGCCTTGGCGAGCTCTTCGCGCAGGGTCCTGCGCGTGTTGTAGAGCAGGGTGCAGTTGGCGGGCAGCACCTCGTCTAGGTACTGCATGCGCTCGATATTGATATCGAGAATCGACACATCAGCGCGCAGGCCCGCCGCCATGCGGGCGGCGTTCGTGCCCACGATTCCGCCACCTAGGACGACCACGTGGGCAGGACGCACACCGGGCACGCCGCCCAACAAGATGCCCGTCCCTCCAGTGGGCCGCTCCAGGAACTTGGCGCCCGCCTGGATGGCGAGCCTGCCCGCGACCTCACTCATCGGCTCGAGCAAGGGCAGTCGACGTCCCACATTCAGCGTCTCATAGGCGAAACAATGGCTGCCCGTCCCCACCACGGCGTCCGTGAGTTTCTGGTCTGCGGCCAGGTGAAAATAGGTGAAGAGAATCTGGCCCGGGCGCATACGGGCCCACTCCACTTCCTGGGGCTCCTTGACCTTCATGATCATCTCGCAGGCCTCCCAAACAGAAGCGGGGCCCTGCATGACCTGGGCTCCTGAATCGGCGTAGGCCGCATCGTCCAGATCACTACCCAGGCCCGCACCGGCCTCGACGGAGACTTCGTGTCCTAGATCCACGAGTTCCTCAACCCCGTGGGGGGTGAGCGCAACGCGGTACTCGTGGGTCTTGATTTCCTTGACGACGCCGATCTTCAAGGCGGGCTCCGGGATTGGGGGGCTGGGGGGAGGGCTCAGAAAACTGCCGCAGAAGTCTACCCGTTCCATCTGCTGGGGAAAGGCTTGGCAGGGGCAGGTCGGCAGCCTATCCTCTCGCCCCCTCGGAGCCCGCGGCTCCGATCGTGGACCACTAGCTCAGTTGGCTAGAGCGCTACGTTGACATCGTAGAGGTCACTGGTTCAAGTCCAGTGTGGTCCACCACTCCCCGCACCCCGCGGGCTAGGGCGCTGGGCCGCAGAATCCTCTTTCGGGCATCTTGATGTCCCCCGGGCCCATTCTGACTGGACCCATACCAACGGTCCCTGCCCCCGAGCGTAAACCTGCCATGATCTCACCGCTGCTCGCACTACTTGTCCCCTTCGCCCTGCCCGCCCAGCAAGACCTCCTGAGCGGCGACCCCCAGAAAGCTCTAGCCGGGATCGAACGAGTGACACCCGTAGTTCTGGTGGCTCGCCAGGTGAGACCGGCGGTCGTCTATATCGAGACGGAATCGACTCAGCAGGTTCGCAGCATCTGGGGCGTCCAAAACCGAGTCTACGCAGGCAGTGGATCCGGGGTTGTCATCCACGAGGATGGCTACGTCGTGACCAACTACCACGTGGTCAAGGGAGCGCGGACGATCAGGGTCTCCTTCGCCAACGACCCGCGTGTCTACTCGGCGGAACTGGTTTCCTCCGTTCAAACAGAGGACTTGGCTTTGTTGAAAATCGGAGCCCACAACGGGGAGCCGGAGGACGCCGCACGGCACTTCCCCACCGTGCGTCTGGGCACGAGCGCGGACCTGATGGAGGGCGAGCGCGTCGTCGCGATCGGTAACCCTCTTGGTCAGACGCATACGGTCTCGTCAGGCATCATCTCGGGCTTGCACCGCAACGTTCCCGTTGCCGATCAGAACCTGCTCTTTAAGGATCTGATCCAGACCGATGCTTCGATCAACTTCGGAAACTCCGGCGGTCCACTGCTGAACATTCGCGGAGAGTTGATTGGCATCAACAGCGCCATGAACACCGCGGCCGAGAACATTGGATTTGCCATTCCGGTGGATCGCATGCGCGAGATCCTGACGGACGTACTCTTCCCCGAAGCACGCAAGAGCTGGCTGGGGTTCGAGATTGGCGAGGGCACTCCACTGCGAGTGGAGCACGTCTGGCCCAGCAGTCCCGCAGACGTCGCTGGCATCTGTACGGGGGATATCCTGCTGCAACTGGGAGAGCGCAAGGTCGAGAGCCAGGAAGACTATCTGCACGCCAGCCTGGAGCTGATTCCGGGGGAAGTGGTCCCGGTCCAGGTCTCGAAACCCGACGGGGATGAGAGCACCCTCGCCCTGTTGGCCTGGGACAAGATCGACGGCACCTTGTTTGAGCGCATGGGGATGACCGTCAAGGAGGCCCAGGTAAACTCGCGCGTCTGGGTTCTCGTACAGGAGGTCTTTCCAGGTGGACCCGCTGCTGCTGTGGGCATCCGTTCCGGAGACCTGATCCCCGCCGTCGAAGCCGTCATTGAAGGATCGAGCTATCCGGTGTGGATCCGCAGTCGAAGCGCCCTCGTTCAGCTGGTCGCAAATCTGGACCCGGGTCAGAACCTGAGTATGGATGTCTACCGCGACGACGATCGCGACCGTCGACTGACCCGCAACGAGCTCTACAAGGGGACCCTCACCCTGCGCTAGCGGTCGGAGAATCCTGAACTTGCCCCAGAACAAGGCACGCCACCCTGTGTGCTTGGGGCACAATTCCCGTGCGGGACGTTCAGGCACGGCGGCCCTGTGCCGATCTTCTCTCCAGCCCTAGGTGATCCCCCCCATGCAAGCCCTGCTTCTGTTCTCCGAGCGCTTCGGCAGCATGCTCTCACGCGTGCTGCTGACGGTCCTGTACTTCCTGGTTCTCGGACCATTTGCGATCTTCTATCGCCTGTGCGCTGACCCGCTGCGAATCCGGCGCCCCGCCCGTGGAAACTGGACACCCTGGGAAGCCAGCAACGAAACACTGGCCCAAGCCCGTCGGCAAGACTAGCTCCATGATCATCCTCGGGCTTTCGTTTTACTACCACGACTCGTCTGCAGCTCTGGTGCGCGATGGCCTACTCATCGCGGCCGCCGAAGAAGAGCGCTTCAGCCGCGTCAAACACGACTCGGGTTTCCCGAAACTCGCAATCGAGTTCGTGCTGCAGACTGCAGGGGTCACCGCCGCGGACGTGGACTTTGTCGTTTTCTACGAAAAGCCCTTCGTCAAATTCGAGCGAATGTTGCTGACGGCCATGGCGACCTTTCCGAAGTCCCTACCGGTATTTCGCGAATCCATGCAGCGTTGGATCTCAGACAAGTTGTGGATCAAACCCATGATGTCTCGCGAATTGGGTGTCCCGCGCTCCAAACTACTGTTCGCGGACCACCACATGAGTCACGCGGCATCCAGTTACTTCACGTCCCCTTTCGAAGAGTCAGCGATTCTCACCGTGGACGGAGCGGGCGAATGGACTACTTCCACCATGGGCATCGGGCGCGGCAACAAGATCGAGATCGTCAAAGAGATGCGCTTCCCGCACTCCCTTGGGCTGCTCTACTCGGCTTTCACGGCTTACTGCGGATTTGAGATCAACGAGGGCGAGTACAAGCTGATGGGCATGCACCCCTACGGTGAACCTCGCTACGTGGATCAGATCTTCGAGCTCCTGAAAGTGGACGACGATGGCAGCGTCTGGCAGGACATGGACTTCTTTTCTTACCACTGGTCCACCAACGACACGCTGTCGCCCGCCTTTGAACGGCACTTCGGACGCCCTCGGCGCGACCCCAAGTTGCAGGATCAGTCGCTAGACCCCTACTACTGCGACATGGCCGCCAGTATCCAGCGCGCGACAGAGATGATCCTGCTGCGCATGGTGAACCACCTGTACGAACTATCGGGGGGCATGAAGAGTCTGTGCCTGGCAGGGGGCGTGGCCCTGAATTCAGTGGCCAACTACAAGATCCTCCGCGATGGGCCGTTTGATGACATCTACATCCATCCGGCGCCCGGCGACGACGGCGGTTCCGTGGGCGCGGCGTACTGGGCTTACAATCATGTACTCGATCAGCCCCGCGGGCCCGCGCTGTTGGATGCGTTCCTGGGCAGCGAACACAATGACGAAGCGGTTGAGACGTTCTTGAAAGACAACGACATCGCCTTCGAGAAGATCGACGACGACGACGAGTTCTTCCAACGTGTGGCGCAGGAGCTAGCCGATGGCCAGGTGTGCGGTTGGTTCCGTGGACGCTTCGAGTGGGGTCCGCGCGCCTTGGGTTCGCGCTCCATCATCGCCGACCCGCGACGGTCCGAGATGAAGGAAAAACTCAACGAGAAGATCAAGTTCCGCGAGGCATTCCGGCCCTTTGCACCTTCTGTTCTCGAAGAGCGTGCCAACGAGTTCTTTGAAATCCCCGACGCTGAGCGTCACCTACCCGCGCGTTTCATGCTCTACGTGGCTCCCGTGCGGGAGGAGAAGCGCTCAGTCCTGCCGGCGATCACCCACGAAGACGGATCGGGGCGATTGCAGACGGTCTTCAAGGAAACCAACTACGCCTACCACAGAATTATCGACGAGTTCGGCAAGTTGACAGACGTGCCGGTTGTCATGAACACATCCTTCAACTTGAAGGGTGAGCCGATCGTCGAATCTCCAGCACACGCGTTCAACACCTTCAGCTTGAGCGGCATGGACCTGCTTTTCCTCAACAACTACATCGTCCACGCCGACGCCAAGAAACAGATCGCAGAGACGCGCTTCCATCTGCGGCACGAAGGGGACTCCGTCACTCAGATGGTCAGCTAGGGATCATGAAGTTCGTCAACATCACCCTCTCGCTCTTGGTGAGCCTGGTCATTGGCCTGGGCGTGTTCGAGGGCGGATTGCGACTGCTGGGTCTCGGGCCTCCGGTCACTCTGACCGAGTTCGATCCTCAATTGGGCTGGAGCAAGAAGACCGGCGTCACGTTAGAGCGGGGCAATGCTGAGGGCTTTGACTTGCAATTCCGCTTCAACGCTGAGGGCCTTCGCGATGACCCCGAGGTCGTTTCTAGCGCCGTCTCGGAGTCCTACAAGGTCCTTGCCTTGGGGGATTCCTTCACGCTGGGGGTCACGGTCAAGCGCAGCGACTTGTTTGTCGACCTGCTCGAGGGCTGGTGGAAGACCGAGGGCCGCGATGTCCAAATCGTCAATACGGGCACGGAGGGATACTCCACGGATCAAGAAGTCGCCTGGCTCGCGGACCAGGGACCTGCCTGGGATCCTGATTTGGTCCTGCTCTTCGCCTACGAGAACGACATCTACTGGAACGGGCAAACCCACTACACGGACCTTCCCAAGCCGCGCTACACGGTCGACGGCTCCAGAGAACCCGGTCCGTTGACCGCCCCTCCTGATCGCCCCTGGCACGCGCAATTTGCGATCGGAAACCTGTTTTTTAAACCGGACCAGAGGGTGGAGATGTTCCAGCCGGGTGACAGGCAGGTGCCCAGGGAGGTCGCCGCGCTGCTCAAGACCCCGCCCGAGTGGATGCAAGACCCCATCGCCCGGACGCGCGGCTCGATGCTAGCCCTAGCCCAAGTGGCTCAGAACTTGGGAACCCAGGTCGTCGTCGTTCCAATTCCATCGCACAGTGCGGTGGACCCCAACTTTCGTGCGAAGTTCGAGGAACGCATGGACTTCGAAGCGGGTAGCTGGGACCCCAACCAACCCGTGGACTTGATGCTGGACGCAGCCCGCAGCGCTGGCCTGGATGTCTTGGATGTGCGACCTGCCCTGCTGGCCCGGGCGGCTGCAGGTGAGCCGCTGTACTTCCAGGTTGACTGGCACCTGAATCCACGCGGGAACCGCGCCCTGACCCGGGCCTTGCACGAGGGTCTGGCTGGCGTCAGCGGCCTGCCTGCAGCGACGGCTCCAACCGACCTGCCCGATCCCCCGCCGGTCGAACCTGGGCTGCCCGGCTGGTTGCCCTGGTACATCGGTCTCTGGCTTGCCCTTGGGAGCCTGTACGCCCGTGTCTACGCAAAGATCGAAAAGCCCCTGGCAGGGTTCCTCAAGGTAGGCCTGATGCTTGCGGTGATCTTCAGCATCGCCCTAGGCGCAGGCTCACTGCTCACGGTCTTGAGTCCCAAGGCTGCCCGCATGGTCGCCCTCAGCGCTGTGCTGGTCATCCTCGCATTCGTCGCTTACAAGCTGGGCAACCGCCTGAGCACGATCGCCGAATTGCTCAAGGCCTTTGTCGGTCGCGGCCATTGGTACCTGATGCCACTGGTCACGGTGCTGCTAACGGTCGGTAGCCTGTTGGTCGTCGCCGCCAGCTCCCCGCTCGTGGCACCTTTCATCTACACTCTGTTCTGATCCCATGGGTACATTCCTCAAGGAAAACTGGATTTGGATCGTCGCCCCCATCGCCCTGGTGGCGATCACCGTGGTTATCGTCGTTATCACAACCAACGACGACCCGGCGGCGCCGATGACCTACACGCTGCGTTAGGCCGAGTGCCGCTCGGAGAGCTGGGCTCGACGCAGTGAGCGAGCCGCAAGCGAGCAGTGCGCCCGCGAGTCACTCAACCAGGTCGAGGCCCATTCGGCGCAGGAAGTCGAATCCCCCGCAAACTTCGGTAATCAGTAGGTGCGCTGGCAGCGACTCGCTCAACATCCAACGCTTGAGCTGCAGGGGATCGGTCCCTGAGCGATTGAGACCCGCGTGGGTCGTGGCTGCTGACTGATAACCCGCTGCCTTGACGGCCTGGGCATGGGCTGGGGCGTGGTCCCAGCGACGGCCAAAGGGATAGGCGAACGACCGGCCACAATCGGCTCCGAGCTGGGCCTGCAACGCCTGCTGGCCGCGCCCGATCTCCGCCTGGGCCTGCACGTCGTCGAGGGTGCTCAAGACTTCATGGGAATAGGTGTGACCACCGAGCTCCACGCGGCCGGAGGCTTGCAGTTCACGCGCCTCGTCAAGGCTGAGGTAGAGGCGGTCACACAGCGACCGTTCATCGCCACCTGCCCCCTCGAATACGGCTTGCACGGCACGGTCCCGGGGCTCCCGGGGGATGTGGTACTTGAAGCGTCGCTTGATCCAGTTACCAAGGTCTCCTCTTCCGGCCGCGATCTGCTCCGCCAGCCCATCGGCGTGCTCTCCCAGCTGCGCGGCACAACGCTGTCCCGCCTGCCCCGGCCCTAGTTCGTTCTCCAACCAGAACCACTGATGCAGCCAGCTAACCCTGCGCTCTTCGAGCGGGCGGCCCTCCAAGTACACGGTGCAACGGGCGTCGCAGGACTCCAGTAGCGGCAGGAGTTGGGTGCGGTTGTCCAGGTAGCCGTCGTCCATGGAGAGGGCCACCAGCCCGCGCCCACTCCCATTCTTCAGTTCACCCACACCTTCCCCCACGGTGACCCAACGCGCATAGCGGCTCAGTCTGCGGAGCAGCCGTTCCAGCCGATCGGGGGAGATCTTCAAATCGGCGGGCAGGCCGTCGCTGGACTCTCCGGCGTCGACACTGTGACCCGCCAAGATGAGGAGTCGCGGCTCGCCCCTGTTGGCCAGAAACTTCGCCAGGCCCGAGTACACGAAGAGTGCGCTGTAGGTGACCCGCGTGAGCCGTTTGAATCGGTGGCGAAAACTCATCTCAATGCGCGAGCTCGTCGTCGCGATCGCCATCCGTAAAAAACCAGGCGGCCGGATTTGCAGCGATGGCGGCCAGAGGATGCTTCTCGTCTGGCACGTGGACGATAACGGCCTTGTGATCCGCGCTGGCGGATGGGGCGAAGCCCGCTGCACGCAAGCGGCTCTCCCAATCCGACCCTTCGATGGCATGCGCGCGGGCCACGCTTGCGCCCAGCTTGGCCAGGTGTCCCAGAGCGGCCTCCATGGCTCCAGCCCAGGCGGCCGAGTCCACGGCCACGAGATCCACCACATGCCCGACTGGATGACCCGGGGCGGGCAGTTGCACGACCACATAAGCCCGCATTTCCCCGTCTCCGTCAAAGACACCGTGGGCTCTGAACAACCCACTGGGCGCATCCATGAAACGCCAATTGAGGTAGGCGGCGTCGCGCTCCACCATCCAAGGCCACTGGCGTGCAACTTGGCTCACGAGGACCTGCACGCTGTCGTCGAAGCGCGGCAAGGCGACGCTCGTCAAGGTGTCAAAGGCCAGGTCGCGCAGGTGGCCGCGGCGCATGCTTCCGCGCCAGGCCCTCCAGGGAGTGGCGAGGGCCGCCAGGCGCCCGGTCTTCATGCGCTCGGCCCGAGCCGCGGCGTCAGCCTGCAAGACGAAAGTGAAGGGACGAATGCGACCCACAGCCTGCCAACCCAAGCGCTCCACAAAAATGGGCGCGGACTTGCGGTTCGGCAGCCCAAGCACAAAGGCCCAGCCGGACTCGGCCGCCAGGCTCATCGCCCGCCGATCGAGCTCGCTGAAGATGCCCTGCCCACGGTGGGCTGGATCGGTCATCACGTCTCCCGTCTGGCCCACAGTGCCTGCTGCCTCCCCCTGAACCAGGATGCGGCGCGGGGAGCAGGCGTAGCCGGAAATGGCCTGTCCTTCGGGGTTGCGCGCCAACAAGCTAAGCGCCTGACCGTGGGGATTGCGGTCGTAGCGCCAGGGCAGCACAAACGCCCCCTGTTCCGAGTCGAAGCAGCGGTCAAAGAGTTCAGCCTGCTGGCTGCGGTCGGCCTGCTCACATGCCACCAGGCTCAGGTCGTTCATGGGTCTTGCACGCCCCATGGGATCGTCAGAAGCGGCCATGGACCGTACCCTACCTTTCCTCCCCTACCGGGGTACAGCACGCCGATTCCTTCCTGCTGCTAGCCACGAGAAGTGCCAACCATGACCCGCCTGATCGAATGCGTCCCGAACTTCAGTGAGGGACGAGATAGCGCAAAGATCGATGCCATCACAGCGACCATCCAAGCCTGCAAGGGCGTGAGCCTGCTGGACGTGGATGCGGGTCACGCAACCCACCGCACCGTGGTCACCTTCGTGGGCGAACCCGAGCCCGTGTTGGATGCGGCAGTGGCCGCGGCCAAGAAAGCACTCGAGTTGATCGACATGAGCCAGCACCAAGGAGAGCACCCGCGCTTCGGCGCGCTGGACGTCTGCCCCTTGGTTCCGGTGGCGGGCGTTAGCATGCAAGAGACGGTCGTGTACGCGCGCACCCTGGCGGAGCGCATGGCGAACGAACTGGGCATGACGATTTTTTGTTACGAGCAGGCAGCCCTGCGCCCCGAACGCGAGAACCTGGCCCATGTACGATCCGGAGAGTACGAAGCCCTGGCTGAGCGCCTGAGCACTCCGCAGGGTGCGCCAGATTTTGGCCCCGCCGAATTCAATCCCAAAGCGGGAGCCACCGCCGTGGGCGCGCGGGACTTCCTGATTGCCTACAACGTCAACCTCAACTCAACCTCGACCAGGCGCGCCAATGCCCTGGCTTTTGATGTACGCGAAAAGGGGCGCATGCGGCGCGAGCCCGACCCGGTCACGGGCGAAATCGTGCGCGATACCGAAGGCAATCCGCAGTGGCTCCCCGGCAGTCTGAAGTGCGTCAAGGGCATCGGGTGGTTCATCGAAGAGTACGGGATCGCTCAGGTGTCCATGAACTTGACCAACACGCGCGTGACACCTCTGCACGTGGTCTTCGACGAGTGCGTGCGCAAGGCCCGTGCGCGCGGGCTGCGCGTGACCGGTTCGGAGGCGGTGGGGCTCATCCCGCTGCAGGCCATGCTGGATGCGGGACGTCACTACCTGCGCTTGCAGCAGCGTTCCACAGGCGTGCCGGATGCGGAACTGATCAAGATCGCCGTGCGCTCCATGGGACTCGACGAGCTCAGTCCGTTCGATGCACGTGCCAAGATCATTGAATACGCCATCGAGGATGACACGGCCAATCCGCTTGTGCGCTCGAGTCTGAGGGGTTTCACCGAACAGACAGCCTCGGAGGCACCCGCTCCCGGAGGCGGATCGGTGGCCGCCGCCGTCGGCGCCATGGGTGCGGCCTTGGGCACAATGGTGGCCAATCTCTCCAGTCACAAACGCGGCTGGGATGCGCGCTGGGAAGAGTTCAGCGCGGTGGCCGAGCGCGGCAAGGCCGCCTACGTGGAACTCTTGGCGCTTGTCGACAAGGACACTCAAGCCTTCAACGGCATCATGGAAGCCTGGAAGGCCGCTCCGGACGAGCGCGAGCAGGCGATCCAGGACGCGACGCGGGTAGCGATCGAAGTTCCCTTGCGTGTCATGGAAGTCTGCGCCGAGTGCATGCAAGTCTGTGCAGACATGGCCGAGTCGGGCATGCAGGCTTCCCTCTCCGATGCCGGTGTGGGAGCTCTGTGCGCCCGCACCGCCGCGCTGGGCGCGTACCTGAACATTTGTATCAACGCCACCGACCTAAAGGACGAAGCCCGACGCAAGGACTACCTCGACCGCGCGCTCGATCTGCGCTCGACCCTGGAGGCTCGCGAGACCGAGGTCCTTGCATTGGTGGAGAGCAAACTGAGCTGAGGCGATCACGCCAGCTCCTGCCGCAACCATGGCACGCATCGCTATTGCTCGCCCCCCCGGCCGTCACGGGGGCAACCTCGCCACGGCCACGAATTGGAAGCAGATCCTGACGCGCTTGGGCCACCAGGTCACCCTGTCCGAGGGCTGGGCACCCCATGCGACTGGCGCAGCGGATGTGTTGATCGCCTTGCACGCGCGCCGCTCCGCCCAGGCCATACAAGCCTGGCGCAGGGCGTCCACAACAGCCGCCCTGATCGTGGCCGCCACGGGCACGGACCTCTACCAGGACCTGACGGGCTCCCGGAGCCTGGCCAGCGAGGCCTTGGCGGGCTTTGAGGCCGCCGACCGCATCCTCGTGTTGCAGGACAAGGCGCCCCAGGCCCTGCCCGAGCATTTGCGCAGCAAGGCGCGTGTGATCTACCAATCGGTGTGCACTCCGGCGCCGCACGAGCGGGCCAGGCCTCCCGTGACTCCCCCACTACAGGTCTGCTTGCTGGCGGAACTACGCCCCGTGAAGGACCCGCTGCTCGTGCTTGAGGCCCTGAAGCGGATCCCAACCGAAATCCAGGTCCAGGTTTCCCACGCCGGCCCCGCAACGGATGCAGAACTGGAGCGCACGGCCAAAGCGGCCACTGAGTCAGACACCCGCTACCACTGGCTCGGTCCCTGCGAGCATGCCGAGGCCCTGAACCTGCTAGCCCAGTCGCACCTAACGCTGAACACCTCACTCAGCGAGGGAGGAGCGCGCGCCTTGGGGGAAGCGTTGTCCCTGGACGTTCCGATTCTTGCCAGCGACGTGGCCGGCAACCGCGGCATGCTGGGCGATGCCCACCCCGGGCTCTTTCCAGTCGGCGATGCGCAAGCCCTGGCGCATGCCCTGAGCAGAGCTGCGCAGGAGCCCAGCTACCGCGAGCAATTGCGTGACGCAGGGCGTGAACGCCTGATCCTGGTGCGGCCGCAGCGAGAAGAGGCCGCCTGGGCAGCCCTGCTGGACGAACTGCTGCCTAGTGGTGGCTCGTGACCACGTGCCGCTTGGGCGGCGGCACGAGACCCACGGCTCGACCGAGTCGCTTGCGACCGAAGACCGGGTTCTCCAGGTAGTACAACGCGCGCTCGTAGAAGCGCTTCGTGCGCTGCGGCATGGAGTAGTACCAGCGCTCGTAGGAACGCACCATGTCCTTGCGCATTTCCTCGAGCCCCACCTGGGTGAAGTTTTCGTGCTTGTAGCCTGAGCGGTTTGAGGAGACGTAGTTCTCGGACAGGTCAGCGATGTCGATGTTGGCCTGGTAGGCGTCCCAGGACTCGGTGCCGATCAGGGGGTTGAAGACCGAAATGCGGATGAGATCGGGTCCCGCCAGGCGTAGCACCTTTTCAGTCTCCTCAATATCGGCTGCCGTCTCGCCCGGTGAGCCGACGATCAGGTAGACCTTGGCCCAGATTCCCGCGCGACGGGTCATCTTGGCGGCGTTGATGATCACCTCGGGGGTCAAATCCTTCTTGAGCACGTCGAGCATGCGTTGGGAACCGGATTCCCAGCCGTAGTAGATGCGCCGGCAACCGGCACGGTGCATGTGCTTGAGCAGGGGGTAGTCCACGCAATCGGCGCGCGTGTTGGCCACCCACTCGAACTTCAACCCGCGGCGCAGAATTTCATCGCACATCTCGTGGATGCGTTTCTTGCGCAGGGTCAGGATCTCGTCCACAAACAGGATCACGCCCGGATCGTAGGTCTTGATCAGGTGCTCGAGCTCATCGACGATGGCCTCGGTGGAGCGCACGCGGAATCCGCGGCCCGTGAGTTCCTTCTGGCAGAAGATGCACTTGAAGGGGCATCCGCGTGTGGTGAAGATGTAACACAGGTGCTCGGGATTGTTCTTGAAGTACGTCTCCATCGGCAGCAGGTGGCGCGCCGGGATGGGGAGCTCGTCCAACTTCTTGATCAGGGGCGGGGCTTGACTGTCGAAGGCCAAACCACCGTCACGCCAGGCGGCCAGGCCAGGAACCTCTTGCAGGGCCGCGTCATCATTGCCATCGATGGCCTTGAGCATCTGCGGGAAGGTGTATTCCGCTTCGCCCTTGAGCACGTAGTCGAAGTGACCGGTGTCCAGGAACACGCCCTGATCCACGGAGGCGTGGGGCCCACCCATGACCGTGATCTTGCCGCGTTCCTTGGCGTACTTGGCCCAGGCGATGGCGCGGCGGATGTTGGGGGTCAGCGCACTGAATCCAATCACCTCATTGCGCTCGATGGCCGCCTTCATTTCCTGATCGGTGGCCACGCGCTCGTCGTGCAACTCGATCGGAACGCCCTCGCGCTCGAGCATGGCACCCATGTAGCCAATGCCCAAGATCATGGAGAGCGGGTCTTCCTGAACGTGAGGCTTGACGTAGGTGAGGAGTGTCTTGCGCATGAAAGGGGTGGGGTGATAGCCGTTGCGGGTCCGGCAGGGGGTTCCGCTGGGTCAAATCTACCCTAGACGGAAGGTTTCCGCAAAGAACGGAGGGAGTCTGGGGGGCTGATCGACCAGGGACCCTGGGGCCCTTGAGCCCTTCCCCAGCGTGGGCCGCCCCAGCGCGTCAGTTCGTCCCTCGCACCGGACCCGCCTGCTGGGCGGACAGGCGAGCGCTCTCGTACTCCTCCAGGAACTCGGCATGCAGACGCTCGATCCCAAAATGGGACTCCAGTCGCTCGCGGCCGGCGCGGCCCATGCGTTGCCGCAGATCCGAGTCGTCGAGCAGGGTCGCAATGCACTCGGCGTAAGCCGGGACGTCAAAGGGGTTGGCGATCAGGCCCGTCTTCCCGTGCAACACGACTTCGCGCGAGCCCCCCATGCTCGTGGCCACAACCGGCCGCCCAAACTCCATGGCTTCGAGGTTCACCATGCCAAAGGTGTCGAAGCAAAGGGACGGCGTGACGAAGACATCCGTGGCTGCGTAGGCTGCCGCCAGTTCCTTGCCCTCCAGCCAACCCGTTCCCACGACCATGCGTTGCACGCCGAGTTCCATCGCGCGTTGCTTGAATTCGAGGTCGTACACATCGCGTTTGCCCATCAGGAGCAGGCGCAGATTCGGGAAGCGCGACTGCAGGAGCTTGAGCATCTCCAACAGCTTGCCCACTCCTTTTTGCTCGTGCAGGCGTCCGCCAAGGGCCAGTACCAGCTTGCCATCCAAGTCGTACCGGATGCGAAAGGTCTGCAACACTTCTGGGTCCACAGAACGGCCGAAGCTCAGGGCATTGTGCACGGTGCGATCGACGCGCAAGCCGTTGGCGCGCAACACTTCTCCGAGTGCGTCAGACACCACCGTCAGGCGATGAACATCGCGCTCGAGTACGGAGCGAATCCGACGGTTGCGCCCCGGACGAAAACGGAGCCGCTGGCAGGGAACGCACTTGCTCGCCCGGGCCTGCACATCGTTCAAGGATCCCCCGTGCGCTTCGCCCCCGTGAAAGCAAGTCAGTTTCTGGTAGCAGAAGGTCATCACATCGTGCGCTGTAAAGACAACCCCGGCCCCAGCCTGGGCGGCCTGGGTCAAGGCGTGATAGCCGATGTGAGTGTGAAGCAGATGCGCATGCACCACGTCCGGTTTCCAATCCCGAAGCAAGGCGCCCAAAGGGGCATCGATGACTCGGTTGTGTAGCGACTTCCAGGCCCGAAAACGCACGGGATAGTCAGAGAAAACGCGCGTCACGGGCACGCCCTCGATCGTGGCCGGGCGCGCGTCGGCCTTGGATTGCACGCAAGAGAGGACCTGCACCTCATGCCCGTCCGCCAGCAGGCAGCGAGCGTGCTGATACATCTGGCGCGTGGAAGAGCCCACGCGCGGGTCGTCAATCTCGCACAGAAAGAGGATCTTCATGACTTCAAGGCCCGCTCGTAGAGGCCTAGCACCTGGTCGGCATTTTGGTCCCAACTCGATTCGCAGGCGAATTGAACACCCTGTTCTCCTAGATGCTCTCGAAGCGACGAGTCACCTAGCAATCGGGACAGCGCGGCCTGCACGGCGCCAGCCGTCGGGTCGCACAGCAGGCCTGTTCGTTCATGGACGATGGCGTCCTCGGCCCCGGATTCGCGCGTTCCCAGACAGGGGGTGCCCGCGGCGGAAGCTTCCAGATAGACGATGCCAAACCCTTCGAAGCCCCCGTCCGCCGCGGTGATGGGCGTGTGCACGAAGACTTCGGCCTGCTGCAACAAGTCGACCTTCTCATCCTCCGTCACGTTGCCCAAGAAATGGACTCGCCCCGTCATTCCCTGCTGCTGAATCAGATCAAGCAAGTGTTGGGAGTAGCCGCTCTCATCCCCCTCCGGAGCCAGGTGCCCAACCACGAAGTGCTCGAGGTCCGGGTAGTCCCTGGCCACCGCACACCAAGCTTCGAGGGCCAAGTGATGCCCCTTGCGTTCCTTCACCTCTCCAATCGCAAGGGTGAAGCGCTTCCCTGACCATGGCCTCAGGTCCAAACTCCTTGGCTCGCGGTAGTGCTCGGCGTCCACGCAATTGGGAATGACGTGCACACGCTCCTCAAAGCCATCGATGCCGGGCATGTGCTGCAGCAATCTTCCACGCGTATAGCGGCTGACGGCGATCACTTGCTGGAAGGCAGCCAAAACCTTGCGCGCACGCCTCGCGTGACGAACAGAGAGGAGGGGCTCGATCGTGTAGGTGCCGTGAGCCGTGGCCAGGCAAGGCTTGCCCGCAAGCCGCGCACCGGCCAAGGCCAGGTGACTGTGTGGGTAGTCTTTGATCGCATGCACGAGATCCGCCTGCCGCGCGGCCCTCCAAGTGCGCCAAGTGCCCAGAATACGCCAGACCCAATAGCGTAGCGGGGACATGTAATAGAAGTAATCCGGTGGCAGCGCCACCTCCACCTTCCAGTGCGGGGGGACCTGCTGCGAGGTGGGTCGGTGTTTTCGCGCCAGGAGCACGTGCACTTGCAAGCCAGGGCTGGCGGCCTCCAGCGCGGCCAACAGGCGCATCCCGTAGCGTCCGACCCCGTCGAGGTCGGATAGGGAATCGGTGAGGTACAAGACTCTCAAAGCAGGGGGCGCGCGAACGGCGTGCGGCTCGAAGGGTATCTCGCGTTGGGGTGTGATGCAGTCAAGATCCCGAGCCCCTCTCAGCATTCGTTGCGAGTTCACGTTCCACCATCCAAGCCAGCAGCTGGCGCCCGCGCACCTCCCAAGAGTGACCTGGAGCGCGGGCCACGAAACCTCGCGCCAGATGCGCGCGCCGAGGGCCGTCCGCGAGCAGCGCTTGGATGCCCGCCGCCAGGGCCAAGCCGTCGTCAGGAGCCACGAACTCAACCTCGGAATCGGACAGCAGGGCGCGCAGGCTGGGTAGATCGGAACAGACCAACGGCAGGCCGGCAGCCATGGCTTCAAACACTTTCAAAGGGGAGGTGTGCAATGCACTGATCGCCGGAGTCGATCGATTGGGCACCAGGCCCACGTCCCCGGCGGCCAGGTACAAGGGCACCCGCTCACTGGGCTGGAAGCCGTCAATACGCACGTTCGTCAGCCCGCGAGCCTGACCGCGCAGACGGTCCACATCCGCATCCATCCCACCGGCGACCACAAAGTTCACTTCAGGCAACTGGCGCGCAGCCACAAGCACCTCGTCCACACCCTTCCACTCCAGGAGCCCACCGGTGTACACGACGCATTGCCGGTCGGGATCCAAGCCCAGTGACTCCCGAGCTTCCTTTAGGGTTGGCAGATTGGCAAAGCGGGCCAGGTCCACGCCATCGTGGGCGACACAGACGCGTGAGGCCGGCACGCCCAAGGCGATCAACTCACTTTGCACGCCCTCGGAGATGGCCACGATGCCAGCCAATTGAGCCGCAGCTTGCCTTAGCCAACGCCGACGCAAGCGTCCCCCGGGAACCCGGTGCACCTCCAGAAAGACACCCGGACGGTCGCGCAGCCCATGGGCGATTTCGATCTCGCGCGTCAGGATGCGTGTTGAGGGATCGAGTCGTGCCAACGCCTTGATGGCGGAGCGGGCCAGGGTCCACTCCTGAATGCGGGCGGGAACGAATTGCAAGGTTCGCGGCACGCGCTCGATCCAATCGACGCAGGACAGGGCTTGGATCTGCAGGCCTTGGGCTTGAACGCCATAGAGTCGCAGCAGTTCGTCCGCACCCATCGCCGGGGTCTTGCGCCGTTGCGCGTGGAACAGGGTGGTGGGCACTCCGAGAGACTGGAAGGCTCCTGCCACCTGGCAGACTTGAACAGACTGCGCGCGCTGCGAGGGCAGACGCGCGTTGGCCACGAGAGCCAGTGCTCGAATCTCTGCAGGGGGACTGGTGGTGGGAGTCATCGTTCAGGCCAAACGGTAGCGTATCCGCCCCTCCTCCCTTTGGACTTCCCGCGCGCCGCTGGGAACCGCGTAACTCACCGCCCGTGCAGCACCGCGTTCCTTCAGTTGATCGTCGACCTCCAACCCTTGCTCGCCCAATTGGAAGCGACGAATCAAGCGCGAGCCGCGCACGGCTGTCCCATCTGCGTGGCAGAGATGGGATTCGATTTGCACACCCCGATCTAGCGTGCGACAGCTCGGCTGCAGGTCGAAATCGCTGCGCGCGAGGGGTGAGGCGAATGCCAGCACGCCGGTTCGCAAGCTGCGCAGTGGCTCGCGCAGGGCCTGTCCAGGTGTCCCGGCACGCCACGCCGCCCGGGCCAGCCAAAGAGAGAAGCGCAGGTCGCCCGCTCCAGCCCCCAGACCCCTTCTGAAACTCCCGACCCCGACCCGTGCGCACCATTCGCCGGGCGTCGATGAGCTGGCCGGGTCGCCGCTCATGGATCGTCGCAAGAGCTCCGTACCGGTGGACTTGCTCACCACTCGCACGAGGCCCGCCCCGTGCGGACTCCCGTGCATCGCATTGCGCCCCGGACGCGCGCCGCGGACCCAAGCCACAACCCGCTCATCTTCCAGCCGAAACAAGCTGGCCTGTTCAAAAGCTCGCACAGACTGTGCACTGCCCTCGCTATCGAGCTGGACTGCATGGATCGCTTCCAGATCGGGCAGCGCACGCGCCGCCCACGATGCATGTGCGGCCCAGAACAGGGAGCACTGATAGTCTTCACGCCCGCCGCTTGCCTGACGAGCGAGGGGCCGGCCCGTTGGATCCAAGCCCCTGACCCAGGCCCGCTGGGCCGCGAGGGCTGCTCGTCCGTAGTCGGCCTGTCCGAAGACCCTCCAGCCTCGAGCCAGGGCGTAGACGTCAAAGGGGTGGCTGACCACCTCGCCTGGACCTGCCCAGTACCAGGGCTTGGCCTCCACAGGACTGCACTTGTGCCCATCCGGACCGTACAAGGAGACCAGGAAGTCGAGCCCCCGACGAATCCCTGGCGCATGGACCGAGTCGGCCAGAGTGACGCCCACCCGCTCCAGACTGTGCATCAAGAACGCAGTCACCCGCCCCTGGTAGTAGGACGAGACATCGGAGGCGCCCGCGTGGGGCGCCCCGGCGCCGAGCGGGTGATAGGGGTAACTGCCATCGGCATGCTGATCGAGTGCCAGTCCCCGGGCGCCTTCCTCCACAGCCAGGTGCAAGACCTCGTGATCGCTCAAGTGCGCCGCACCGGCCACGCCGGTCATGGCCCATGCCCGCTGGGCCGGGATCGGCTTATCCGTCACGGCGTAGCGCAGGTACGTCTGTGCGTGCAAGACGCAGGCATGTTCAAACCGCTCGCGCTCGTGGGTCGTCAACCGATCCCCGAAGGTAGTCAGCAACTGAGCGAGGGCATCGGAGCAGGCCCCACCGTCGATCACGTTGTTCGAGCAGTTGTAGGGATCGTGCCGCCCAGGTCGGAAGGTGAAACAGGTGCTCTGCCCCTCGCGCTGCAGCTGGGAAACGAGGCGCCGGCCTTGGGTCAAGGCCACCGCCATGAGTTGGTCCGGGTCGGGCGCCCCGGACTGTGCCAGTTCGCAGGCCAGCACGATGGCACCGGCGCTCTTGCCCGTGTGTTCCACCCGATGCTTGGAACAGATCAGAGCCCCGTCCCCACGATCCTGGGACACCATCCAAGCGAGCACGCGCTCCAGGGGTTGGCGAAGGGACGGCTGCACGAACTCGATCCTCACGAAACCAGAAAAGCGCCGAATGAGCGACAGAGGGGGCGCAGGGGCTCGGCCCGGTTGCCACGCAGGGAACGCAGCGGCCAGCCGCCCAGGTGGGCGATCCAAGCCAGGCTGGTGCAGGCCTTGACCCACACACCCGCCAGCCAACCGTGGTGCTTGCGAAAGTAATTCAAGCGGTCCGCGTGCCAGCGAGCCACAAAGTCATGCAGCTGACCTGTACTCGCGCCGCCGTGGTGAATCACGACCGCTTCAGGCAGGAAGCGAATCGGCCGGCCGAGAGCCTGCATACGCCGGGCCAGGTCCACGTCGCCGAAGAACAGACCGAAGGACTCGTCGAATCCCCGCAAATCCAGCCACAAGGTGCGCGGCAGGAGTAGAGCAGCCGTCGGTGGTTGGGGCACATCGCGCTCGACCTCGTGATCGAAGTCGCGCATGAAGTAGCGCGTCAGTTCCGGGCTGCGAGGCCAGAGGCGCTCGAGGGGTGTGGCGAAGAAGAGGGCCGTGGCCCAACCCGGGAAAGCCATGCACGAGGCCTGGGTTGACCCGTCCAGCCCCCGCAATCGCGGGGCCACCGCACCGTACTGCGGGTTCTGCTTGGCGAATTGGAGCAGGGCTTCTGCCGCCCCAGGCTGCACCTGCGTGTCCGCGTTCAGCAAGAGTATGAACTCGCCGCGCGCGCGCGCGCAGCCCAGGTTGGTCGCCCGAGAGTAGCCAACGTTGTGTTCGAGGCCCAAGAGCACGACCCAGGGAAACTCGTCCCGCACCATTTCCGCCGAACCATCGCCACCCGCATCCTCCACCACGATGACCTCGGCGCCCTGACCGCAGACCGGCCTCAAGCTCAGCAGGCAGCGGCGCAGAAGCTCGCGTGTGCGCCAGGCACAGACCACGATGCTCAGCTCCGGGCGAAGTGTGGTCACGATGCACCCCCCATCTCCTGCACAAGTCGTCCCATCAGGGTGTCGACCTCATGGTCTCGAGCGACGATCGCACGTAGATGGGTACCCAGTTCCTCGTACTCGGCCGCGGGCATTTCGAGCAGAGTCTGCGCACGCTGCGCGAAACCGTGGGCGTCACCGGCAGGGAAGCCAAGGACGGGCGCCTGGCCACCTAGTTCCTTCAGTAGTGGAACGAAGGACTCGTTGCAGGTCAGCACGGGCACGCCGCAGGCCATGGCTTCAAGCACGACCTTGTCGACACTGCCCGTGCGGCTCCCTGAAACGAACAGGTCGGCGCCTGCGTAGAACTTCGGCACGTCGGGATAGGCCACCGGACCATGCAGATGCAGGCGGCCCGCGAGACCCAGGGACTGCGCTTCCCCCACGACTTGCTCAGCGTACGCCTGATCCCCCGGTGCCAACGCCCCTCCTGCCCAATCCAGGTGGGCGTCGAGTCCACGTTCCACCAGCAACGCCAAGCCGCGCAGGAGCGTCAGCGCGTCCTTGGCGGGCGTCAAACGGCCCACCGAGAGCAGCCGCATGGTCGCACCCTCGGCGCGTGGCCCGCTCGTGCCTCTGGATTGAAAGTGCTGCAAGTCGATTCCGTGACCGGTGACCGTTTTCTTGGGTGTATCCACGCGCATGGATTCCGGCGAAGCCGTGAATACCTTGTGGACCACCTTCACCGCCTGCTTGAGCCGTTGATCCACACCTTTGTGCGTGTACCACAGAAAGTGTCCCACTCCGTGACGCTGCGCCTGTCGCGCGGCCAGGGTGGAGTAGCGAGGGACCATGTGAGTCAGCAGCGTGTCGAACCCGCCTCCAGCGAAGGCCTCGCCCAAGAACCGCCGGTAGCGCAGGTAGCGGCGCAGGAGCCCGCGGCGCCCGACGACCCGCACCTCCACGTTGTCGGGAAGTCCGGAAATGTCCCCCACCTCTAGGGCCACCACCCTCAGAGCCTCAACCCGAGCAGCCAAGCCTTCAACCCAACGGAAGACGAAACCCAGGACCGCGTCCTGCCGGTCCAAAACCTGGGTCACGAAGACCAACTTCAAAGCTGCACCTCGGGTTCAGCAGCCAGTCGGCGCAGGCCGTTGGCGTAGTTCGCGAGGGTGGAGTGGAATTCGAACTTTTGTGCCCGCTGCACAGCCCGTCGGCCCATCTCAACACGCACGTCCTCGTCCACGAGCACGCGCTCCAGGGCTACGGCCACGGCATGCGGATCCCAGCCCGCCAGGCCACCGGCCAGGCCATCACCCACCAGCTCACTCATGACCCCAACAGGCGTTGAAACGACCGGCGTGCCACAGGCCATGGCCTCTACCGTGAAGCGCGGCCCCCCCTCGCACGTAGAGCCACACACGCAAACACGGCTGGCCCGATACAAGTCAGCCAACTCCGCAGTGGAGTCCACCCAATCGACGAACGTGGCGTCCAGATTACGCTTGCGCGCCCGCTCCTGCACGCGAGCGCGCAGGGGGCCGCGTCCCACGAACAGCGCACGCACACGCATGCCCTTGCGCTTGAGCAGGGACAGCGCGTCCACGATGCGGCCGATGCCCTTGTTGACCACCATGCGCCCCACGAAGATCACGTCGTACTTGTACTCAGCGACCGCGCCGCTCGGCACCGGGAAGAAGACCCCGTGGTCGATGTAGAGGGAGGGCAGCACCAGGATCTTGTGCTCGGGAACTCCCCATCCCCTCAGGAGTCTCGGCATCTGTTCGTCATTGACGACTCGAAACGCCACAGCCTTGTTGCGTGCCCACCGAACGTAGATGCGAGCAATGGAGCGGTCCATGCGCTCGCGCAGGTTGGCAGAAACGGGCACTCCGGGCACGTGGTGCAACTCAGAGAGGTACGGAATGTCGAAACGCTTGGCGAGGTGAGCACTGCCCAGGCCGTTGTAGAACCACCCGTAATCGTGGCTCACGATCAGTTGGTGGTGGTGTTCCTCGACCAACTCCGCACCGCGACCCGTGATGTATCGCACCATGCCGCGGCGGGTGACATCTGCAGGGTGAAAGAACACGTTGTCGTGGATGCAGCGTACGCGGACGGGGCCGTCGGGCTTGGGACAGAGCACATCCACGCGCTCAAAATAGCGCGAGAACTCCGCTTGCATGGAGTAGTACGGTCCGCGTTCCCCGAGGGTGACCTGGCGATCACCGGACACCATCAACAAGCGCAAGGGTTCTCCTGAAGCAGGGTCTGGTAGAGCGCCTCCAGGCGCTGGGTCAAGGCCTCAGCGCTGTAGCGCGCTGCGACGCGCATCCGTGCGCGCTGCCCCATGTTGGCACGCTCTTCCGGCTCATCCAACAACTGCGCCAAGCCATAGGCCAACTCGTCGACATTCTCGCCCAAGAATCCGGTGCGCTCGTGGGCCAAAACCTCTCCTACGCCACCTACATCTGCCGCTACGGCCGGAACTCCGGCTGCGCCGGCCTCGATCAGGGCCACCGGCAGACCCTCGCTGCGCGACGTCAACAGGAGGGCGTCCAGTCCGGCGAGGACTGGGCCCATCTCGTTCAAGGCGCCGAGCATGTGCACGCGCTCGGAGCACTTACCAGGCAAATTGCGAATCGCGCGCTCAAGGCCCCCACGCTCAGGGCCGTCCCCGACGTAGACCAGATGCAACTGGGGATAACGGTTGGCAAGCAGTTCGAACACGCGCAGTGCCACCTGGGGTTGTTTGACCGCTGCGAGTCGTCCAATCACGCCCACCACGAATGCGTCGGAATCCAGACCCAGACGCCCTCGTAGTTCACCCGCGTGTGCGTCAAGGTTTTCAAAGGGAGTCAGGTCGACGCCGGGCGGAACGACGACCAACTGCTGCTCCTCGGCCACACCCAGCCTCAATAGATCCTCGGCGGTCGCGTGCGACACGGCCACGATGCGTTGCGTTCGCCGGGCCAGTCTTCGCTCGTGGGCCACCAGCGCGCGGGAAAGAAACCCCGGAAAATAGCCCTCCAGCACGTGTCCATGGAACGTGTGCACGCAGCGCACTTGAGGCACGGACTTCGCCGCCCAACGACCGATAGCACCGGCCTTCGAGGCGTGGGTATGGAGCACGTCCGGCTGGAAATCGGAAAGCGCCCGGCGCATGAATCGTGTGGCCCGCCAGTCGCCCCATCCACTAACACCACGCCTCAGCCCCGGCACGCGCACCACGTCGACCCCCTGGGCAATCAAGTTCTCGCACAGGTCCCCCTCGCCGGGTCCAGGTTGCCCGACGAAGACCCGCAAGGTATGACCTGCTGCAACAAGCCGAGGGTCGGAAGCGAGCACCTGCCGAGCCGGCCCCCCCAGGTTCAACCGCGTCAGGATGCGGGCAATACGCACGGGCGGAGCATCTCCTGTTCTGCCCACTGCAACGCTTCGAGGATCACTTCATTCAGAGTTCGTTCGTGTCCAGCCAGACCTAACCGGCGCGCGCGCGACAGATTGGGTACGCGGTGCTGAACTTCATCGAAGCTGGAGCCGAGGGTCTGCTTCGGGTCGACATGCATCAGGCACGACTCGCTTAACCCGGCCAGTTGCGCGACACGGGCAGCGAGTTCCATCACGCTGCAGCGCAACTGTCCTCCCAAATTGAGCGGTCCACATGCCAGGGCGTGAGCGGGCCCAGCTTGCAGCGCCAACTTCACGATATCTCCGGCCACATCCTGCACGTGACCCAAGGTCCGCACTTGAGTGCCAGGCCCATGTATTGGCAGCGGCTCACCGGTCAGCGCGCAGCGCACAAAGGTGGGTAGGACCATTCCGCTGTGACCGTCCTGATCGGGACCGACGACGTTAAAGAGACGCAGGTGGAGGGGCGCCACGGGCCAAGCATTGCGGGCCCAGTCCTCGTCCAGTAGCAACTCCACCGCCCGCTTGGAAGCGGCGTACGCCCAGCGACCTGTTCCGTTCGTGGATCGCAAGTCGCTGGCTTCATCGAGGGGCTGCGATGACTCACAGTACACCTCGCTACTCGACGCGCTGATGACCCGAGGTGGGTGCGAGAGGCCAGCCAGCGCCTCGATCAGGCTGGTGGCTGCGGCCTGGTGCTCCTTGCGACAGGCCTCGGGGTCGGCAAGAACACGCCGCACACCCACGCGCGCCGCTAGGTGGATGACCGTATCGAAGGGTCCCGCGCTCCGCAGTAGGTCGTGGAACACCCCCGCACGGGAGACATCCACGCGTCGCAGACAACCGATCAAGCCCGCGTCCGGCCCACCCGCAAGCCGCTCGGGCCCACAGGCAGAGAGATCGTCCGCGACCACGACCCTGTGACCCAGGCTCCGCAGCTGACGGGTCACGCGCGAGCCAATCAGGCCCGCGCCCCCCGTGACGAGCAGGGCCTGAGTCGCGGGGGGATGGAATTCCATGGGATCGTTCGACGGCCGGAGCCGGGTCCTATTCCCGGCACGGCCAAGGTACCAATCCCCACCGAAGCAACGAAGCCCCCACCCAGCACAGCGCTTGGGTACGGCCGGAGGTCAAGCCCCCCCGATCCCCTAGAACAGGGTGAGGTGGTACAGATTCAGGAGGGTGTAGCCCCCCGCTGCCAGCCAGAGTCCCATCCGCGCCAGAACAAAGTTCTTGTGCAACGTGAGAACCACGAGGGCCAGCGCGATCAGGCCAGTCTTCCAGAGCACGAATCCCGAACGGCCTGATTCCAGCAGGGCGGCCGCTACAGGATTGAGCTCGATGCCTCCGGACTGCAGGTGAGTCAGAGTGAAGAAACTATCTCCGAGATTCATCACGCTGATCCACAGAACGGCCAGGGCCAGGGTCGTGGCATAACGATCCACGTAGGACCCCTCTCGCTCCTCTTCGCGACGTACGGTTTGGCGACGGCCACCAAATAGCGAATAACGAGAGAATCGCGGCGTGGGCCGTTTGCGACGATCCACACCCCGGTACACGCTGGACTCTGCTCCGGAGGCAGAACTGGAGGCCTGTCCCGCAGGGGCACCCTGGCCGGGAGCCGCAGCGGATGCGGGCAGCAAGTGGTCGAGATCAATGGAAGCCATAGGGGTAGTCTCCCATCGACATCCAGGACGACGGGTCTTTGCACCAGCTCGATTATTCGCGTCCTGGGGCGAATTCAAATGAGATCTGCGTCTCTCATTGGGAACGCGTGGGTCGCGCATCCTTGTGAAGTTCCGCAAGCAGAACGGTGGCGTAAGAGCCGGGGGGCAGAGTGAATTGTAGGCGGACTTCGTCCCCCTGGATCTCCCAGTCGAGTTCGCGGGGCCCAACGACCAGCGCGCGCCGGGCCCCCCTGGGCGCCACGCCGCCGGGCAGCCGGGCGAGTTGTTCGAGATCCAATCCGTCATGTTCGAGTGCCTCCCGCTCCCAGAGAGCGACCTCCGCGCGCGTTCGTTCAGCCGCGGGACCGGGCAATGGACCGCTTGGCACGCGCAGCAGGCGGTCGGCTTCCTGCTGCACCTCCGAAGCACCAATCACCTCGGGGGCAGGTTTTCCGTCTCCGGTCCACGGGTCAAGCAGCAGGTCCCCAGGTAGGACTCGCCGCACTCCCCCCGGTTGGCCCATGCGAGCCGTCAGTACGCGGTTGAATACCGAGGCCTGCAGCGCGGAGAGGTGCAGGGCCTGGGTGCGGCGTGGAATCGAACGCAGCAGGCTCTGCACATCTCCTGGCCGGCGGGCCATCTGCTTGGCCAAGGGAACCAAGGCCGGCGGTAGGTCAGGAATCAACCGTCGCGCCGCGCGCCATGGCCCGGCTTCGCTGCAGGCCAAGATCTCCAGCAGGTCCAGGGACGGGGAATTCGCCTGCCCCGGCTGCCCCCCAGCGAGCGTCCGCACATAGGCGCGTAGGTACTTCATCCACTGTCCCCTAGCGAGCAGGCGACCCAAGTCGGCGGTGTTCCCCCCGGCTCCAAAGCGCTGGGGTCCGTAGTAGTTGGGCAGCCCCTCCCGAACCAGCTGATCCAAAGCCCTTTGCAGGTCCGCGTAGCGCTGCTTGGGAAACTGCCGCAGGAGCAAGTCGAAACGGTTGCCAGCCAGCTCGCCGACTCGCAACTTGCGCGCCCGACGCCCGGTGCCTAGCACAGTCAGGCCGGCAATCGAGAGTGCCGCGACCTCAGCCTGCTGTGCGTGCTCGATTGACAGGAACTGGCGCGTGACACCACGGCTGTCCTTGCGCCCTGCGTAGCCAATCTCGCGCGGCTCGCGGCCCAAGGCACGGGCAATGCGGCCCAGAGCTTGATCGCTGGAGAGTCCACGCTTTTCGACTTCGAACCCCAGGTGGGTCCATGCGGGTTCGCCCGCGCCCAACTCCTCCAATGGAAGCTCACGTACACGAAAGTCCTCTTGCCGGGCCGAGTGCACAAAGTGAATCGGCTCAATAGAGGAGGTGCAATACACCTGCGTAGGCTCGCCGCTCTGCCGCATTGGCCGACAACCGGACATGGGGTCAGGATACTCGCCCCGGCACCGGGCACGAGGTCCTGCGCCTCGCCACTGCCACGGCCACGGTCACTGCCCCTCGTATTGCGGATTGAGCTGTGTGGGAACGGGAGCCTGCACACGCTTGCGCCAGGCGTGCAGTCGTCCGAGCAGATCGGAGGCTCGCGCAGCGTGACTCAGGGCGAGGTTGGTGGACTCCGAGGGGTCAGATTCCAAGTTGTAGAGCTCCAGTCGGTTGTCTTCGAAGAACTCCAGTAACTTCCAGGGCCCGCGCCGAATCGCGCCCACGGGCGTCGTGCGCCAGGGGCCGTGCTCCTTGAGATAGCCTTCCAGGTAGACGGGGAAGTGCCAGAACAGGCCTTCTCGCTCCGGCAGCGCTCCTCCGCGCAAGCAGGGCCAAAGGCTGACCCCATCGAGTAGCAACTCCGGGTCGCGCTTCACACCCGCCACCTCCATCAGGGTGGGGTACAGATCGATGCCAATCACAGGCTCGCCCGAGCGGCTGCCCGCGCGCACCCGGCCCGGCCAGCGAACGATGAGCGGCTCTCGAATGCCTCCTTCATAGAGCATGCCCTTCGACCCGCGCAAACCGCCGTTGTTTCCCCACGGCGAGCGGCCGCCGTTGTCCGAGAAGAACACGACCACGGTGTCGCGGGTGAGTGCCTGCTGCTCCAGGGTCTTGAGGACGTGTCCCACGGCCTCATCCATCGCGCTCACCATCGCGGCGTACTCGGCGAGCCGGCCGTCTCCCAGCTCCTCCGTGTAGGACTCAACGAGGTCGCGGCGGCCTTGAATCGGAGTGTGCACGGAAAAGAACGCGAGCTGCAAGAAGAACGGCCGCTCGGCGTTTTGTTCGATGAAGCGGCACGCTTCGCGACCCATGCGGTCGGTGAGATACTCCCCCTCGGTTCCATCCTCCAGATCAGGATTCGAATAGGGCGTGTAGTACGAACGCGGATGGCCAGCCTGATTCCCTGCAATGTTCACCCCAAACCCCTGACGGCGTGGGTCCGCTCCGAGATGCCACTTGCCCACGTGCCCCGTGGCGTAACCCGCTTCAGCCAGGGTCTCGGCCAGAGTCACAAATGATTCGTCCAGGTCGTTGCGGTTGGGTGTGGGAATCAGCTTGCGCAGTTTGGCCTTGCCACGGGCAGAGTTGTTCACGGTGTAGACCCCCGTGCGTGGGGAGTACAGGCCACTCATCAGGGCCGCACGGGTCGGCGCGCAATTCGGAGCGTTAGCGTAGGCGTTCTCAAAGACCATCCCCCCCGTAGCCAGAGCATCCACATGGGGCGTGCGGTGAACGGGATTGCCGTAGCACGCCAGGTCCCCGTAACCCAGATCGTCCGCCAGGAGCAGCACGATGTTGGGCGGGCGCTTGGTGTCTTGGGCCGAGAGGACCGCGCAGGCCACCCACATCAGCGTCACGCCCCAGGCCACGTGCTGCCTCATGAGAACAAGTGGTGCTGCACGGTGGAATGGTCGGCTGGCCCGATCAGGCGTCGGTCGAGGCCTTGGTAGGGATACGACAGGCGCCGCGTGTCGAGCCCCATGAGATGCATGATTGTGTCCTGCAAGTCGTGCACGGAGATGGCCCCCTCAGCGATGGTGTATCCCAGCTCATCGGTCTCCCCGACGATCCGCCCGCGGTGCACGCCGGCCCCGGCCATCCACATGCTGAAGCAGTCCGGGTGGTGATCGCGCCCCCAGTAGGCAGACCCGTTGCGCGCCTCGTTCATGGCCGTTCGACCGAATTCGCCGCCCCAAACCACGAGAGTCTCATCCAGCAGCCCGCGCCGATCGAGGTCGCGCAGGAGAGCGGCCACCGGTTGGTCGGTCTCTCGACACTTATTCGGCAGGGCTACCATCAGGTCGTCGTGCCTCCCCGTGCCGTGCATGTCCCAGCCCCAATCGTAGAGTTGCACCCAGCGCACGCCCGACTCGACGAGGCGTCTGGCCAGCAGGCAGTTGTTGGCGAAGGAGGCCTGTCCCGGCTGACTGCCGTACATCTCGTGTGTGGCTTCCGACTCGAGCCCGATATCCATCAGCTCGGGCACGGAAGTCTGCATGCGGTAGGCCAACTCGTACTGCTCGATACGCGCCTCGGTTTCCGGATCTCCCTGCTCTTCCAAGTGACGACGATTGAGTTGGGCCAGGGCATCGAGAGTGAGCCGACGCAGACCGCGCCCCATGCCCTTGGGATCACTCACGTAGAGCACCGGATCTCCCTGACCTCGCAAGCGCACGCCCTGGTGGGAGGATGGTAGGAACCCACTGCTCCAAACGCTCTTGCCCGCAGAGGGATCGCTGCCTCCGGAAACGAGGGTGACAAAGGAAGGCAAGTCGGCGTTGAGCGTACCCAGGCCCCAGCTGGCCCAGGCCCCCATGGCCGCCGCTCCCACAGCCTGGTCGCCGGTAAAGAGACGCAACTCCGCGGGGCCGTGGTTGAACTGGTCGGTGTACATGGAACGGATCAAGGTGACCTCATCCATGACCTGTCCCATGTGAGGCAGCAACTCAGAGATCTCCACGCCTGACACTCCGTAGCGGCGAAAGCCGTGCGGCGCACCCAAGAGGGTCGGGTGGCCCTTGATGAACGCCAGTCGTCGACCCTCGATAAATGCCTGCGGACACAGGCTGCCGTGCAACTCGCGCAACAGGGGCTTGGGATCGAAGAGGTCCAGCTGCGGTGGCGAACCGGACATGTGCAAGTAGATCACCGAGCGTGCCCGGGGCGCGTGGTGGGGCTTGGGCGGGTCGTCGCGCAGAAGGCTTTCCGCCTTGGGCGCAGACAGGTCCGCCAGGGCCATGGCGCCCAGTGAAATGCCCGCACGGCTGAGAAGCGCTCGCCGGGTCGACCCGGCCTGGTACCTGCTCAAGGGATCGGCCATCAGTCTTTCACCAGGAACGCGTCGAGGTTGAGCAGCACATTGCCCACGGCGGTCCAGGCCGCGGCCCGGGCGGGATCCTGTCCCTCGGGCAGGGGGCCCAAGGGATCGGTGGCCAGGGCCAGGGCCTGGTCTGGCTGCTGCTGCAATTCGTCCAGGGCTGCGGCAAAGAGCTCGGCAAGCACCTCCACATCTTCCGCAACCGGAGGACGCTGCAGCGTCAACCACAGACCGTGGCGAATGCCGTCGCGCACACCGCCCGCACTTTCGGAGTCCATGCGCCGACCCAGGGACTGGGCCATTTCCACGTAGACCGGATCGTTGAGGGTCACGAGCGCCTGCAGGGGCGTGTTCGTGCGGATGCGGCGCGAGATACACATCTCGCGACTGGGTGCATCGAAGATTTCGAGGGATGGATAGGGGGTGGTGCGTCGCAGGAAAGTGTACAGACCGCGGCGGTAGCGGTCCTGTCCTTGGCTGGTGGCCCAGGTGCGCTCTCCGTTGAAGGCGGCCTGCCACAGGCCCGGCGGTTGGGGCGGAAACACGCTGGGGCCGTGCATCTTGGAAGACAACAGGCCACTGGCCTTGAGTGCCTGGTCGCGGATCATCTCCGCCTCCATGCGAAACGTCGGACCGCGGGCCACGAGCCGATTGAGCGGGTCGAGTTCTGTGTCCTGCGCGCTTGCACTGGAATCCTGACGATAGGCGGCCGAGGTCACGAGGGTCTTCAAGAGCGCCTTCTGATCCCAGCCGTTTTCCATGAACTCCACCGCCAGCCAGTCGAGCAGATCCCGATGGACGGGCACGGATCCCTGACTGCCGAAGTTCTCTTCACTCTCGACGATTCCGATCCCAAACAGCTGAGCCCACAGTCGGTTGACCGCCACGCGCGCGGTGAGGGGATTGTCCCGTTGGATGAGCCACTCAGCGAATCCCCGTCGATCGGCTTCGAAACCCTCCGGCAGGGGGTGGAAGGCCGCGGGAACCCCGGGCTGCACCTCGTCCACCGGGTTCAGGAAGTTGCCCCCGCGCAGGGTGAAGGACTGGCGGCGTTCGGCAGGTGCAACGGCCACCAGGACGGGCGTGCGAGTCGGCTGGAGTCCATCGATGTCCCCCTGCAGCTTGCGGCGCTGCGCGCTGAGCTCGCGCCGCAGAGGATCGTGGTCGCGCCATAGGGCGGCGAGTTGTGTCTCCTCCTGTTCGCTGGGATCCGCCGCGGCCAGGGCCTGGTGCAGGGCGGGGTCCATGGCGATCAATGGACCGCTCTGGTCGCTGACACTGAAGCGCAGGGCAGCCAGGGTGTGGTCGTACCCGTAAGTCTGCTCGAGCTCCAGTCTTAGAACGCTGGCCTCGTCGAGTACGAGGGGAGACGCGAAGCGGAACACCGCCTCGTGGGATTGGTCGAGGCGCGGGGCCACGGCCCAGCCCGAGTCGGGTGCCAGGTTTCCATCCAGTGCCTCGGCAATGGAAAAATCAGCCTGGGACCAGGAAGCAGTGGGCTCGACCAGCACCAGACTTTGCACTCCCTTGGGACCCAGACTGTGGGCACCGGCGTGGACCACGGGCCCCAAAGCGTGATCCCAGGTGGGCGATCCCTTGGCGTCCAGCACCGTGAGTTGCAGTCCACTGGAACGGGTGTGCAGTCCCCCATCGCTGCGGAAGAAAACACGCACCTCGTCGATGTCCATTTCCCGGCCCAGATCCACTTCCCACCAGGGCTGCTCTTCGTTGGCCGTGTGGGTCACGGACTCTCCGTCGAAGTAGTGACCGTTGGTCTCGCCGTCGATGGCACGCTGGGCATCTCCCCCAAAGGTCGTGCTCGACTGACTAGCCTGGCCTGTGCGGGCGATGTTGTCGGCTCCGCTCCAGACTTGCACCTCCGCCAGGGACAGGACGCGCGCAGGACCGGGGAGTTCAAGTCGAATCCGTTGCCCACGCAGGGCAGTGGTGCGCGGCGAGCTGCTCGCACGCAGTTCATTGAGCACAAAGTTCCCATGGGCCGGACGTCCCGGACCGCGCCCCTGCTCCGCCAGGACTTCCAAGCGCAACCCATGCCAGGTGCCCGCCTCCAGTTGCAGTTCCACCTGGTAGAGGTCATCGGGAGTCTGGGCGCCAGAGGCCCGCAGGATTCCACTTCCGTCTGCGACCAGGTCCGCCCCACCCCGCGATAGGGCGCCGATCACCGGCGGCACGACCCAGGAGTCGTGGTTTCTCAACGCCGCAGCCTGCCAGGTCAGACGCGCTTCGTAGCGCTCCGATTCCTGAGCATCCAAGCGCCCGTCGATCTCGCTCAACTGACTGCGCAGATGATCCCTTCGCAGGGCCGTCTCGCGGGTGGGAGTCTCGAGCAGGGGCGCATCGTCGTTGGTGTCCCGGTCCACGGTCTGGTTGAAGATCGCCGCCAGGCGGTAGTACTCGGTGTAGCTCAGGGGATCGAACTTGTGGCTATGGCACTCCGCGCAACCCGCGGTCAGTCCCATCCAGACCTGCATGCTGGTGGTCATGCGGTCCTTGACTGCTGCCACACGAAACTCTTCGTCGTCCGTGCCGCCCTCCGTGTTGTTCATCGTGTTGCGATGGAAGGCGGTGGCCAGGCGCTGGTCGATGCTCGCCCCGGGCAGCAGGTCACCCGCCATCTGTTCGCGGGTGAACTGATCGAAGGGCATATTCTGGTTGTAGGCATCGATGACCCAGTCCCGGTAACGCCAGATGGTGCGCAGGGGATCGGAGGTGTAGCCCTTGGAGTCCGCGTAACGCGCCAGGTCCAACCAGACCCGGGCCCAGCGCTCGCCATAGGCACTGGAGGCGAGCAGCTCGTCCACGAGGCGTTCGTAGGCAAGCGGACTCGGATCCGCCGCGTAGGCCCGGGCCTGGTCCGGTGTCGGGGGCAGGCCCGTCAGATCCAAGAACACCCGCCGCACAAGCACGTGGGGATCACTGGGTGGCGAAGGTTGCATGCCCGCCGCTCGCATGTCGGCCAAGAGCAACGCGTCGACTTCATTGTGGCCCCAGTCACCGGCCGAGCGGACAGGAATCTGTGGGCGCTGCACCCGTTCAAAGGCCCAGTGACCCGAATACTGAGCTCCGCCTTCGATCCAACGACGCAACAGTTCGACTTCGCCCTCTTCCAGCGGATCCCCATGACCCGTTGGGGGCATGCGCACATCCGGATCCGCAGCCTGTACGCGTCGCAGCAGCTCACTGCCTCCCACATCCCCCGGGCTCACTGCCACCTTGCCACTGGGCAGCAGGGCCCGCGAGCCCACGCGCGAATCCAGACGCAACCCCCCCTTGCGCGCGCGCTCGTCAAAGCCGTGGCAGGTGAAACAGCGCGTGGCCAGCAGGGGCCGGATCTGGCCTTGGAAGTCGACCGCGGCCCCGGGCTTGTCGACGTCTGTTGCAGCCCCCCCGGTTCCCGCCAGGGCGAACATCGTCGCTAGGCCTGCGATCGCCAAGAGCTGCATTCCAGCAGCCTAACAGTGACGCGTGGGTTTTGCCCGCGGTGTCCAAATATACGGCCGTGCCCAATAGCCCGTGATTGCGACGAAATCCAGGCACGTATCCTGGGGGGATGGTGACCGAATTCTACCCTCTCCAAGTCTTCCTGCTCACTCTCTCCGGTTTCGTGAACAGGCATCAGATCGATGTCATCGCGTACCTCGTTGAAGAGAATCGGGTCCTCAAGGAGCAGGTGAAAGGACGACGCCTGCGGCTCACGGACGACCAGCGCAGGCGGCTTGCTGAAAAGGGCAAACGTATCGGCCGCCAGGCCCTCAATCGCGTCGCGACGATAGTGACTCCCGACACAATCATGCGCTGGCACCGACGCCTGATCGCCGCCAAGTGGACCGATAGGGCTGAGCGGGTGAGCAGGCCCGGCCTGATGATGAGGATCAAGGCGCTGATTGTCCGGATGGCCACCGACAATCCCGCCTGGGGCCACTGCCGGATCCAGGGCGAACTCAAGTGCTGCGGGCACAGGGTCGCGAGCAGCACGGTCGCCAATGTGCTGAAGGACAACGGGATCAAGCCAGCACTGGACCGTCCGTCGTGCTGGAAGTCATTTCTGAAAGCCCACTGGGGACTGAACGCGGCCACTGACTTCTTCTCGGTCGAGCTCTGGACGCAGCCAGACGCTCGATGAACACCAGCGGGTCGAAGACGAAGTGAGTTGTGCCGTCTTTGAAGGGGGCGCGCAGCTCATGCACGACCTTGCCCTGCGCGGTGAGCGCAAGGCGCTGGGAGGACAGGGGCGGGCGCGTGATGTAGCGACACAGATGCTCCAGACGCGAACTCTCCCCAGCCTCGACCTTGACCGCGGCGTGCAGACTGAAACCGTCGAGCTGGGCACACAGATTCTTGAACTTCGGAGCCTTGCGCCGGTTGTGTGTGGGGGGCTGACCCAGGCGGGAGACGCGGGCGCCTGCGGCGGGGCCCAATGCGACTCGACCCTGGAGGGAGGCGGCTACCAGTAACGGGAGCAGAGCCTGATCTTGGCCCGGGGCGGAGACGTCGATCTGCGTGTCCTCTTCCATCAGGCCACGGCGGCGACACAGGCGCAGGACTCGGGAACGCACGGTGAGAAGCGGCCGGAGCGGGCGCGCCGTCGTAGGTGAGCTGCTACGTGCGCGCGGGGTGCAGAGCTAGGCGTGTACCGTACCCCCCTGCCGGATTGGTGCTGCAGGGAGCGCCACTACGTAGCGGGTGACGGGGGGCCAGTTGGGCTCGGGGGAAGAGAATTGCGGTGGCTAGGCCGACCCCCGTCAGGGTGAGACCCGATTCTGCTTCCGGGCCCCACCGACGCCGGGTACGCTAGGCCTCATTCAAGGGTGAACAAGCCCGCTCAAGCCCAATCTTCGTTCACGCTCAGCCCCGGGAACAGCCTCATGAACACCTGCACAGCAACCTCCAAGAACGATCCAGAACACCCCAACACTGACGCAGGAACGACGATTGGAAACTGGGAGTATCAGCTCTGGGTCGACCTGGGAGGGGCGAGCCTCACTGGCGGGGAGTGTGGGGAACTCTCCAAGAAATGCGAGATGAAGGGTGAGGCTCGGGCAGGAATCGTCTGCCGTCCAGCGGGCGACCCGCCGGGCACTGAATACCGCCAGGCCTCAGGATGGCAATCTCACGTGAACTATTCGGAGATTTGCCAAGAATGGCACGGAAACAACGACTGTTCCGGTTCCCAGGGGGAGCCGACTTGGTCCGTGAGTCCGGGCGTGGACCCACAGCCCACAAATGGCCAGTCGGACACTAAATTCGGTGTGGATGTCAAAGCTGCATGCAATGACACGGCCAACTAGGAGACTGTCACCGTGACCGTCACATCGGCCAATGGGAATTCTCTCACGGGGAAATTGACACTCATTTGTGGCGTGTGCGACTGAATCCACCATCCGAGAGGCCCACCCGGAGACGGGTCTACACCTTCGCAGGCGCTGGGCGCCACGGGCTCCTGGGGACCACTCGGGCGGACGAGTCCCCTCTATCCAATTGTAGGTACGTCTTGGCACGTTCCATCAAAGCGTCCTAGGGGGTGGTCATGCCCCGTTTTTCATTTCGGAGACCCGGCCCCGCCCTGATTCTGGTTGGGGGTCTGTTCGGAGCATGGGTGTTCTTCATCAGCGACAACGATCGGGTGGGCACCGGACGCGTGGATTGGGGAGCTCCCAACGAGGGCTATGGGGAAACGCCTCTCAAACCAGCCGGATCCGGTGAAGGAGAGCCCTTGGAATCGGATAGGGAGAGCGAAGTGGGCCATGATGCCGCAACGAAACGCAGGCCGCTCAGGGGCTCAGGCAGCGAGTCATTCGTAGTGGATGTCCGGGATGCCCTGGATAAACCTGTACCAGGTGTTTCGCTCTTTATCGCCGCACGGGACCCCCTCGGTGGCAGTTGGTGGGAGGACGAAGACTTGCTTCCTCCTCCGCGCGCAGCCACGTCGCTCACAAACGCGCAAGGACTATGGAGCCCAACGGACGCCGAGGACTTGAGTGCGCGTGAACGGCGGCACTGGATCGTGCCGGGGGTGCTTGGATGCTCGGCCGTGGAGCAGGCCCCCGTGGGCCAGAAGGACACCAGATCGCCCGCGATCATCCGGCTGCCCGGATGCGCCCCGGTCAAGGTCGAGGTGGTCATGTCTTCTGGAGAGCCCCTGGCCAATGCCTCGGGCTTCGCCCTGCTCGCCTTTGACCAGATTCCCGATCGCTGGAGCCCTCCGATCCCCGCTCTGGCACGCCATCTGGCATCGGGGGAAGCCCTATTTTCACACGTCCAGGTGGGCCGAGCCCTGGTCGGTCGGGTTCACGTCCGGTCCTTCGGCAGGGCGCTCATCTTGGACTTCGAGGACTTGGGCCCACGTGCGACGGGAACTGAGCACACCATCCGGGTTCAGGCTCCGGATCTGTGGACGTTCCGCGCCCGGCTGGTGGGCCAAGCGAATCGGCGTCCCGTGTCAGGTGAGTTTCGAATTGAACTGGACTCCCCCTTTGGAAGAACGACGGCATCTGGACGGGCCGACGAACAGGGCCAATTGGCGTGCACACTCCCCTTCGACTCGGTTCCCAGCGCAGGGGATGGCGGCGTGACCCTCCGGATCTCGGTGCAGGGTCAGGGGGAGTCCGATGAACACCGTGAGGGCGAGGTTTCCATACCCGCACCGCCGACCCCAGGTGAATCCGACTTGGGAGTTCTCGTACTCTCTGGCGTAGCGCCTCCTACGTTGACTCTGCTTGTAGGTGGCCAAGTTCACGGTCTGCCCGATCCCCTCCAGGGCCGTCTGCGAGTGATCGTCCAGCATCGATCCGCGGAAGCGACCGCCTGGAAGCACGTGCGCGACGCGCAAGCCCAAGTAGACCCGGATGGGAGTTTTGCCGTCCGCGGCCTTTCCAGTCCTGGGGATTGGCAGGTCACGGCCAATACCAACGACCTCTTGATGGAAGCCCCCATCCCATTCGAGATCGGCGACACGGACGTGCAACTCCGACTGCACCCCACGGGCGACCTGTCGGCGGTAGTAGTCAGCCAACCTGACGCCACGGTCACCGCAATACTGCGTCGGCCCCAGGAACCCGGCCCTGGGCTCTCCCCTGCGGTTGTCTACGACGGGAATGAAGCACGGTTCCACTGGAGACCCCTGTTGCCGGGCCAGTACGACCTGACGATCTTCACACCTGGGGGCAGTCCCTTGATCGAATTGGGGGGAATCGAAGTGACTGCGGGCCACACCACGGTCGACCCACGACTCAATCCCCTGGTGGTCGCGGGTCTATTCCGCAGTGTTCCGACCCACGTTCGGAGCCACGATGAACAGTCCCTCGACTCCTGGCTGGCCCTGCCCGAACATCCGGGCGTTCCGTGGCCACGCATGCACCAGCACGGTCAGTCGACTCTCTTCCTGGCTCCCGACGATGTTGGCCCTTGGTGGATCTGGGCTGAAGGCCACGCCGCCAAGCGCCTTGAGCAGATGCCTGATGTCTTGGCCCTGTCCCTGAAACGCGGCCCACAGGTCCGCATTCAGTGGGATGATCTCCCCACGGGCTTCACATCTCCGCAGATGCACGTCTACTTCACGCCCATCGCCCTCGACACCGTACCCGAGCAGATTGCGCGGCACATGCAAGTCGTCACGACCGTGGATCGCGCGACCGTCCCCGCTGTCCACCTGCCCGCCACAGGCACCTGGGCAGTCACGGTGAGAGGCACGGGCGACGAGGGCTCTCATCCTCTGCTCCAGGCCGGCTCCATCGAAGCCCGAACGGATCTCACGCAAGCCACCCTACGCATCCGCGCGCCCGAGTAGCCCGTGCCGCTGCTGCATGACCGGAGGATAAGGGTTTCAAAGGGTCAGCGCGGCGGGGGAGCCGAGCGGCGATGGTTTTGAACCTGGCTCCGTACTCTGGTACTGCGGATCCCGCCGCAGGTACTGGCCGCATTCTGCCACGTGGGTCCCAGACATCCGGATGACATGGACGTCTGGGGGCGCAGGAGGTTTCCCTCAGGTCAATATGGAGAGCCACTTCCCACTGACAACTCTCTCCACAGCCCCACAGGGGGAGTGGGTCGCAGCCGACGCCGCGGGCTCTGCTCCGTATCAACCGGCCACGTCCGCGTAGATCGCTAGGGTCTGCTCCACCATGCGATCCAAACCGAACTTCGCCGCCACCCGCTCCATGCCTGCCGCGCCGTAGGCCTGGCGTCGATCGGGATCGCCCGCCCACTGCAACATGGCCGCGGTCAGGGCTGGCGCGTTATCGGGGGGTACGAGTTGGCCTGTGATGCCGTCCTGCACAACCTCGGGGATGGCGGAGACATTTGTGGAGAGTACGGGTAAGCCGGCGGCCATGGCTTCCAGGAACACGAGGCCCAGGCCCTCCCAGCGGGAGGCCATCACGAATGCGTCGGCGGCCCCCAGCAGTGCGGGCACATCGCGCCGGATGCCGGCAAAGACACAGGTGCGGTCCTGTTCCACGCCCAGTTCCCGGGCTACGGCGCGGGCCCGTTGCTCGCCATCTCCGTAGGGATCCCCACCCACCAACAGGAGGCGCACGGGAGCCTGCTTGCGGGCTTCGGCCAGGGCCGCGATGAGCACCTCGTGGGCTTTCTGCGGAGCGAAACGTGCCACGCACAGGAAGACGACATCTTGCAGGCCGAATCCAAACTCGGCGCGCAGACGCTCGCGACTCTTGGAGTCGGCGGCCGCGGCAGCAAAGGGGGCCGGATCGATACCGTAGTAGACCCGCTCCTGGGAGGTGAGCGGAACGCGACCGTACTCGGCAATGAAGCGCCCCACGTGATCCGACAGGACGATCGTACGCGCAGGGATTCGTCCAATAAGGCCGTGCAAGCGGGACACGAAGGGACGCAGGAGAGCGCGCTCGTCGTTGTGCTTGCCTGAAACCAAACACTTGCCCTTGCCGAACAGGAACGCGGCAGCGGCGGTGACGAAATCCGCGCGCAGCAGGTGACTGTGCGCGGCCTCGCACCAGCCCAGGTGCGTTCGCAGTTTCCACGGGGCCAGAGGCCCTGAGCCCACATTGCCGACCCACTCTGCCCCCGCCTCCTTGTAGTCGGCCACCAGGGCGCCCTCACCCAGCAAGTAGGCCACGCGCACCGAGTGCCCGCGGGCCACCTGACCGCGCACTTGCAGCAGCACGTGCATCTCTGCCCCGCCCACGTCCAGGGTGCTGATCACGTGCAGGATTCTCACTGGACCTCCTCGTACACACGGAGAAGACCATCGACCATGGCATCCAGACTGAACAGTTGGCCCACGCGCTCGCGGCCCGCTTGTCCCAGGCCAGCACGCGCGCCGGGCTCCATGGCCAGGAGCCCTGCCAGGGCCTGACCCAGGGATTGCGCCTCAATGTTCTGCGCCAGGGTCCCGGTCACTCCGTCCAGTACCAGGTCCCGCGCGCCATCCACGGGGGTGGCGAGCACGGGCAGACCCGCGGCCATGGCTTCCAAGACGATGTAGGGCATGCCCTCCCAACGCGAGGGCAGGATGAGCAGGTCCAGGGCCGCCAGGATGGAAGGCACATCGTCCCGCGGGCCGGTGAATCGAACGCGTTCGCCGAGATCGAGCTGCTGGACTTGTTGGCGCAGTGGTTCCTGTGGGCCTGGGCCGACGATCAGAATCTGTAGGGATTCGCACCCAGGTTGGCGCAGGGCTTCGAGGGCCAGGTCCTGCCCCTTGCCCTCGTACAACAATCCGATCACCGCGGCGGTCGGCCGCGTCGGGTCCAGGCCCAACTGGGTCAGGTCCAGGGGCATGGCCTGCTGAACGCGGCGCGGGTCGATGCCATTGGGCACGATGCGGATGCGATCGGGCGGCACGACACCACTGCTCTCCATGGTCTGGGCCTCACCCGGACTCACGGCGATCAAGCGTTCGGTCTCTCGCGCCAGGCGCTCTTCCAGCTTGCGGAACAAACGCGTCTTCCAGGGGGAGAACTGGGCTTCGAACAGAAACGCAAAGGTGTGCGGCGTGTGGACGCGCTGACCGATACCCGTGGACAGGGAAGCGCGCCGGCCGAGTACGCCGGCCTTGGAGGAATGGGTGTGCACGATGTCCGGGCGCAACTCACGCAGCAACTTGCACAGTCGCCGATAGTCCCCGTAATCGCGCAGGGGCGAGACGGGGCGCACCATCTGAATGCGATACACGTCCACCCCCTCCTGCTCCAGGGCGTCGAGCTCCTTGGGAAAACCCGGGTCGCGCAGGGTGGCCGCGGCCACGTGCACATCCACGCCCCGGCCCTTCAGGCCCCGGGCCACATCCACCAAATGCCGTCGGGTTCCCCCGATGGTGGCCTCCATCACGTGCAAGACGCGCACGGTCCGAGTTCTAGTAGGCGCCGGTGCCCTTCGCAACCGCGAAACCGGTCAAGGCGATAATGACCAGGTCGAGCAGCAGGGATTGGTTCTCGATGTAGTACAGGTCGTAGTCCAAATTCTCATGAATGGACTGGGTGCGGGCGTAGGAAATCTGCCACAGCCCGGTCACGCCGGGCTTGGCCCGTAGGCGCTCCTGGTCCGCAGAATTGTACGTATCGACGATGAATGGCATTTCCGGCCGGGGGCCCACGACGCTCATCTCGCCGCGCAGAACGTTGAGGAAATTGGGCAGCTCGTCGAGGCTGTAGCGACGCAGGAAGCGTCCAACACGCGTGACCCGCGGGTCGTATTCACTCTTGGGCGCCAAATCATCGCCACAAGAAGCGTGGTGCATCGTCCGGAACTTGAACATGCTGAAGACCTTGCCATTGCGGCCCACGCGCGTCTGCCGAAAGAAGACCGGCCCGTGGCTCTCGCGCTTGATCAGGATGGCGGAGATCAAGAAGAAGGCCGCACCGAAGAGCAGCACGGTCGAGGCAATACACACATCCATGGTGCGCTTGACCCCGGCGCCCAGCAAGTTGTCGCGCCGCTCAGGCCTGGAAATGAGCGGGATCGAGTCCAGGTTCTCGATGCGCACGTTGTAGCTCATCAGATGGTAGAAGCGCGGGACCACATGGTAGTTCACGCCCAAACTCTCGAGCTCCGCCACGAGTTCCATCACTTCCTGTTCGGGTGACTCCGGTAGGGCGACGAAGACCTCAGAGATCTTGTGCAGGCCTAGCAGGTGTTCCAGGTTGTCCGTCGTTCCCAAGACCCGACTGCGTTCGATCATGGTTCCCACGCGGCTCTTGTCCGCGCCGATGAACCCGACGAAATTAAGACCGAGTGTGGGCACAAGCAGGAATTTGCGCTGCAGGTTCTGACCCGTGGCTCCCTCGCCAATCACGGCCACGTTGCGGTTGCCGATTCCCTTACGGTGCAGACCTTGAATCACCTTGAAGGAGATGAAACGACTAATCATCGTGAACACGAGAATGAACACGAAGGCCAGGAACAGCACGACACGCGAGTACTGATCGGGGTTCTCCGCCAAGTCCACCGCGCGGTGCAGGGACACCAGGTAGCGGAACATGCCCGTCGCCTCCTCGGTCGCTTCTGCCGTGGAACCGCGCAGAAACACAATCAAAGTCAGCACGATGAGGAATGCCGAAACCGCGCTCTTGGTCACGGCCTTGAATTCTTCGACGTTCAGCAGGCTCTTGATCGGCGAGTACATGCCGAACCAGTGGAAGCACAGCAGGCACACGGCAGCCGCGATGGAGAAGACTTCCCGATAGGTCTCCAGGTCGTTCGATGCGTCGACTTGGGCCGTGGCCGGCAGCATGGCCTCACGCAGCGCGAAGGCAGCCAGGCAGGCCAACACGACGACCAGCAGATCGACGATCACCTGGATCGAGAGGATCAGCGGTTCGAAGTTGCGGCGAACCAGAGTCCCGAGGGCAGTCATGAGACGGACCCCGACCGGTACCTGGGTGAGGTACCCTCAAGATCGATGGGCAGGGGGGACAGCACTGGCGTAACGCGGGCCCGTAGGGCCGCGCCCAATCCTATCTTGGACAACGAGTATCTGAATCCCCTACTCGCCTTGCGCTGGCTCAGAGTTGCCTCCAGCCATCCGCACAAGGGCTGAGCGGGGTCTCGAACCAACGTGGATGTCGCGCACTGCATTGAATGGGGACCGGTCCTGCCAGTCGGCCAGCAGCAGCAATCCACCCGAGCGGGGTCTCAAAATGAGTGGGAGCTAGCCTGCACGGCAGCCAGAAGGACGCTGACGGTATCGGCAGGAATCCCAGCCAGCCTGGGGTAGTTCTTGGCAAAGCGGCGGGCCGTTCCCAACCCAGCCAGGTCCGTCACCACCCTAAGGGCCGCCCAGGGCACGCCAGCCCGCTGTGCAACCCGCGCCGCAGCCGCTGTTTCCATGTCGGCCGCACAGGGCCCGAGAAACGCGCGCGCCAGACGCATCCGACGCCAAGGGGTTATGACGGGCCGATCGGCGGTGACCAACCAGCCCTTCAGGCCCGGAACAACGCTGCGCCAGATCGAGGCCAGAGGCTCATGGGCACTGACCTCGCGTCCCTCGCGGAGGGCCAGGTCGGCTTGGATTGTGCGCGCACAGTGCAGCAGGCTGCCCACCTGCATGCCGCGGCGCAGGGCGCCACAGGTGCCCACCACCAGCAGCCGGTCCAGTCCCTGGCTCACGAGCAGGCTGGCGGCCTGGGCGGCGGCCACCTTGCCCACGCCTCCCACACAGGCGAAGAGCTCGGCCCCTCGGGGGTCCGGCAATCCCGAATCCGAGAGGTCGAGCTGCAGCAATTCGAGCCCCTGCGAGCGCGAGCGCTTGATGACCTGACCCGCCAGAGCCCCCAGCTCCTCAGGCAAGGCGCACAAGACCCCCGTTCGATCGCGCACCCGTCCCATGACGACCATTGTGTCGCACGGCACACAGGGACAAAACCCCTGAGCAGGCGATGGACTCCGCCGCGGCCCCCTCCAGGCGCTATGCTCCTTGCCGTCCTTTATCTGCCTCCATGAACATTTCCATCACCGGCGCCACAGGTTTCATTGGCTCCTACCTGTTGCGTGCCCTTGCGGCCCAAGGTCACAGCATCCGAGCCCTGGCCCGCCCAGGCCGCGAGGATGCGGTGGAGCGCCCCGACGGCGCTCAGGTGGAGGTCTTCACAGGGGATCTGACCGATCCCGAGTCCTTGCGCGGGTTCCTTCGGGATGCCGACTATCTGCTGCACCTGGCGAGCGCTCACGACCACTTCACCGAAGAGCAAATGCAGTTGGTCAACGTGGTGGGCACGGAAGTCCTGATTGAAGAGGCCCAGAACACAGCGGCTGAGGACTTTCAATTCATTGTGATCTCGTCGGCGGTTATCGGCATGCCGGTCTACAGCTACTACCGCGACAGCAAACGCGTGCAAGAGAAGATCATCCGCGGCTCGGGTCTGAAGTGGGCCTCGTTCCGCCCCACCCTTGTCTACGGCGTGGGTGACATGCGCCACACGGCGCCCCTGCTACGCAAGTGCGGCGCCCAGAAGGGCACGTACTGGGTCAAGCATGAAGGCCTCTCCAAGTTGAGTCCAGTGCACGTGGACGACCTGGTGGATGCCATCATGCGCTTCTTCTCCTACGACCGCGCCAAGGATGTGGACTGCATCTACGAGATAGCGGGGCCCGAGGGCATCGCCTTCAACGAGTTCGTCGATCTCACCATCGAAGCGACGGGAGGAAGAGTGAAACGCCGCAACATCAGTCGCAAGTGGGTCGAGCGCGCCATCTTCCTGAAGGGGCTCTTCACGGACGTCACTCGGGAGCGCCGAGGAGCGGGTTACTTTTCGTTGCATCACGATCACGATATCCGGGCCGCCGTGGTCGAGTTGGGCTGGCAACCCCGGCCGTTCGAACAGGGCATTGCAGAGGTCGCTGCTGGAAACTGGTGGCGCGAAGACTCCGAGAGCGGAGAAGCCGGTCGCCTCGGCACTAGCGGAGTCTAGAGACCGATGCGCTAGTGCTCTGGCCTGAAGGCTAGGGTGTAGTACGCCCGCGGGTGCAGGACGGGATGGTCGTCTGCGCTGCGCACGCCGTCGAGGTGCAGTTCGTGCAACCAGCCTGCGCGCAGACCTTCCGCCTCGAGGTAGACCGAACGGCCATCGTCACCCAATGTGCAGGACTTGATCTTCAGATCTGCCCCTTCCACCTCAGGACTGCCGTAGGTGGAGTGCAGAATGTAAGTGAAGCTGGAGAGGGAGTACGAAGCTGGGTCCGTGGCCGACTGCGTATCCACATCCGAGGTGAAGGTCAACTGGAAGCCCTCGGGCCGAGCGCTCATCTCGAGCAACTCGAAGGGCACCTCGCCGGTCCACAGCAAGCGCTCAAGCCCGAAGCCTCGGCCATTGGTCCCGAGAGAAGGCCAACCGCGATCGGTGCCACCGACAAACAGCGAACCGTCCGGCCCCCACACTAGGCGCAGGGCACCCGTGCCCAATCGTCGGCGAAAGGGATAGCAGGCCCCCTGCCAATGACCTTGCACCTGCTCGAGGCTGACACGCATGACCGAAGCCTCGTACTGGTCGGTCACGAATACCTGGCCGGCAAAAGGGCCAAAGCGTCCGCCGGTTGTGTCCCAGACGAAACCCGCGGGAGCACGTCCCATTTTGTCTCGCGGAAACCACACGGAGGGCATCTGGAAACTGGGCACCTGCTTGGACACCTCGGGCATCAGCACGCGGTTCGGTATCGACCCCGGATGCGGGTAGGGCCACAGGTCCTGTTCGCAGGAGGGCAACCCGTGCGGGTGGCCTTGGAACGAACCGGGCTTGAGCAAGGACAACTTGCTCGCCCCGCACCACTCGCCCTGATTGTCCGTGTAGAAAACATCGCCCCAAGGACTGGCCTCAACGCCCGAGGGTGAACGCAAGCCACAGACGGTCGGAATCATCTGGCCGTCAGGAGTGATGCGCATGGCGAACCCGCGCCACGGGACCGCACCGAAGGGCTGGTCACCAAACGGCTTGTTGGTCGTGATCCAGAAGTTGCCATCGGGGCCCAGGGTCGGCCCGAAGTTGTACTCGTGGTAGTTGCCGCTCACGCGCCACGTGTCGCAGACCGTCTCGAACTCGTCGGCGCGGTCGTCTCCGTCCACATCGCGCATGCGGGTCAATTCCCCGCGCTGGGCCAGGTAGATCCATTCGCCTTGTCGCAGCAGCCCCAGGGGTTCCTGCAAGCCTTCGGCGAATTTGTGAAAGACGGCGTCCGTGGCGGGATCGCCGTACGCGTTCTCCACAACGAACACCTCGCCGCGCCGATTGCACACCAAGGGTCGTCCGTCCTCCAAGAGAGTCAGGCCGCTAACCTCCAAGACCATGGCCTCGGGAATGGGCAGGGGAACAAGGCGGTAGTAGTCCTCTTCCCGTGGGTCTTGAGGCAGCAGGGAAGCTGCAGACATCGCGAGTGACAACCCAAGTACGCTCACCAGATCACCTCCACTTTCAGCTGTGCTTGCCAGGGCAGCGCACCTTGACCAACCTGTTCCCAGCGCACGGGTACGCGTAGTTCCACATCCCTCCCCACCACAGCGGTGGGTTTTATGGGACCCGCTGAATCGGTGACCCGCAAGCGCAGGGGCGGGTCCATCGTTTCGAAGTGTCTCAATCCCTGTTCTCCGGGAGGTGGCATGGACCAGCCCTCTCCGCCCGACTCCCACCGGAACACGCGCAATGCGAGGTTGGGTACGGGGCGCGCTGCGCTCAGAGTCAGGTATCGAATGAGTCCCCCATTCAGAGGCTGCGGACGTTCTTCCAACTGAACGCCATTCCAAGAGGAGAGCAAGGTGGGCCGGCCCTGGGCATCCAATCGACGGCCGCCAAACGACCAGGAGGTCGCCGGCCACGGATCAGCCAGATCGGCGAGCGGCGCGAACGTGGCACCAGGTGGCCAGATCAACACATCATCCGAGGGCGGGGATTCCAACGCTCCGGCGCGGCCTTGCCAAGTGCCGCGCGTGTTGAAGAACCGTCCGCGCCAAGAGCTGTGCAGTCGCGCGGACTGCATGTCATAGGCGTAGTGGACCCATTCGGGGAAGCCCACCGCGAGGGTACGCGGGCTCACGCCGCGCATAAAAACGCCCACGCTGAGGGGGCGATCCTCGGGAATGAGTTCGTAGGCCAACTCCGGGCTGTCCAGCCCGCGCGGGGGCATCATGTTCTCGCCTTCCGAGAGGTAGGCCCACAGGGCCTGGACCTGCTGGTTCGGGTCCTGATCCAGCACATCCACAGGGCTCTTGCCCTCCAGCCAGAACAGGGGCATGCGCGTCTCCATGCCCGTGGCCTCCGGATCGAGCAGCAGTTCGGCAAACCAGTCGTACTCCAGGCGCTCCGTCATCCCAAATAGATCCACCGAGGTCACCCCCAACGACCGCATGCCGCCAAAGGTGTGACATTGAATGCAGCCCAGGCCAGCCGTGCCCGCCAGCTCGTGGCCAGCTTGAACCATGGCATGCGAAGCGGGAGGCGCGGGGCTCGACGCGGATGGCTGCCTGGCATCGACCTCGCGCAGGAGCCCTACCAGATCCTCAACGTTGTCTGCCCCGAAGCGTGGCATGCGAGTCTTTAGGTAGGGACGCACGCGACCCGCCGGCTCGGGAGAGTTGAGGTCGGCGAGCAACACCGTTTGCAGCCAGGATTCTCGGAGCTTGGACCCCACACCCGTCAGGGGCGGCGGGAATCGGCCTTCGTCACCTAGCTCGGCATTCTCGTCCCCGGCGAAGTAGTCGGCGGCGTCGGGGTGCGGCCCCCCAATTTCCGAACGTCGGTGGCAGGCGTAGCAATTCAAATGCTGCAGACGGCGGGCGACCACAGCGGGCTTGGATAGGGGCCGGGCCAGGTCGGGCAAGGAAGCCAAGGCCGCCAAAACCGCCTGCCTGTCTGCGGGCTGGTCGAAGACGATGCGTACCGGCCCGCCCTCCTGCTCCGGCGCCAAGCACCCCTTGGGCGCACGAGGATCCAATTCATCCAGCGCGGGTTGATTCGACAGCCACTCGCCGCGTTGGTCATCGAGCTGCGCGATTCCCGTGGTGTGGCAGGCCACACAACCCAGAGACTGAAAGCGCGCACGCCCCGCCGCGATGGCGTCCGGTGTCGCAGCACGACCTGCGTCCGGAGCGGGGTAGACGACTGCTGTATGACTCAGGGCCTCGGCCGGAATGGGTTCGAAGGCCCCCCCGGGTGCCTGCCATTTTACTTCAAGCTCCTCACCTCCCCCATGTTCGAACATGGAGACGCGCAGGGTGTGGGAGCCGGGCTGCAGGTCCAGTCCGCCCTCACGACTTTGGGGCGCATGCACTCCACCGTTGTCCACGACCATCTGGCCGTCAATCTCCAACCAGGAGCCGTCATCGGAGTGCAAGGAAAAATTCCATCGTCCAGCAACGGAAACCTCGAGGTTGCCGCTGAAGCGCAGGCCAAAATCGTCATTGCGCAGACGCACTCCGATGTCCAGCGCGTCCGTGCTGCCCGTTTCCGTCGGGCTGAATCCGGGCCAGTCTGGACTGTCCCCGGGCAGGTGGGCCTCGAAATAGTCGTAGCGCAGCCCAGGCGAAGCGGGATTGGGTTCCAACCCAAGCACCTGATCGCGCAGCAAGTACTTCGCGATGGCCAGGGCCTCCGCGCTCGAAAGGCCGAGATCCGGCATGTTGCCCGAAACCCTGACCGTCAGGGGGTTTTCGAGAAAGGCCGCCAGCCCGTGCACGTCGTACTTCTCGGACAACCAACCCGATTCAATCACGCGGTCCGGATGATCCAGGGTACCGGGGCGCAGGTAGACCTCGTCGTCGATCGTCTGCAACACGCCCGAGGGGGGCGGGCTGGCATCGGGGTCCTGGGCCTCGAGGGCCTGTTGGGCATTCAGTTCCGCCAGGGTCCAATCCAGGTCGTAGAGATCTTCGTGGGGTCGGTGACAGGCCACGCAACCCACCGAGTGGAACAGCTGCCGACCGCGTTCCATGCCCCCGGCCCAGACAGGGGGCTGGGGCGTCTCGGATCCGCCCAGGGTTCCGAGAAACGCAACCAACTCCTCAATGGTTTGCTCCTTCTCGTCAGCCGGCAATGCGGCCAGGAGGTCTGGCATGCGGTTGCGCGGGTGACCCTGGGCCGGGTTGGCCAGGAACGTACGCAGGTAGCCCGGCCGCACACGGTCGGTCAGGGCGGACAGATTGGGAGCCTCGGCGGAGAGCAGCCGCGAGCCCAATGGGTCCGAGGTGGAATGACAGGCGCTGCACTGAAACTCGCCCAGCAGGCGCTCACCTGGGGGCAGTGGCTCCTGGAACGGGGCAGCCTGCGCATCGGACTGAATGGCCAAGGCGCTGGGTTGAGTCAAGAGCCCAAGGGCGAACAAGAGCCCACACGTGAAGAGTCCGACAGGGGGTCGTCCCACGACGTTCGATCCAGTGGCCGTATTGATTATTCGTCTCCTCGCAATTTGACCAGGACATCCTGGTCCTCGATCGTGCTCATGTCCCCGGCACTGTCCACGCCAGCGGCGATGTCCCGCAGTAGACGACGCATGATCTTGCCGCTGCGAGTCTTGGGCAGGGCCTCGGTGATACGGATCTCCGCGGGCCGCGCCAACTTACCAATCTCGTCGGCGACGTGGGTCTGCAACTTCTGCTTGAGCTGCTCCGGGTCCCCCACGTCCCCAGCGGGCGTCACGAAGGCCACGATCGCCTGGCCAGTCAAGTCATCGGGACGCCCCACAACGGCAGCCTCGACGACGGAATCATGGGCCACGAGCGAACTCTCCACTTCCATGGTCGACAGCCTGTGACCCGAGACGTTGATGACGTCGTCTACCCGGCCCAAGATCCAAAAGTAGCCGTCCTCGTCCTGGCGCGCGCCGTCACCGGCCATGTACACGCCCGGCCACTTGGACCAATAGGTCTGCTCGAAGCGCTCCGCGTCGCCCCAAATCCCACGCAGCATCGAGGGCCAGGGCTTGCGTATTCCCAAGAGGCCACCCGCATTGGCGGGCAGGGGCGTGCCCTCCTCGTCCAAGATCACCGCATCCACCCCAAAGAAGGGGCGCGTGCAAGAACCCGGCTTGGTGGCCGTCACTCCGGGCAGGGGAGTGAGCATGATGCCGCCCGTCTCCGTCTGCCACCAGGTGTCGACGATCGGGCAGCGGTCGCCGCCAATCGTGTGCCTGTACCACATCCAGGCCTCGGGATTGATGGGTTCCCCCACACTTCCCAGCAGGCGCAGGCTGCTCAAGTCATGCCCCTGCACGTGTTCATCGCCCCATTTCATGAAGGCCCGAATGGCGGTGGGAGCGGTGTAGAACACGCTCACCTTGTACTTGGCACAGATCTCCCAGAATCGACCCGGGTGGGGCGCGTTGGGTGCTCCCTCGTACATCACTTGCGTGGCCCCGTTGGCCATGGGCCCGTAGACGATGTAGCTGTGACCCGTAATCCAACCCACATCCGCTGTACACCAAAACACGTCGTCCTCCTGCAGATCGAAGACGTAGCGCGTGCTGAGGTAGGCACCCACCATGTACCCAGCGGTGCTGTGCATGATGCCCTTGGGCTTGCCCGTGGAACCCGATGTATAGAGCAGAAAGAGGATGTCCTCCGAATCCATGGGCTCCGGAGCGCACTCCTCTGACGCGGCCGCGAGCGCCTCGTGGTACCAGACGTCACGACCTTCGGTCCAAGCCACCTCGTTCTCGGTGCGCCGCACGGTCAACACCGTGTGCACTTCCGGGCGCCCCTCGAGCGCTTGGTCCACTTCGCACTTGAGCGGCAAGACCTTGCCCCGGCGCCAGGCGCCGTCGGCGGTGATCACGGCCCTGCACTGACCATCATCGATCCGGTCCGCCAGGGACTGGGCGCTGAAGCCGCCAAAAACCACGGAGTGAATGGCTCCCAAGCGAGCACAAGCCAGGACGGCCATGGCCAGCTCCGGCACCATCGGCATGTAGATCGCCACACGGTCGCCCTTGGCCACGCCCCGCTCCCGCAACACGTTGGCCAGGCGACAGACCTCCCTGTGCATCTCACGGTAGGTCAAGCTGCGAGTGTCCCCAGGCTCGCCCTCCCACAGCAGCGCCACCTTGTCTCCGCGTTGCTCGAGATGCTGATCCAGGCACACGGCGCTGGCATTCAGCTTGCCCCCCTCGAACCAGCGCGCCCGCCCGGGCTGGCCGGGAACCAGCACGCTCTGGTAGGGCTCCATCCAGGGCAGCTCCTGGGCCACGCCATCCCAGAACACCTCCGGGTCCTCGATGGACTGCTGGTACATGCGCTGGTATTCCTCCTCGCTGGCCACGCGTGCCTTTTCCCGGAATTCGGAAGAAGGAGGGAAGCTGCGCGACTCGTGGAGGACGTTTTCGATCTGGCTCATGGCTCGTTGGGGTGGCAGGTGGGAACTGCGAGTGTAGCAGTCAGAAAGTTACGGGATTGGGGCAACCCGCGGGGAGGTCTTCCGATGGAAGGAGGGACGGTTGGCACCCCATGAATCACTTCAACGACAGCTCCCCCTTCAACGACCCCGAGCCCACCGATCCCGGACCGGGCGAGTGGGCTCTCGACTCCTCTTCTCTGGACGCAAACGCAGCCCAAGAGAGCCCCTCGGCCCCACTCGGAGACCTGGCCCAGGTGATGATCGTGGGACGCGATGGCCCCTGGGCCCTGGTCTTTGTTCCTCTGAACCGCGACCTGGTTTGGGTGGACCTGGAGCGCACACCGTTCCGGCTGCAGGATTACGATCCGCTGGCTGGTGGAGCGGGGGAAGATTCGACCGAGAGCCATCCCGGAGACTCCACCCCGGACCCCACGTTGGGCGGGGATTGGGACGCCGAGGGCGGCTGGCCCCTCTACTGATTCCCACTGGCCCGAACTGAGCGGTTGGGGGCTGAGACGTCCTCGGGGATAGGCTTCATGTGCGGCTCAGTTTCTGAACAGCACGGATTCCTCTGGGAAACTACCCCAGGCGCGCCAGCACATCGGCCACGGAATCGAACTGTGCAATGGCCATGATCCCGCCTCAGTGGCAGAGCGCTTGGCCGATCAGCGGCATGGAAAGTCCGCGCCCGTCTACATCGGTTTGTGAGGCGTCATCGCAGCAATGCATTCGAGGTTGAAGTAAGCATTTGGGAGCACATCCGGACGCACCCATGATTCGATGTTAAGAGCCTCAATTGCCCCCACCGTCTCGGCTGCCCTTCTCGCAACATAGTCCAGCCAAGTCTCGTCTCTTGCTCGCGGCGCCGGCTCCCAGTTTCACACGCCCGGTGGAGGGCCATCGCAAGTGGGTACCTTCCAATCCAACTCAAGCGTTGAGCCAACTACGACTCGGCGCCCCAGACTGCCTGATCCAATCCAACGATCGCCCCGATTAGGTCGGCAACGTCCCTGGGACGCCAAGCCAATTCACCGTTCAATGCTCGAAAGGTCTTGGCGATTATCTGTCGAGGAAGTGGTGCCATGACTACGTCCGCCCAACGGTCTAGCGCTTCAGCGGCGGGGCGCGGAGCGGACCGTCCGCTGCAAGTACTTGTTAAGCAGAGGCCCAGGGATCGTAGGAACCGAAGTTCCAAACGTGCCCTTCGGGATCGCGGCAAGAGTATCCCCGGCCCCCGTAGTCCTCGTCCTGAATTTCAACCAGGATCTCCGCGCCCGCCGCGACAGCTCGTGAGTAGTGTTTGTCGGCGTCGTCGACAATGATGTACGGGCTCTGAGACACGGCGCCACCCAGCGCGCTCGGCGGCTTCTGAAGAGTGTCGAACTCGCTCGCGCGCACGGTGCCGACCATTACCATTCCGTTCCCGAAGACGAGCTGTGCATGGACGATTGTGCCGGCTTCACCGGGCACGACAAGGTGCTTCTCGAATCCGAACGCCTCGCAGAGCCACGTGATGGCTGCCGCCGCATCCTCGTATCGCATAGTCGGAATCACTGTCGCCGGTGTGGTCTTCGAGTTCTCGGCCATGACTCTCTCCTGTGTAGTGCGTCGGTCCAATTATGCCGCCCAACCAGGTTCATACAGGTCCCGGATAACTGATAGGCGGGCGAGCTGTCGTGGGGAACTTTCGAGCGGTTGCGGGAGCCGGTGCCTATGTACACGGGGTGTTTGGGGTTGCGGAGCTTGCGACGAGATTGCCTGACCTCTTCAACGGACCCGTACATCCTTGAGGCTCCCTGCAGTCAAAGTCTAGGGACTTCCCGGGGAACTCCGCTATCCTCCCTTCTTAGCCGACTCCTGTTTCCGACGGCGCGGCAGGTCAAGCGGCCCCTTGCAGTCTGGTCGGTCGTGGGAGCGGCTCCCACCAACCCGAGAGGCTGCTCTTGGCCCCAGCCCCGGAAGCGCAGTTGCTCAGATATCCACCAGGTCGTCCAAAGGGCTCGTGACCCCCAGGGGCCTCGGTTGAAGACGTGGGTGTAGATCATCGTGATCGTTACGCGTGCGTGGCCCCGGGGTTCATGTGACCGGGGTCGATTGAGCACGCATGGGGCGTCTGCGGCCCTGCTCCAGTGCCCGAGAAGCCACTCGCAAGGCCCCCAGGCGGGCCCTCTCGCCGGTACTGGGACCTTTTTGCCCATTTCCCCACCCGCTCGGCGCGCGGCGGTCGGAAGCGGGGGTATGGAACTGACTCCCCAATTTCCCCTCCAGCTATGCCGTGCCAACCCCCGGCGCGGAGCGGCGCTTGTCGTCGCGCGCTGGAATGCTTGGGCCCGCCTGTGGTTTCCAGAAACCGGCGAAGCGGCCTGGGTGAATTTGGACGAGGTCGATTTCAAGCCCCAACCTGCGTTGGGTTCAGATAGCGCATCGCGCGTCTAACCCACCCCCCCCTTGCGCGGGAAGGGCGACCAGGCCCCTGGGCTCCACCCCCCTGGAGGCCGGGGGCCACCTACACTTTCGGCTGACGGTGTGGTGGCCGGACATGTGGACACCCAGTCGTGCCTCACCCTGGCCGATTCAGACCGCGCGGCGGCGGAAGAGCGTGAAGTAGCGTGCGACCCGACTGGCAAGGCGCGCCGGTTGAAGTACCTCCCGCAACAAGCGCTTGGGGCGGGAGTAGAAACGTCGGTAGCCGCTGCGGATCTTGGCCTGGATCTCGTCTGCCCCCATCGCCGCCCCGCACTCCAGGGGCTGGAAACCCGTCAGGTTGGCGTAGTCGATGTCCTCTGTGCCTTGGACCTGTTTGTAGAGGGGTGTGCCGGGGTAGGCAGTGACGGCGCAGAACTGCACCTGGTCGGGGTCCAGGTCGTCCACCAAGGAGATGGTCTCGTCCGCCATGTCGGAGGTCTCTTCGGGGAAGCCGATCATGCAGAAGGCACGGGACTCGATGCCGTTGTCGCGACAGGCGCGGAACACCTCGCGTGCCGCCTCGTGATCGTTGAGCTTGTTGCCACAGTGGTCTTTCTGGATCCCCGCGTTGCCCGACTCGACCCCCATGGAGATGTGCTTGCAACCGGCGGCCCCCATGATCTCGAGCAGCGGGCGATCCAGGGTCTTGACTGCCGTCTCGCACTGCCAGACCAATTCGGTCATGCCGCGTTCGAGGATTCCCTCGCAGATGGCGCGTACACGGTCCTTGCGCGTGGTGAAAATCGGGTCGCGGAAGACCACGTGGCGCAGTCCATGGTTGAAGTAGAGGTCCTCCAATTCTTGCAGCACGTGTTCTGGACTGCGAAAGCGGAAGCGCAGACCCTGGGCCAGGGTGTAGCCACAGAAGGTGCAGTCGAACGGACACCCGCGTGAGGATTTGATCGTCGTCACGGCCCCGGGAATGCCGGGGAACTTGTAGCGCTCGTTCTGCAACAGGTGGCGTGCGGGCAGGGGCAGGTCGTCCAAGCTCTCGATCTTGCCGCGATCGGGCTCGTGCACGACCTTGCCGTCGGGCCCCATCCAACTGGTCCCCTCGATGCCCTCGAGGGACCGGCCCTCGGCGACTCGCCCGGCGAGATCGCGCAGGGTGTACTCGGGCTCCCCGCGCACGACCAGATCCACAGCGTTGGACTCGAACACTTCACCGGGTGTGTAGGTCACCTGGCTGCCGAGGATGGCGACCGTCGCTGTCGACTGGGTGCGAATCTCCCTGGCCAGGCTGAGATCGCGGTCCAAGGAGGTACTCGAGGAATCCAGGCAGACGAGCTGCGGTTCGAACTGCAGGACCCGCTCACGGGTTCCAGGCAAATCCAGATCCGCCGCATCGGCATCCACCAAGCACACCTCATGGCCTTGCTGTTCGAGCACGGACGCCACATGCGCCAACTCGATGGGCGGGTAGAGCAGTTCGGGGTGAACGGCCATACCAAAGCCCCCCATCAAACCGCGGCTGACGCGGAACTCGGGCGGGCTGGGGGGATTGACGAGGGCGACCTTCATGTGCGCAACCAGGGACCAGTCTAGCCGTCCAGACCGCAGGAGACTCGAGGAAGATCGACCACTGGCACGTCGCACTGGAGAGGCTCTCTCAGTTTGAGTACCCCAGCCAGGGCTGACGCCCTAGGAACGGCGCAATTCGGACCCGGATTCGGCCAGGTTGCGTTCGAGGCGATCCAAAAATTTGGCGCAGTCCTTGTCGCTCAAGGTGCGCTTGTCGGATTGCAGCACCAGGTGAAAGGCGAGGGACTTGCGACCCTGCCCGAGGTTTTCGCCGCGGTACAGGTCGAACAACTCCAAATCCCGAACCAGGCCCTTGCCGGCCTTGTCGATGCAGGCCTGGACGTCACCCGTACGGGTGGCCTCTGCGGTCAGCACAGCCACGTCGACCTTGACTCCCGGGAAGCGCGGGATCGCACGGTAAGCGTTGCCCTGGCGGGGCGCGCACAGGATCCCGTCCAAGGACACTTGGGCCACGGCCACATCCGAAGCCAGCTCGCCCTCGAGTCCGAGGGCCAAAGCAATCTCGGGATGCAGTTCGGCCAGACGAGCGAGGGGTGCGTCGCTGCCCGCTACGCGCGCCGTCAGCGCACGTGCCGGGTGGGCCCAGGTCAGCGGACTGGCGTCCTGGTCCCACTCGGGTGCATCCAGGCCGAGATGGTCGAAGAGGTCCTGCAGGACCCCGCGCAGTTGCAGGAGCCGGGCGTGGTCGAAGGACTCCTTTCCTGAACCCGCCGGAACGGCCCAGACCAGGGCCAGTTCGTGGCGTTCTTGCGGTTCGCCGTGCGCGCTGGGCAGATAGGCCTTGCCGACCTCGAACAGCCTCAGGTCGTCGCTCATGCGGCGACCGTCCGCAAGGCGCTCCAATAGACTGGGCAGCACGGCGCTACGCACACGGGACACGCCCTGCGCCACAGGATTGATGACTTGCACGTGAGGCTCCTGCGCCCAACCCAGGGTTTCCAACAAGCTGTCTGGGTGGAAGCTGTAGCTCAGCACTTCGTGCATCTGAGCCGCACCCGCCAAGCGGTCCTGCACACGCCGCACCAGACTCCGTCGTGGATCAGGGGGCGGGGGTACGACGTCGGCGACCAGCACGGCTTCGGGCACGCTGCCGTAGCGGTGGATTCGGCCCACTTCTTCCACCAAGTCTTGGGGCAAGGTCAGGTCCTTCGTGGCACGTGCTGACGGGATCGCAACGCTCCACGTGCCCTGCCCGCCGGTGCACGCCAGACCCAAGCGTTGCAGGATGGAAGCGATGGCTGCGTCTTCGAGCTCTACACCCAGGGCACGCCGCACGTGGTCCGCGCTCAACTCAATCGTCAGCGCGGGATCGGTCCAGTCCCCCGCATCGCTGATCGACGCGGGCAGCCTCACCTCGGGCTGCCATTCCAATAGCAGCCGAGCGAAGTGAGCCAGGGCCTGGGCCGGCAGGGTCGGGTCCAGGTGCTTCTCGAAGCGCGCGGATGAATCCGTGCGCAAGCCAAGGCGCGCCGATGTGCGGCGAACCTTGGCCGGATGAAAGGTGGCCACCTCAAGCAGCCACTGGGAACCCGACTCCCCCACTTTCGATTCCTGCCCGCCCATGATGCCTGCCAGGGCCACGGGCTTCTCGGTGGAACAGATGAGCAGATCACCGGCCTGCAAGGCGCGCACTTCCCCATCCAGGGTGGTGAACGAAGTCGCCTCGGAGGCCTCTCGAACAACGACACCGCCCGGCACCTGCGCCCGGTCAAAGACGTGGTTGGGTTGCCCCAGATCCAACATGACGAAGTTGGACAGGTCCACCAGGCCGTCGATCGGTCGCTGGCCCACTGCGAGTAGCAGGTGACGCATCCAAGCGGGTGCGGCCCCCGCTTCGACATTTTCCAACACGAGGCCCATGTACCGCGAGCAAGCCGGCGACTCGACGCGCACTTCCACGGCCGGGTCCGAGCCCACCGTCGGAATGGACAGGTCCAAGTCCTTGAGCGGGCGCTCGTAGATGGCGCTGAGTTCAGCCGCGATGCCGCGATGCCCCCACAGGTCGGGGCGGTGCGTGAGGGACTTGTTATCGATCTCGATGACCCAGTCCTGCATGTCCAGGGCCTCAGCTACGGAGGCACCCACCTGCGCCTCGGCCGGCAGGACCCAGATGCCATCGTGGTCGTCTCCGAGCTCCAGTTCGCGCACCGAGCAGATCATGCCGCGGGACTCGACACCGCGGATCTTGGACTTCTTGATCTTGAAGTCACCGGGCAGCACGCTGCCCACCGTGGCCACCGCGACCTTCTGTCCCGCGTCCACGTTGGGCGCGCCGCACACGATCTGCAGGGGCTCCTCGTCGCCCACCGAGACCGAGCACAGGCTGAGCTTGTCCGCGTCGGGGTGCGGCTCACGACTGAGGACCTCCCCAACGCGTACGTGGGACAGGTGCTCGGCGAAGGGCTCGAGGCCCTCGACCTCACACGTCGAGAGGGTCAAATCCTCGCAGATCTGCTGCGGGGCGAGCCCTTCCAGGTCCACGTGTCGTCCGAGCCATTTGAGGGAAACGAACATTAGAACTGCTCCAAGAAGCGCAGATCACCGCTCAATAGATGGCGCACGTCGTCAATGCCATAACGCAGCATGACCAAGCGCGAGAGCCCCAACCCGAAAGCGAACCCACTCCACTCATCGGGATCGATGCCGCCCATGCGCAGCACGTTGGGGTGCACGAGACCGCAGGGTAGGAGTTCGATCCAAGTCGTGCGGCCGCAGACGCTGCAGCCGTCCTTGCAGAATGGACAGCGAGCGTCCAACTCAAATCCCGGCTCGACGAAGGGGAAGTAGCCCGGCCGCAGGCGCACATCCAGATCACGCCCGAAGATGCCGCGCAAGAGCGTCTTCATGGCGCCGATCAGGTGGCCCACGGAAATGTCTTTGCCCACGACCAATCCTTCCATCTGGTGGAAGGTGTGATCGTGACTCGCGTCGGTGCTCTCTTGACGGAAGACCTTGCCCGGGACCACGGCGCGGAAGGGGGGCTCCAGCTCCTCCATGGCCCGCACCTGCACGGGACTGGTGTGCGTGCGCAGCACCAGCCGGCCTTGCGGATCACAGAAGAACGTGTCTTGGGAATCCCGCGCGGGGTGGTCGGCGGGAATATTCAGTGCCTCGAAGTTGTAGTGATCTGTTTCCACCTCCGGGCCATCGAGCACGGTGTAGCCCATGGAGGTAAAGAGGTCCTCCAACTCGCGTGTGACCTGGGTGATGGGATGCAAGGTCCCTCGGCGTTGCGCGACACCGGGCAGGGTGGGGTCGAAGCCTGCATCACTCAATTGAGCGCTGAGTGCTTCCTGCGCCAGTGCAAGCTTGCGCTGTTCGATGGCCTCGAGCACAGCGGACTTCACCTCGTTGGCGCCCTGGCCCGCCGCGCGCCGCTCAGAGGGCTCCAAGGTTGGAATGGCAGCCAACATGCCTGCCACAACCCCCTGCTTACCAAGGTATTCGCGCTCCACGGCACGCAGACCCTCGGCCTCCGTGGCCGCCGCCACCTTGGCGCGTGCTTCGGTCAGAATCTGCTCCAGGTCAGTCATGGTCGTGGGTGCAGGTTGCGGACGGGAAGAGACGGAAACAAGAACAGAAAAAGAAGAGACCGCCGGGGGATCGTTGGATCCACCGGCGGTCTGAACATCCCGTCCAGGGACGGGCTGGGCGCGGACGACTAGCGGGATAGGTCGTTAGACCAGGGCCCCGCGTGCCTCCTCGATCAGGCCGTCGAAGGCCTTGGGATCGTGGATGGCGAGTTCCGAGAGCTGCTTGCGGTTCAGATCAATGCCGGCCTTGGACAGGCCCGCGATAAAGCGCGAGTAGTTCATGCCGCGCATGCGGGCGGCCGCGTTGATGCGGATGATCCACAGACGACGGAACTGACGCTTGCGCTGACGACGATCGCGGTAGCTGTAGGCCCAGGCGCGCAGCAGGCTCTCACGAACCGTGCGCCAGAGCTTCGAGCGGCCGCCGCGGTAGCCGCGGGCTTGCTTGAAATAGCGGGTCTTCTTCTGGGCGCGGGGCGCTCCGTAGGTGACACGTACCATCGCTCAGCCACCTCCCATCATGCGCTTCAGCAGCTTGGCCCAGGCACCGCCTGTGATGATCGGCTTGCGCTTGCCGCGCTTGTGAGCCGCATCGCGAATGGCGTGCATGTGACCGCGGTGCGGACGGTTCGATTTGAGCTTTCCGGATTTGGTCATCCGGAAACGCTTCTTGACCGCGCCCTTGGACTTCATCTTCGGCATGGGACTTCCTCGGAATGGGGCCTCGAGGCCCGTCAGACGAATCCCCGGTCGCTGGCATGCCTACCGCTCGCGGGGGTCTGGGGACACGCTGCCCCAGATCTTGGACGGGCTGAGGATAGATTCCCGGACACCCCAGGCAAGCCCCCCCGGCCCTTTTCCTGCCTAGGGGTGTGATTCCGGGCCCAAGACCCATCCATCCTCGCGTACCTTCTGGGAATCCCCAGTCCACCTCGCCCAGGACCCATGCGTATCCCCTCCAGCCCCCTCACCAGCCTGGCCGTCCTGCTCCCGCTCGCCTACGCCAGCGCTCCCCGCGCCGCAGCGGCCGCCTCCCCCGCGACCCAGGACCTCTACGACGACACCGTCTTGCGCGAGATTCGATTGGATTTCATGGACTCGGATTGGTGGCAGAAGCTCAAGCAGAACTGGCCCGGCGGTCCCGACATCCCGGCTGACATGACGGTCGATGGCGTCCTGTATCCGGGCGTCGGGGTGCGCATCAAGGGCAACAGTTCCTTCTTCTTCCTGCCGCCCGGTTCCCAGAAAGTCTCCCTGAACGTCTCGGTCGACTTCACCGATCCGCTTCAACGGGTCTACGGGATCAAGACGCTGAACCTCAACAACGGCATCGAAGACCCCACCTTCTGCCGCGAGGTCACGTATCAGAATTTCATCTATGGCTACAGTCCCAACGGCCGAGGCGCACACGTCAAACTCGTGCTCAATGGCGACAGTTGGGGTCTCTACGAGAACATCCAACAGTACAACAAGGACATGCTGCGGGATTTCTACGTGAACGAAGACGGTGCGCGATTCAAGTGCCCGAACAATCCCAACGGCCCGGGCCTGCGCTACAACGGGGCCTCGAAGGGAGGCTACACGAACGCCTACGAGATGAACGATGACGGCGGGTTGGCTGACCCCTGGCAGGTCCTTATCGACACCTGCGACCGCGTCACCAACGAGCCACTCACGAACTACGACATCATCGACGATCAGTTCTCGATTGACCACGCCATGTGGACCGTGGCCCTGGAGAACCTGTTCATGGACGAGGACTCCTACATCTCCAAGGGCGCGGACTTTCAGGTGTATTGGGATCTGCGGGAGGGCCGCATGCACCTTCACCAACACGACGGCAACGAGTCGTTCGGTGTCAGCTACTTCGGCTGGCCGGGGGGCACACTCTGGCAGCTCTCTCCACTGTTCAATCAATACAACTCCAGCAAGCCCGTGCTGAGCCGACTGTGGTCGATCCCAGAGGTCAAGCAGCGCTATTTGGCGCACCTGCGCACCATGCTCAACGGGGGCTTTGATTGGACGGGTGAGATGGAGGACACGATCTTGGCCTACAAGGCGCTGATCCAAGCGGAGGTCCTGGCGGACACCAAGAAGATCTACACCGATCAGGATTTCCTGGACAACTTCACGCAGAACGTGACCATCCCCAACGGCAGCGGGGGCTCGATGACGGCTCCCGGCCTGCAACTGTTTGTCGAGGGTCGGCGCAACTACTTGCTAAACCACGCTGCAGTAAAGAAGAAGCCGCCGGTCATCCCCGGCGTCTGGCACACCCCCGTCCATCCCGCTCCTGGCCAGCCCGTGCGCATCATGGCCAGAGTTGATGGTCCCGACAAACCCGTTGGATCGGTCAAGCTGTGGTACCAAGCGACCCCGGGACGTTACTCGCAGATCCCCATGCTCGACGACGGTCAGAGCGGAGATGGCCTCGCCGGGGACGGCCTGTACGCGGTGGACGTTCCCTTCACGGGCGGCGTGGGCCAACTCGTTTCCTACTACGTCAGCGCGGCCTCGGCCACGGCCAGTGCGCCCATGGTGTTCTCGCCCCTGCGCACGGAATTCGCGCCACTCACCCTGGCTTACAACTATGGCCAAAGCGGTGTGAAAATCACGGAGTACATGTACTCCGGTACAGATGGCGAGTTCTTCGAGTTGACGAATGTCAGTGCGGCCCCCATCGACCTGACCGGTTGGAGCATGGACGACAAGAGCGCCCTGCCCGGCACCTTCGACCTCACACCCGTTGGCATGCTAGCCGCAGGCGAATCGATCTTGATTGCGGGGGTCGACCCGGCCCTCTTCGCAAGTGCTTGGAGCCTAGCGGGGCCGCGCGTGTTCGGCCCCAACCTGGTGGCGCCCCTGGGGCGCGATGACGCCATCAACATCTACGACGCCGGCGGGCAGCTGGTGGAGCGCTTGATCTACGGGGACCAGGACTTTCCGGGCAGCCCCCGGGCCAAGGTCCAGAGCGCGCAGGTGTGCCTGGAGGGGCTTGGGGCGGACGATCCCTACCGCTGGCAACTGGCCGCGGACGGGGACTCCTTCGGTGCCTGGACATCGCTCGGCAGCGATGTGGGCAGTCCGGGTCTGTGGATTGCGGTGGACTGCCCTGGACTGGGCGATGCCTATTGCACCGCCAACGACAACTCCACAGGTGTCCCAGCTGTCCTGGCGGCCGATGGTGACCCGCGCGTGGCCCAAAACGATTTGGACCTCCTGTGCAGTTCATTGCCCCCCAATGGGTTCGGCTACTTCCTGATGTCGATGACGCAGGATTTCCGACCCTTCGTCGGCGGCAGCCAAGGCAACCTCTGCCTGGGCGGTACGATCGTGCGCTTTGCGCAGGACGTCCAGCAGTCGGCCGCGGGCGGAACCGTCAGCTTCTCGCCTGACCTGACGAATCTCCCTGGAGGCACGACGATCGCTCCCGGCGAACGATGGAGCTTCCAGTACTGGTATCGGGACTCCAATCCCAGCGCGACGTCGAATTTCTCCAATGGCGTCGAGATCGGCTTCCTCTAGTCACCCGAACCTCGAGGGCCCGCGGCGCGCTAGCGATTTGAGCAGACGTATCTGCCCGGACGGAACTACTCGTCGCCCGACTGTTCCTCGGCCTCGCGCTTGTCGCGTTCTTCGAGTTCCTTGGCTTTCTTGCGCCGTTGGTCGGCCGTCAAGGCGGAGAGCATCATCGTCATGCGACGACCGGCCATTCGCGCCGGCACTTCGATCTTGGAGAGGTCCTCGAGATTCGAGGACACTCGGCGCATGACATCGTAGCCGTGCTCCGGGTGGGCCATTTGGCGGCCACGAAAAATGCACACGACCTGGACCTTGTGACCCTCTTCGAGGAACTTGCGGCCGTCCGTCAGGCGATAGGACAAGTCGTGATCTGAAATGGCGGGACGCACGCGCATTTCCTTGAGTCCCGTGGAGCCCTTCTTGCCGACCCCGCCTTTGCGATCCTTCTTGCGCTGCTGATACTTGAACTTGCCGAAGTCCATGATCTTGCAGACGGGCGGTCTTGCGTTGGGAGAAACCTCGACGAGGTCGAGGCCCGCATCCTGGGCGAGGCGCTTGGCCTCGTTGGTGCCCACAACTCCACACTGTTCACCCTTCTCGTCGATCAGACGGACTTCGGGGACGCGGATGCGATGGTTTAAACGGTAGTCCTGAGTGGCCACTAGGCTCCTTGTGTCTTGGGTTCGGAAATGAAACGGATTGTGTTGGTTGGGACGGGCGCAAGGCAGGCGTGCAAGCCCAACCGGCTCGGGCGAATTCCCCCTGAGCTCGGCCAAGGAGAATAGGACAGGCGACGCGATCCCGCTACAGAGAGTCCACCCACCGGCACGTTCAAGAGGTTGCCTGGCCGGGATCCCCGTCTTCGCCGGGGTCCAGTTCTTGCTCCGTGTTGCGAACATGGACGTCCGCCAACTGCTCGGGACTGACCTGCGCCGGGGCATCGCACATGACATCGGCTGCCGTCAGGGTCTTCGGGAAGGCCACCACGTCGCGGATCGAGTCCAGCCCGAGGGTCAAAGCCACGATCCGGTCGAGCCCCACCGCAAATCCCCCGTGGGGCGGCGGCCCGTACTCGAGGGCCTCCAACAGGAAGCCAAATTTCTCGCGCTGCTGCTCGGGGCTGATGCCCAGCAGTTCGAATACCCGCTGCTGGACCTCCTGGCGGTGGATTCGAATGGACCCCGAACCCAACTCCCAGCCGTTCAATACCAGATCGTAGGCGCGCGAGTTCATACTGCCCGGGTCGCCGCTCATCTCCCATTCGTCGGGGGCGGTGAATGGGTGGTGGGAGGACGTCCAGCCGCCACGCTCCTCATCACGCTCGAACATGGGGAACGAGGTAACCCACAGAAACTGGAAGGGCCCCTCGGGAATGAGATCCAATTGGCGTGCGACGCTGGAACGCAGCTCGCCCAGCACGCGCCAGACGACAGACTCACTGTCGGCGCAGAAGAGCAACAAGTCGCCCTGCTCGGCTTGCATGTGCTGCAACAGAGCCGCTCCCGTTTCGCCTTCCACGAAGCGCGCCACGGGGCCTGCGCCGCCGCCCTCCAAGCCGGGCTTCCACCAGGCCAGTCCCTTGGCTCCGAGCTCTTTGGCCTGCTTTTCCAGGGGTTTCATCTGACCGCGCGAAATGGCCTGCCCGCCGCCGGGCACGCGCAGGGCCATCACTCGGCCGCCAGCGTCCAGCGCATTTTGAAAAACACCGAACTCGCGAGTGGGCACCCATTCGCTGAGATCGACGAGCTCCATGCCGAAGCGCAGGTCGGGTTTGTCACTGCCGAAGCGATTCATGGCCTCCTTCCACGTCATGCGCGGAAAAGGCAGGTCGAGTTCGATGTCCATGGAGTCACGGAAGGTGTCCTGCAAGACGCCCTCCCAAGTCTCGAACACGTCCTCTTCCTCCACGAAGCACATCTCCATGTCCAGTTGCGTGAACTCAGGCTGTCGGTCAGCGCGCAGGTCTTCGTCCCGGAAGCAGCGGGCCACTTGGAAGTAGCGGTCCATGCCCGCCACCATCAACAGCTGCTTGAATATCTGGGGAGACTGGGGCAGGGCATACCACTTGGAGGGGTGCACGCGCGAGGGCACGAGGTAGTCGCGCGCCCCCTCGGGAGTGGCCTTGGTCAGCACGGGTGTCTCCACCTCGCAGAAGTCGCGCGTCAGGAAAGCGTTGCGCATGGCTCCGATGAAGCGCGAACGGTGCATGAGCTTGCGCTGCATATCGGGCCGCCTCAGGTCGAGGTAGCGGTAGCGCAGTCTCAGCTCTACAGCCGTGTCCAGGTCTTCGATGATCTCGAACGGCGGGATCTTCGATGGCGCCAAGCGCTCGACGTATTCTGCAAGCACCTCGATCTCGCCCGTGGGGTGCTCCGGGTTGGTGTCCTTCGGACCGCGCAGGCCCACCTTGCCGCGCACGCACAGGCAGTCCTCGGGGGAGACATGCAGATCCCCCACAACTTCCTCGGGCAGGACGACCTGCAGGCGCGAATAGCGGTCGCGCAGTTCGATGAAGTAGATACCCCCCAGGTTTCGGCGGGCGTGCACCCAGCCGTTGAGGGTGACATGCAGGCCCTCGTCCGCAGAAGAGAGGGCACCACAGTGATGGGTTCGCTGCCAGTCGCTCATGAGGGGCGCATCCTAGCGCCAGCCCCCCCGCACCGAGAAGGGGGCACTCAAGCCCCGCGGTAGCGACCGGCGACAAGCTTGCGCATGAGTGCCCGCCGCAGGGCCGCCTCGGCCCGCAGAACGTCAAAGGGTACGCCGTCTTCCACCCAGCGCTCGTGCAAGCGCTTGCGTGCCCGTTCGGCAGCACGCGCTGCGCGCTCCACGTCGATCTCACTCGCCGACTCGGAGGCTTCGGTCACCACGCGTACGGTGTCGTCGCGCACTTCTGCGAATCCGCCGGACACGAACATCTCCTGGCGCTGCCCGTCAGCCTCAAAGACCAACTGACCCGCATCCAGAGCCGCCACCATGGAGGCGTGACGGGGCAAGATCCCCATTCCGCCGTCCAAGGCGGGAAAGGTCACGCTGGAGGCCGTGGTGTCCACCACGATCTCTTCCGGAGTGATCACGCGCAGGGTCAGAGAGCGGACCATCAGACCTGCATACCCTTGGCTTTCTCGATGGCGGCGTCGATGCTGGAGACCATGTAGAAGGCGTCCTCGGGAAGGTCGTCGTGATCACCGGCCAGGATCTCCTTGAAGGAGCGCACGGTGTCTTCGCGCGGTACAAACACACCCGGCATGCCGGTGAACTGCTCGGCCACAAAGAAGGGCTGAGCCAGGAACTTCTGGATGCGCCGTGCGCGGTGCACGACCTGACGGTCCTCTTCGGAAAGTTCCTCCACACCCAGGATCGCAATGATGTCCTTGAGGTCGGCGTAGCGCTGCAGGGTCTGCTGAACTTGACGCGCAACGGCGTAGTGCTCTTCACCCACGACCTGCGGGTCGAGCATGCGCGAGGTGGACTTGAGCGGGTCCACGGCCGGGTAGATACCCAGCTCGGAAATCGCCCGGTCCAGGATGATCGTTGAGTCCAAGTGAGCGAAGGTGGCCACCGGAGCGGGGTCGGTAATGTCGTCGGCGGGCACGTACACGGCCTGCATGGAAGTCACCGAGCCGTCCTTGGTGGAGGTGATGCGCTCCTGCAGGGCACCCATCTCGCTGGCCATGGTGGGCTGGTAACCCACGGCGGAGGGCATGCGACCCAGCAGGGCGGACACTTCCGAACCGGCCTGCACGAAGCGGAAGATGTTGTCCACAAAGAGCAGCACGTCCTGGCCCAGCTCCTCGCGGAAATACTCGGCCATGGTCAGCCCGGTCAGGGCCACCCGCAAGCGGGATCCGGGGGGCTCGTTCATCTGACCAAACACCAGCACGGCGTTGTCGATCACCGTCGCGGTCTCCCCCTCCGGCGTCTTGTACTCGGCCTCACTCATCTCGAGCCACAGGTCGTTGCCCTCGCGGGTGCGCTCGCCGACGCCGGCGAACACGCTGAAGCCACCTTTTTCTACGGCGGTGATTCGGATCAACTCCTGAATCAGCACTGTCTTGCCAACTCCGGCTCCTCCGAAGAGGCCAATCTTGCCACCCTTCGCGAAGGGACAGAGCAGGTCGACGACCTTGATGCCGGTCTCGAAGACCTCGGACACCGCTTCCTGCTCGTGGAAGGCGGGCGCCGAGCGGTGGATGGGCCAGTGGACGCCATCCTCCATCTCGCCCTTGGACAGGGTGTCGAGGGGCTTGCCCAGTAGGTTGAAAATGCGGCCCTTGGTGCGCGGTCCGACGGGCACCGAGATCGGGGCGCCGGTGTCCTTGACATCCATACCTCGACGGCAACCGTCGGTGGAAGCCATGGAGATGCAGCGCGCCACGTCATTGCCCAAGTGCTGGGCCACCTCAAGCGTCACGACGATGTCGCGATCGGTGTCTTCAATTTCGACTGCGTTGAAGATGGCGGGCAGACTGCCGGGGGCGAAGCGGACGTCGACCACGGGGCCGAAGATCTGGGCGACAGAACCTAGGTTGGTGCTGGTCATGACTCTGGGTACGGAGGGCTGGGTTCGGAGGGCTGTTTCGGAGGGCTAAACGGCTAGCTACTTGACGGCTTCGGCGCCGCCGACGATGTCGAGCAGCTCCTTGGTGATTTTCTCCTGGCGGCGGCGGTTGTAGATGCCGCGCAGTTCGGACTGCATGTCTTCGGCCGCGTCGGTCGCGTTCTTCATGGCGAAGCGACGGCTGGCGTATTCCGAGGTCAAGGCTTCGAGCAGGGCGTTGAAGACGCGCGTCTCGAGGTACTTGGGGATCAAGTGATCGAAAATGGCCTCTGCATCCGGCTCGAGCAGGGTCTCGCCGACGGCGCCCTCGTCCCCACCCGTCAGCGCATCGGCTGCGATAGGCAGGAAGGGCACGTTGCAGGGGCGGTACTTCACCATGCTCTCGAAGGCCGTGTAGAAGAGCCTGACATCGTGGTACTTGCCACTCTCGAACTCGCTCACCAGCATGCGTGCCGTGATGGCCGCGTTGGGGTAGTCGATCTGCTCGAGGGGCGGGTCTTCCAAGAAGCGCTCGATCTGGAAATCGCGCCGGTCCATGTAGGCAAAACCCTTGCGACCGTAGAGCAGGTAGTCGACCTCACGCTCGTGTCCTGCACGCCAGGCCTCGACGGTGCGTAGGAGACTTGAGTTGTAGGCGCCACACAGGCCGCGATCGGAGGTGACCACCAGAGCCAGGGTGCGCTCACCACCGCCCGGGTTGAATAGGGGGCGCTCGTCCACGGCGTCCCCCAGGACGGCGGACAAACGCGCCACCAGCCCGCTAATTTCCTCCGCGTAGGGTCGCGAGCACAGAGCCCGGTCCTGGAAGCGGCGCAGCTTCGTCGTCGCCACCATTTCCATGGCGCGCGTGATCTGCTTGATGTTGCCAACGGATGTGATCCGCTGCTGGAGTTCCTTGATACCCGCCATGGATCTAGGCCCGGATCTGCGCCTTGACCGCGGTGATGGCCCCATCGAGAACCGCCTTGGTCTCGTCAGGAATATCCTTCTTGGCAGTCGCGATTTGTTCCACCACCTCAGGATGGGTGTCGTTCACGTACTCGATCAGGGCGCGTTCGAATTCGGCGACCTGCTTGACCGCCAGATCGTCCAGGGCACCCGTGGAACCGGCATACAGGATGAAGACCTGGTCAGTCACCTTGGCGGGCACGTACTGGCCCTGCTTGAGAACCTCCACAAGGCGCTCCCCGCGGGTCAGCTTGGCTTGGGTCGCGGCGTCCAGGTCGGAACCGAACTGGGCGAAGGCCTGCAGTTCGCGGAACTGAGCCAGGTCGAGGCGCAGCGAGCCTGCCGTCTTCTTCATGGCAGGAATCTGAGCCGCACCCCCCACTCGGGATACGGAGATACCAGCGTTCACAGCCGGTCGAATACCGGAGTTGAAGAGGCTCGACTCCAGAAAGATCTGGCCGTCGGTGATCGAAATCACATTGGTGGGAATGTACGCCGACACATCGCCCTCCTGAGTCTCCACCACGGGCAGAGCCGTGAGGGTTCCACCCCCGGCCTTGAAGCGCGGATTGATTTCGGGCGCGTTGTCGGCCAGCTTGGCCGCGCGCTCCAGCAGGCGGCTGTGCAGGTTGAAGACGTCACCGGGGAACGCCTCGCGTCCCGGGGGACGACGCAGCAGCAGCATCACCTGACGGTAGGCGAGGGCCTGCTTGTAGAGGTCATCGTAGAAGATCGCCACGTGGCGGCCTTCGTCGCGGAAGCGCTCGCCCATGGCGCAGCCTCCGTAGCACGAGAGGTACTGCATCGAAGCCTCGTCGATGGCCGAAGCCGAAACGACGATGGTGTAGGCCATCGCACCCGCCTTCTCGAGGCGGCGCACAATGTCCACCACGGTGGATTGCTTCTGACCCACGGCTACGTAGATGCAGATGACCTGCTCGGCGTTCTCGGGGTCGCCGCCACCGGTGTTCGCTTGGGACAGGATGGTGTCGACGATCAGGGCAGTCTTGCCCGTCTGGCGGTCGCCGATGATGAGTTCACGCTGGCCACGGCCGATGGGTATCATGGCGTCGACGGCCTTGATGCCGGTCTGCAGGGGCTGGTCCACCGGCTGGCGTTCCACGACAGACGGAGCGTCCTGCTCAATCGGGCGCAGGTCGGCATCGCTGGTCCCGAGCGGACCCTTGCCATCAACCGGGTCACCGAGGGCGTTGACCACGCGGCCCAACAACTGCGGGCCGGTGGGAACGGAGATGATGCGGCCCGTGGCCTTCACCGTGTCTCCCTCGCGCACCTTGGCCGCGTCGCCAAGCAACACGCAACCGACGTTGTCCTCTTCGAGGTTGAGCGCGATGCCACGCACGCCGCCCGCGAACTCGAGCAGCTCGTTCATCATGCAGTCGTCGAGGCCGTACACGCGCGCAACGCCGTCACCCACAGAGAGCACGGTGCCCACGCTCTGCATGCGGCTATCGCCTTGGTAGTTCTCGATCTCCTTCTCGAGGATCGAAGTGACTTCAGCGGGTCGAAGGTCCATGGGAGTGTTTCCTGCTCGGTCGCCCTGGAGCGGGTGACCATCTGGTGTGAGAAGAGGGTGTGTTGTGTAGGTCGGGTAGTTTGGGGCGGGGTGCTAGAAGGGCCACCTGGGCTGACTTCCGAGCGCCCTCTAGGAGCCCACGGCAGGCAGCCGTGCCTCCATCATGCTGCGCCGCAAGCCGTCCATACGGCCCTGCAGCGACTGGTCGATCATGCGGGCTCCGACAAAAACGCGAATGCCGCCGACGAGGTCGGGGTCCACGCGGCCCGTGAGAGAAACGGTCTTGCCCAGGCGCTTGGAGAGGTCCTGGCCCATGGTTTCGATGTCTGAAGCCTCCAGCGGGCGCGCAGATTCGACGACACCCTGCAAGGCTCCGCGCTCTTCCAACAGGCGCTGCTCAAAGGCCGCGCCCATCTGCAGCAGGACCTCCTCGCGCCGACGCTCGAACAGCAAGCGCACGAAGTTCTGGGTCGTCTCATGGGCGTTGTCGAGAGCCGAATCGAATTGGGCCTGGCGCTCTGCGGAGGTACCGGTGGCACTTTGCAGGAAGGCGGCTACAGCCGGCTTCTCACACTCCACCGCCAGCCGCGCGATATCCGCGCTGACCTGATCCAACACGCCTTGGCGGCGGGCTAGGCCAAACAGGGCATCGGCCCAACGGCCGGT
>Ga0209992_10000246_pt1 | contig 75179 bp, 63 predicted proteins | sample 2SBtaG_2_FD_182564 | JGI IMG/M metagenome (GOLD analysis project Ga0209992, IMG submission 182564) | Deep subsurface microbial communities from Kolumbo volcano to uncover new lineages of life (NeLLi) - 2SBTROV12_ACTIVE470 metaG (SPAdes)... | ecosystem: Environmental > Aquatic > Marine >... | reverse complement strand
TGCCGATGGGGAGACTCGAACTCCCACGGATCGCTCCATACGCCCCTCAAGCGCACGTGTCTACCAATTCCACCACATCGGCTCTTTTTTAAACTTTTATTTCGCTGGCTTGGGGTCTGAAGACGCCGGTTGGCTTTGCTCCTGAACTTGTTCAGGTATCACCGAATTAGCTTCTTTCCTGGACGAAAGAGTGGCTAAAGCTAGGGAAGTACACATGAATATAACTGCGGCGACGGTGGTTAATTTGCTTAAAATATTTCCAGCGCCTGCGCTACCAAACATTGCTTGGCTTCCTTGCCCTCCAAATGCAGAACCCATTGCCGCTCCTTTACCAGTCTGCAACAAAACAATTAAAACTAAAAATAAAGCGGCTACTATGTGAACGGAAACCAAAATGGTATTCATGTAATCCTTCTCTCCTCCTTAATTAATTGAGTTAATAATCGCATAAAATGACTCTGCGATCAAGCTTGAGGTCCCTATCAATAAACCATCAACACCCTCTTGGGCCAATAGTTTGGAACTGTTTTGGGGATTGACACTCCCTCCATAAATAATGCTCATTTGATCGCTCGCCTCAGAATTGTAAAGTTCTTTTAAAGTCGAACGAATAAATCCATGAGATTCACGGGCCTGTTCTGGAGTGGCATTTTTTCCTGTACCAATAGCCCAAACGGGCTCATAAGCAACAACAAGACACCTTAACTTATCAATGCTAACATCCTGAAAACAAACGGATAATTGATTTTTAAGCACAGCTTCAGTTTGGTTTGATTCTCGCTCTTTAAGAGTTTCTCCAATACAAATAATTGGCAACAATTTTTTTTCAAGAGCTAGGTGAACCTTTTCATTTACCTGATTATCGGTTTCTCCAAAAAGAGTGCGGCGCTCTGAGTGACCTAAAAGCACATGAGAACATCCACAATCCAATAACATGTCAGCCGAAACCTCACCAGTATAAGCCCCTTTCTCATGGCTGCACATATTTTGGCCACCTACTTTTATTTCGGCTCCATCGAGCAAACCATTAACAGCTTTAAGAACCGTAAATGCTGGAAATAAAATAACATCGGCATTGACCGGGCTAGATAACTTTTGGGTTAATTCACAAACAAGTTCCTGGGCCGCAGACCAAGGAAGGTTCATTTTCCAATTACCGGCTATAATAGGCCTTTTCATTTCTTATCTTATTTCGGATTTTTTAAAAAAGGATGGCTACCTGAAATACTGAGAACGGCTTTTAAGAAATATTACTAAACGCCCTTCTCCAAAATAAATAATACGAGATCTCTAACTCGGCAGGAATACCCCCACTCATTATCGTACCAGGACAAAACCTTAATCATATTCTTATCGACAACTTTAGTAGAAAGAGCGTCTACTGTTGAAGACGCTGAATTTCCATTGAAATCCGCAGAAACTAAAGGGGCAATTTCAAAATCCATAATACCCTTTAATTCATTTTCACAAGCGGCTTTCAGGGCTTCGTTAACCTCTTCTTTAGTCGTTTCTCCATCGATGTCGACCACCAAATCAACTAAAGAAACATTAGGAGTTGGCACTCTAATGGACATTCCGTCTAGTTTTCCATTTAATTCTGGTAAAACGAGACCAACTGCTTTTGCCGCTCCGGTCGACGTTGGAATCATTGAAAGCGATGCAGCCCTTCCCCTCCTTGGATCTTTATGAGGCACGTCCAATATCTTTTGATCGTTTGTATAGGAGTGAACGGTTGTCATTAAACCGCGCTTAACCCTAAACCTATCATGCAGAGCTTTTGCCAGTGGAGCCACGCAATTTGTGGTGCAAGAAGCGTTCGAAATAACCTGATGTTCCTTTGGATTGTATTTATCTTGGTTAACTCCCAAAACCACTGTTATGTCAGAATCGTTGGCCGGAGCGGAAATAACGACTTTTTTTGCCCCTGCGTCTAAATGCTTCTGTCCTCCAGCTTGGCTGGCGAAAAATCCTGAAGATTCTATAACAATATCAATATTGAGTTCTTTCCAAGGCAAGTTTGACGGATCTTTTTCAGCTGTAACCCGGATACTTTTTCCGTTGATTTTGATTCCATTTTCTTCATCTTCAATTTGAGCGGAATTTCGCCCATGAACGGAATCATATTTGAACAAATGAGCCAACGTTTTGGTATCCATCAAGTCGTTGATAGCGACAATTTCCAAATCATCGCAACGACTGTCCTCTAAAATGGCACGCAAAACCATTCTGCCAATGCGGCCAAAACCATTAATCGCTATCCTTTTTGACATTCTATTATTCGCTCCTCATCTCGCCTAGCGAGACAAAAAAGTAGTTTACAAGTTTATCTATTATGGAAAGTTTCCTAAGGAATGATTTAAAAAATCGATAGGCTGGAGAAAATCAGAAAATCACTAGTTAAAATCTAAATTACTAAAAAATAAAGTTAAACGATTATACAGAATCAAAATTGAGGTGACAAGGATAGGATGCAATAAAAGAATTTAAAGAAGTTTTTTTTTAATAAATCTATACATCACATATAATTTTTCATCAAAAAAACCGTTTTAAGATACCTTAAATTAAGAATAGCCCTTTTTTAAAACCAAGGAGTAAATACTATTTAAAATAGGATTAGAAAACTTAATTAACGACCTTAAGTTTTACCTCTTCTGAACCAGGGTTATCAGTTTCATTTTGCTCTGCCGTCATGTTAAACAACATTTTATCGGTTTGCGGCTTAATTTCTAAGCTAGCCCCTATTGGGCGTAGCATTTCCCGGTATTCATTGATCAAGTAATTTTCTTGGCGCATAACGCCTTCAAGCTCTTTATCCAGCGTCTTTTTTTCTTCCGTAACTGCCCCATATCTAGCTTCTATAGAGGCCTTCATATCTTTGGCCTTTTCTTTTTTTGCGTTAATCTCAGAAAATGCAGCCATTAAGTTAGTACGAACTCCATCTATATAAAACAAATCTTCGTCAAATTTTTTGAATGCATTGTCTAAAGATTCTAGATATTCGCGCCTTCTTTTGATCAAATGGTCTCGTCCCAGACAATTTTTATTATATTGCCCCATTAACTTCTCTTCGACATCCATTGTGACCCTTTTTTGAACCGATAAATTACCAGGTTCTAGAGGCATTAAATCTGATAAACTAGAGTTGCCCACCAATAGACTTTCATAGCGCCCTTTTATCAATTGCTCATTGGCATCCAATTGATCCAATGCGGCCGTAACTTTGGTCAAATTTTGATCGTAAATAGAAAGATTATTTGAAAGAACGCGAAGTTGACCCAGAGTTTCTTCTGAAATGAGTTTTAACTGTTCAATTCGTTCGACAAGAATTGTCCGTTCTTCTTCTTTCGCCTCCAAAACATTATTAAAGGTTTGAACAACCCCTTCTAATTCGCGGCTTAAATTACTGCCCTCTTCACGTACTTTAGTATTATTTCGGCCTGTTTCTACAGCGCTCATGAATTACCTCGGATCAAAAATTTTGGTCAAAATATTGGCGCGTTATTCCACAAGAAAATAGAAAGGCAAAAAACGTGCCACGCCTTTCTAAATCTCTATCAAACATTTTTTTGGATAAGAAAATGATACACCGTTTATTAGCGCGGACGCAATCTAATTCCGCGATCAATTGCATGGAATATTTCTTTAACGGCTTTTTCCATCCCAAGGTAAATAGATTTTGCGACAATATTATGACCAATATTCAATTCTTCAATTTCTGGAATAGCCGCAATCGCCACTACATTTTGATTATTCAACCCATGTCCCGCAAAAACTCGGAGCCCCAATTGAGCTGCCAATTTACAGGCGACCTTTATTTTGTCCAACTCTTCGCCAACCTTATCCGCGTCTTTTAACTCTGTATACTGGCCAGTATTAAATTCCACACTATCAGCGCCTACTCTTTGAGACGCTTCAACCTGTTTAGAGTCCGGATCGATAAACAAACTAAAAAGGATTTTATTTTTCTTAAACTGGTTCCCCATACTCTTTAGCTTATCTTCCATTGAAACGATATCTAAGCCGCCTTCGGTGGTGATTTCTTCGCGTTTTTCGGGCACTAAAGAAACTTGATCCGGCTTAATCTTAATTGCGATATTCAACATTTCGTCTGTCGGAGCCATCTCTAAATTCACTTTAGTTTTAACCGATTCCCTAATTCGGGCAACATCATGATCTTGAATATGTCTTCGATCTTCCCTAAGGTGAATAGTAATCCCATCGGCCCCTGCCATTTCAGCTAACAAAGCCGCTTGTAAAGGATCCGGCTCATCGGTTTTTCTAGCTTCGCGAATGGTAGCTACATGATCGACATTAACAAACAAACGAATCATTTAAAGTTATCTCCAAATCAATCAATTTCGGGTTCCATTAATAATTCAAATCTTTTAATTCGGCTTATTCTTTTTAGCCTCCAATATTTTGGATAAAAATAGTTTGGGACGTTTAAGAGACGGCATAAGATTAAGGGCTTTTTTTAATAGTTTTTCAGCCTTGTCGAATTTTTTTTGGCGAAAATAGACTTCTCCCAAGTTTGCGTAAGATAATTCAAAGTCTGGAGCCATTTTAATAATTTTCTTTAAAACTTCCTCAGCTTTTTCATATTCGCCCATTTGACTATAAGCGTCGCCTAAGGTATTGCCAGCAACATAAAATTTGGGATTAAGTTTCCAGGCTTTTTTTAATAGAGCAATCGCTTTTTCAAATTCTTTTCCATCTAAATAAATCTTTCCCAAGTTATTTAGCGCAAAAACATGATTAGGATGCACTTTTAATATCGCACGCAATATGGTTTTTGCTCTTTCAACATTACCTTTGATGCTTGCCTGTATCGCCTCATGCATCCACTCTTTTGTATGCTTAGCTTGAGCTTCTACATTTAAGGGCAAAACAAAACATATTACCAAAATGCTAAAAGATAAAAGCTTATTCAATCCGGGTTCCTCCCTTATATATTTAATATGTTTTTGGCGGCGCTAATAGCTTTAACAGTCTCTTTAACATCGTGGACTCGAAAAATCCGAGCCCCCTTTTGCAAACCTAATACTGCCGCAGCTAAAGAACCTTCTAACCTGTCTTCAACTGATAAATTCAAAGTCTTTCCTATAAACGACTTTCTAGAAACTCCCAACATAATAGGGTGATTTAAGGTTTCAAACGCATCCAATTCACGAATAATTTGTAAATTATGTTCAACGGTTTTTCCAAACCCAATTCCTGGATCTAACGCAATTTTGTCCGACTTAACCCCTGCACGGATGGCGTTATTTGCAGAATCTTTTAAAAAACATTTAACTTCGAATATCAAATCTTCATAAAATGGATTCTCTTGCATCGTTTGTGGAGTTCCTTGCATGTGCATAAGGACCATTCCGGCGTTAAACCTGGCTACGATGGAAGCTGTTTCAGGAAACTCTTTTAAACCGGTAATATCGTTAATTATAGCCGCTCCTCCATCCAAAACATATTCCGCTACTTTGGGCTTATAAGTATCTATAGATATAGGAATAGAAAACCTTTTCGTCAATTCGGGAACAATGTCTTTCAGTCTATCAATCTCTGTTTCTTCAGAAATAGGAAGGGAGCCAGGTCGCGAAGATTCTGCGCCGATGTCTAAAATATCGGCTCCCTCTTTGACCATTGTTTCGGCTAATTTGACGACTTCTTTGAGATTTGATTTGCGGCTAGCGTCATAGAACGAATCGGAGGTCATATTTATAATCCCCATGATCCAAATCTTTTTATCGGAAAACTTAAAATCCATAAAAATTTAAGCGCTCAAAAAAGAAAAACCCCATTCTTTTAACAAAGAATGGGGTTTTTGAAAGTTAGCTTAAAACGGTTAAGCAGGTGTTGGGTCTGGCATTCCTCCTGGGAACAACCCTCCTTCGTCAGATTTATCGGCTTGTTTGCCTTTTTCTGTTTCCTCTGAGGGATTAGTATCTGTTTCAATAGGAGCATTCCCATCGCCAGATGTGTCATTTGTGATTAAAGCTTTCATTTCCTTATACCCAACCGTTTCAGTTTCAAGAAGACCCTGCGCAAGCCTTTCTAAGGCATCGCGATTTTCTTCTATCAAAGTTTTTGCTTTGTTATAGCCATCCATAACCAGTTCTTTAACTTCGTTATCAATGAGCTTAGCTGTTTCGTCGCTAAAGTTCTTCTGGTTATTAAAGTCCCTTCCTAAGAACACTTGCTCTTCTTTAGTTCCATAGGTCAAAGGTCCCATTTTCTCGCTCATACCCCATTCGCACACCATTTTCCGAGCCATGTCGGTCGCGCGTTCAATATCGTTGCCAGCGCCAGTGGTCATTTGTCCTAAAGCAAGTTCTTCAGCAACTCGACCGCCCATTAAAATGGCCAAATTGTTGTACAAAAAAGTTCTAGGATAGGTATGCTTTTCGTCTTCAGGTAATTGCATAGTTACTCCCAAAGCCCTACCACGCGGTATAATTGTAACTTTATGGATAGGATCGGTTCCAGGAAGCATAAACGCAACCAAAGCGTGACCCGCTTCATGATAAGCGGTTGTGGTTTTTTCTTTTTCAGAAATAACCAAGCTTCTTCTCTCCACTCCCATGAGCACTTTATCTTTAGCCTGCTCAAAAAACTCTTGAGAAACCGCTTTTTGATCGGCTCTTGCCGCAAGTAAAGCCGCTTCATTAACTAAATTGGCTAAGTCTGCGCCTGTAAAACCAGGAGTGCCTCTTGCTATTACCTTTAAATCTATATCCTCAGTTAACGGAACATTCGAAGTATGAACTTTTAATACTCCTTCGCGTCCCTTTACGTCTGGTCGGTTAACGGTTACCTGTCGATCAAAACGGCCCGGGCGCAACAAAGCAGGATCTAAAACATCCGGTCGGTTGGTTGCGGCAATCATGATAACGCCATCGTTATTCTCGAAACCATCCATTTCGACTAATAGTTGGTTTAAGGTTTGCTCTCTTTCATCGTGACCGCCCCCAAGCCCTGCCCCCCGATGTCTTCCTACGGCGTCAATTTCGTCAATAAAAATTATACAAGGACTGTTCTTCTTCCCCTGTTCAAATAGGTCGCGAACTCGAGAAGCGCCAACGCCAACAAACATCTCCACAAAGTCGGAGCCGCTTATACTGAAAAAAGGAACATTCGCTTCGCCCGCTATGGCACGAGCTAGCAAAGTTTTTCCAGTACCTGGTGGTCCTACCAACAATACCCCTTTGGGTATTTTTCCACCTAAACTACTAAACTTTTGAGGCTCTTTTAAAAACTCAATAATTTCCTGAAGCTCTTCTTTCGCTTCGTCAACCCCTGCCACATCTTTGAATGTCGTTTTATTTTTCTTATCGGACATTAATCTGGCTTTACTTTTCCCAAAGGAAAGAGCTTTTCCTCCGCCCGATTGCATTTGACGCATGAAAAATATCCAAATTCCCAAAAGCAATAGCATTGGGAACCAAGAAATTAAAATATTCATATACCAGCTGGTTTGCTCTGGGGGTTCTACAATAATTCTCACGCCTTTTTCCCGCAACATTCTTATCATGTCGGGATCTTTTGGAGGCGCATAGGTTTGAAAGGTTAGACCGTCTGCATAGGTTCCTCTAATTTGATCGCCTTGAATAACTACTTCGGAGATCTGCCCAGTTTCAACTTTATTAATGAAGTCGCTAAAAATTATTTCACTTTGAGGAGTAAGCGGCCTATTAAAAATATTGAACAGGGAAATCATAATCAGCCCTATTACCAACCACAAGGCTAGATTTTTATAAAATTGATTCAAAACGGTCTCCTTTTATAAAGACTTCAGTCAGTGTATTTCTAAACATTTTAACATAATTAAATTTCGACATGTTAATCCTATTATTCTAATAGAACTTCGGGGAAAGATCTTGAAAAAAAACAAAAAACCAATTTTCCTACTGAAATCACCCTAATTCTTTCCCCTCTATAGCAATAACTTGGCGAGTTTCTTCTGTCACTCGAAAATTATGACCCATTCGGCGTCCATAAACCCAAATAATATCATTATTCGCATTTGTCAATATTGGGATCCGGTTTCTTTCCTGTTTGGGAATTTTTTCATCAATGAAAAACGATTTTACTTTTTTAACGCCTTTCATACCAAGTGGAATAAACCGGTCTCCATTTTCAAAAAAACGACATGATATTACATTTCCGGTTTGGTCAAAATCAAAAAACTCTTCTTTTCTATTTTCACTTTTTAAATTAACTACTTCCCGTTCCACAATTCGGCAATTTAATTCTAATCCAAGATCTTTCAAGATTGTTTTTCCTGGAACTACTATTGACCATGAAGCGGGAATAAAAAGGATCTTCTCATCCTGTTTTTTTCTTCTAATGGTTATGCAGTCGCTCAATATCACGGCTTCAATGAAACCTGGAATCTGCAATGTTTTTTTTGGAAAAGCTTTTTTTGAAAACTCGTCTAATCTATTTACATGGCCGGATTCAATTCTTCTCAAATCCCCTTTTACAAACTCAATCGCCGACAATAAAAGACGCCTTTTTAATCCAGTATTGACTAAGTTTAACGCTTCTAAGCCAAAGGATACCGATTCTCCAGCTTTTTTTTCAAAACTTAGTTTATCAAAATACTCTTGAGTCAAATTAGTTAAAATAGCAACATCATCTCGAACTAGTTGCGACATATCGCTAAGTCGATTAACCATATTTGGATTAAAATTCTCTTCTAAATATGGAATAAAATCTGCGCGCACCCTATTTCTCAAATAAACTTTGGATTTGTTAGTTGAGTCAATGCAAAATCCTATAGATAATTTCTCCAAGTAATTTAACAATTCTCTTTTTCGACACTCAATTAACGGTCTAATAATTTCTTCTCTAACAGGAGGAATACCCGATATTCCTTTAAGTCCAGACCCTCTTGTAAAATTCATTAAAACCGTTTCGGCTTGATCGTCGGCAGTATGCCCAAGGGCAGTTTTATCTCCTTTAATTTCTTTCAAAACTTCTTTAAAAAACGCGTATCTCAATATTCTAGCAGTTTCTTGAAAAGATCGTTTGAGCTTTACTTTTTCTTTCTTAACGTCTTTTTCGGAAAAATACGCTTTAATATTCCATTCCTCGCAAATTGTTTTTACAAACTGAGCGTCTTGGTAGGAATCTTCCCCTCTTGCCAAATGATTAAAATGAGCGGCGAATAATTTGATCTCTAATTCTTCAGATAGTTTCCGAAGTATCGCTAATAAAGCGACGGAATCGCTGCCGCCCGATAAAGCAACTAAAACTTTATCTCCAGAAGCAATCATATTGTGACAATTCAAAGTTTGTCTTATTTTATTTAAAAGAGGATCCATGGAAATAGAATAACTCCATTAAAACAAATAGACAATAAAGGGGGGATTACTATGGAAGATTGGGGGAGAAGCGAGCAATCAAAGACTTTTTAACAAATCTTTTTTTCTTTTTTCGTATTCTTTTTCGGAAATGATATTTCGTTTTTTAAGAATTTTGATATATTGCAATCGTTTTTTTAATGACTCTACTTCTGAGCCGTTTGAATTCCTTTTGGAACTTACTTTTGTTTGTTGCCTTTTTATTACTCTCTTTTTTTTCTTCAACTCGCTCTTTTGTGGCAGCCGAGCGGTTTCAACTACCTTCTTTATTTTTTTAGAGGCTAACTTCTTATTAGGATCGTCAAAAAGATAAACCTCTAAAAATGCTTCTTTTTTCAGTTCCTTAATCCAACGAGCATATTGTTCTCCCGCAACTTTGGCAAACAATAAGTTTTCAATTTCTTTTTTGACTTTTTTATATGGCCTGTATTGTTTGGGAATGACTTTATCAACTTTAATAATATGCAACCCATAAGGAGTTTTGACAATCGGGCTCACTTGCCCTCTTTTTAGCCTAAAAGCTGCATCTTCAAACTCTTTTAGCATCTTGCCACGCTCTAAAATTCCTAAATCGCCCCCTGAGGAAGCCGAAACATCTTCAGAATATTCTTTCGCAGCTTTCTTAAAAGACATTCCAGATTTTAATTTCCTCAGAGCTTCTTTCGCCCTGTCCATTTTCAATTCTTTTTCAGTTTCAGAAAGGTTTTGCCCAAAGATAAATAAAATGTGGCGGACATGAATTTTAGCGGGGGTTAAATAGTTCTTTCGATTCTTTTTATAATATTGTCTTAGTTTTTTTTCGCCAATTCGAATGCGGTTTCGTAAATGATGATTCCTTGCCTTTGAAATAATAATTTGTTCTCGAATCTTTTTTTTATATCCTTTTAAGGTCATCCCTTCTTTTGCTAACATCGCTTCAAAAACATCGTCCGGAACTTTATTAGCCGACTTTATCTCTTTAATAGCGTCTTCTACATTATTATCCCCAACAGTAATATTTAATCTTTTTCCTTCTTGGATTAGAAGTTTTTCTTCTAAAATTAAATCTAAGGCTTGTTTTTTGTATTCCTTATCGGTAAGTATCGAAGAACTTTTTTCGGCTATTTTTTGTATTTTTATTAATTTGGCTCGATCTTCTACCTCGCTCAGCGTCACGATACCTTCGTTAATCTTAGCAATTACCCGATCAAAGGTTTTGGCCGCCCCTGATACAGGCCAAGAAAAAAGTAAAGCGCTAGCAAGAAATAAAAACTTAATACCGTTCTTCAAATATCTTTTATTCGACATTTTCAATAGCTTGGTAATTTATTTTAATAATCGCCTTATTTTTTAAATCCACTACCCAATCCTTAAAAGCCTCTTCTTGTTTTTTCCTCAGTAGCTTTTTCCGAATGATTTTTTTGGACTCCTGATAACTCATTTTACGGGCCGGTTTCTTATCCACTACCTTTAAAATATGAAAACCATAAGGAGTTTGAATTACATCGCTGATTCCGTACAACTTCAAATCAAAAACGCCATCGAACTCTGCAGGCATCTGCCTCGCTTCAAAATAACCCAAATTCCCACCTTCAACTCCTTCGGGGCCTAGAGAATGTTTAACCGCCATATCGGTAAATTTTGCTTTTCCAGACTTTATTTTTTTCAGCAACCGCCTGGCTTCTTCTTCCGTTGCGACGTTAATATGTAGCGCTTTAACTTGGTTCCCTTTTTGAAACTCTGCAGAGTGTTCTTCAAAATATTTTTTTGCTGCGTCTTCTCCTACCGCTACCTTACTATTGACCTGGTCGTTAATCAAATTTTTCAAAATTAAGGAGCTTTTTAATTTATCTTCCCATTCTAACTGACTGATATTTTGTATTTTAAACGTTTTTTTGAAAGAGTCATCCAAATAATCAGTTTTAATTATTTCCATAGTAGCTTGAAACTCTTTAGGATCCAAACTTACTTTATATTTTTTCGCTTCTTGCTTAAAAAGAACATTTTGAATCATTTCATTTAAGGTTTTTAGCTTTAGAAATAAAATTTTCTTTTCGCTTAGGTCGGCGCTATTTTCAACTCTATATTTACGACTCGTTAACCTTAGTTCTTTTTCAAAACTTTCAACATTAATTATGTCGCCATTTACTGTTGCGACAACATGGGGTTTTAATCCTGACTTTGAAACTACTTCCTCTTTCTGGCAAGAAATACACAAAAATGCGGTAAAAATAACCAAAAAAACAAAAGATGGTTTCGGTAATTTATTTTTCAACGCAAGCGTTTCCTAGTTTAATTAAATATGCCTTAAATAATCGCAAATCGTCTTTCCATCCATTTTGCGGAGACAACATTTTTAGACGATATTCCGAGTCAAATTTAAGGTTTTTATCCAATAAGCCTACAACCGTTTCAGCCGGCATATTATTATCTTTATCAAACTCCAGGTATATCCAACCTGACTTCGACTCCACTTTTACTATATCCAATTTTTGGCATAGAATTTTTATTTCTAACAGTTTCACCAATTTTTCAGCAGGGTCTGGCAACGCTCCAAACCGATCTACTAATTCTTCTTCTAAACTTTCCGCAGTTTCCAAATCGTTTGCCAAATACAGTCTTCTATAAAATTCCAACCTTTGATTTAAATCTGAGATATAGTATTTGGGGATAAATCCTTTTATTTTAAAATCAACCTCAGCCTCTTTATGAGCTTCAACTTTTTGCCCTCGCAATTCTTTGACCGTATCCTCGATTAACTTACAATACAAATCAAAACCAATTGTATTTACATGCCCGGATTGCTGATTTCCAAGCATATTACCTGCGCCTCTAATTTCAAGGTCTCTAGAAGCTAATTGAAAACCCGCTCCAAGTTCGGTTAATTCTTCGATAGCCGAAAGCCGCTTTCTCGCTTCCTCCGTCACCGCCATAAAACCAGGAATCAATAAATAAGCATAGGCTTGATTTTTATAACGCCCTACCCGTCCTCGTAATTGATACAACTGACCTAAACCAAATTGGTCCGCCCGGTTTATAATAATTGTATTGGCCGAAGGTATATCTATGCCGTTTTCTACAATAGTAGTGCACAAAAGAACGTCAATTTCCTTATTCACAAATCTTTTCATTACTCTTTCAAGTTCTTTTTCCGGTAACCTGCCATGAGCTATCCCAAAATTTAAATTAGGAAATATGCGTAACAGCATTTCGGCAACAGAATTAATACTAAAAATTTTATTATGAATAAAATAGACTTGACCGCCTCTTTCTAATTCTCTTGAAATGGCTTCCTTAATCACATGTTCTTCAAATTTTCGAATATAAGTCTTTATAGATAACCGGTCTTCTGGGGGAGTTTCTATAACGCTTAAATCTCGGACCCCCATCAAAGAGAAATAAAGAGTTCTCGGAATGGGAGTCGCCGTTAAAGTCAAAATATCTACCGAAGCGCGCAATTTCTTTAATTTTTCTTTATGTTTAACGCCAAACCTTTGTTCTTCGTCTATAACAATTAAACCTAAATTTGGAAACTTTACTTTATCTCCTAACAACTTATGAGTTCCGATAATAATATCGATTTGGTTGTTCTTTAGTTTTTCTAATATATCTTTCTGTTCCTTTGTAGAGCGAAAACGACTTATCATTTCGATATTAATCGGGTGGGCTTTAAATCGTTCGCAAAATGTATTGTAATGTTGTTGCGCTAATAAGGTTGTAGGAGCAAGTATTGCAACTTGTTTGTCATTGATAGCAACTTTAAACGCCGCCCGCATAGCCACTTCTGTTTTTCCAAAGCCTACATCGCCACAAACCAAGCGGTCCATTGGTTTTTCGTTTTCCAAATCGCCATAGACTTCTTCAATGGCCTTCATTTGATCGTCGGTTTCAATATATTCAAAGGAATCGGCAAACTCTTGCAAAAGCACAGGGTTGGTTTGGAAAGCTTTACCTGTAGCTAACTCCCTTTTTGCATAAAGCTTTAAAAGATCCTCAGCCATCTCGCGGATAGATTCTTTAATTTTATTTTTCTGTTTTTTCCAAGAAACCCCGCCTAGTTTATCAAGAGGCGGAGGGGACTCCGTCGTTCCAACAAATTTCTGAATGTAGGCCAAACCATCCATTGGAAGATATAGTTTTTCATTTCCTGCATATAAAATATCTAGAAATTCGCCGCCTCCTATTCCTGTTTCTAACTCTTTAGTTCCTAAATAACGTCCAATTCCATAATCGATATGAACCAAATAATCTCCAGGCTTTAAATCTTTGAATCCTCTTTGAAAAGCTGAAGACTTGGGTTTCCTTCTATACTTATGTTTATGGCTTCTGCCAAAAATCTCATGTTCCGCAACAAAAACGGTTTTGGCTTCTGGAATCACAAAACCATGACCAATAGTCCCAATATCTACAGCTGCCTCTAACCCATATTGCTCTAATAGTTGACGGGAACGAGTGGCATGACCCTTGGTCGGGGCTACAATTTGAACTTTTGCTCCCTTTTCAATAAATTTCAAGGCCCATTCGGTAAACTGCTCAAATCGACCCGTTAAAGGCGGAATTGATCGAATATCTAACTGGTCATTTGGATTTTCATTCGATGAAATATTCAGCATTCTTAAATTCAAGGTTTTTCTTTTTGAAATTTCGCTTTCGAACTTTTCGGAATCTATGTAAACCGAATCCACTAAAGGTATAAGATCTCCTTCAGAAACACCTTTTTCATATTCCATTGCGGCTATATCCAGGGTATTTTCTATTTTCCCTCTGCAATCTTCAGGCTCGTCAAAAATGACCAATGTTTCCGCTGGAAAATAATCAAAAAGGGTATTTTTGTCTGAATAAAAAAATGAAGAAAAGGCCTCCATGCCCGGAAACCTTCCCAAATTTTCAAACTTTTCTTTTAACTCTTTAAAATGGGAAGAATGAGCCCCTATTTCGATCGCCCTTTTGCTAATTTTTTCGAAACCCTTTTCCATCAATTCAGGCGTTAAACATAACTCTCTAACCGGAATAACGCTTAATGAGTCAATTTCTCGTATCGTCGTTTGCGATCCGGCATCAAATAATCTGATCGATTCTATTTCATCGCCAAAAAATTCAATTCTTACGGGATCATGCAAGGAAGGAACAAAAATATCTAAAATATCCCCTCGAGAACTAAATTGACCTCTCTCATCCACCATTCCAAAACGAGCGTACCCGCAATCTATCAAGCAGGTTTCAATCAATTCCCGGTCGGTATTTTCCCCGTTAGCGAGAGAAAAGGCTGCTCTTCTCAAATTATTTTTTGGAAAAATATATTGTATTGCCGCGTCTACGGGCGCTACTACAAATGGAGAACCGCCATCCAATAGTTCTTTCATTACTCCAATCCGTTCACCGCTAATTTCTTTGGATGGAGATAAAGGTTCAAATGGCAGTTGTTCCCAAGATGGGAAAAATACGGGGTGCCGCTTTATCTTTTCATGACGAACAAAATAACGAATTTCTCCTAGTAATTTTTCCGCATGGTTTTGATCGGGCGCCAGAACCAGGATAGGAATCTTTAGTTTATTTTGAATTCGACTTAAAAAAAGCGCCTTGGAAGCGCCTTTGAAACCGGTCAAACTTTCGTTAAAGTCTGGCGACTTAAAACTTTCGGAAATCCAATCAACTTTATCGGCAAAAGAATTTAAATACGATTGACTTAAAGAAGCTGCTTGATTCATTTATTAATTTAAAAAAGGAGGAACAGATTAAAGAATTGAGTCAAAAATGTAGGATTTGAAAAAATTAAGATTTTTTGGAATCTTTAGGCAAAAGATGTTCCCATTTGGGAGGAGCTTTCGGTTTATAATTTACACACATTGCAAAGGTTGGTCCGTCGTACATATTTAGTTTAAACCATCCTCCTCCAAATTTCTCTTTAAAATAACCTTCTACGTCTTCGTAAAAAGTTTCGAATTCTTCTAAAGTGAATTTGGAGATTTCATAGAATTGGACACTCACCCCTTCATAAGTTCCCACAAGTAAATTAAAATGTAAGTTTGGGTAAATTTCTCGAAACTTGGCGTCCACTTCTTCTGGAGTGGGATTGCGTTTTAAATCTCTTTTTAACTTGGGCTTATAATAATCTCGTAATTCCTTTTTAACCCACTCCACTTTGCTCCAATCTTCCATATATTATTGCAAAACTCCCAAAAAATATTATGAAACTTAAGGGGACCTCTAAAATTAAAAATTGCCAAGAGCCTGGTCCTTAAACTAAAGGGCTAGGCGATAACAAACCAGTAATAATACGGATTATTAGAAACTCTCTTAATTATTTTACCGTTAAAAAGCTGTAAAATCTTTGCAAAATAAAGATTTATTTTTTAGCATAAAAGCCAATTTGATACAATCTCCAAACACTTGGGCTTAATAAAAGCTTTTAAAGATCAAATCCCTAAATATAACTATGACTGCCATTCAAATCGGTCTTATCCAAATGGAATGCGAGGAAAACGTTGAAATAAACCTTCATCGTGCCGAAACTCTCGTAAAAGAAGCCAGCGACAAGGGCGCTAACATAGTTTGCTTGCAAGAGCTTTTTTATTCCAAATACTTCTGCCAGACAGAAGATCATCAGAAATTTGAGTTATCGGAGCCCATTCCGGGACCTATTATCCAAAATCTGCAAAAATTAGCTAACTCTTTGGATATTGTGTTAATTGCGCCGGTTTTTGAAAAGAGAACGGAAGGGATATATCACAATTCAGCAGCCGTGATTGACGCAGACGGTTCGCTAGTTGGAATTTACCGGAAAATGCATATTCCAGACGACCCTTGCTTTTACGAAAAATTTTATTTCACCCCAGGCGATTTAGGATTTCAAACATTTTCCACCAAATATGGAAAAATTGGAGTGTTAATCTGCTGGGATCAATGGTTTCCCGAAGCCGCTCGCCTGTGCGCGCTATCGGGAGCCCAAATTTTGTTTTACCCCACAGCCATCGGTTTTCAAGAGATAGACGCTGAATTCGCAAAGAAACAGCATTCAGCTTGGGAAACCATTCAACGCAGCCATTCCATTGCCAACGGACTTTTTGTCGCTTCCGTTAATCGGATTGGGCAAGAAGACTCTATCAACTTCTGGGGACAATCATTTGTATCCGATCCTTTTGGGGAAATTATAGCCAAAGCGGATTCGAAGTCCGGTCAAGTTTTACTAGCCGAATGTGATTTTTCTAAAAATGAAGAAACCCGCCAAAACTGGCCGTTTTTTCGCGATAGAAGAGTCGATTCATATTCAAAGATAAATAAAATCTACATCGATTCTTAAATATGGAGCCTACCCCAACCGATCAGGGTTACCGCATGCCTGCAGAGTGGGAACCCCATTCCGCTACTTGGCTTGTTTGGCCTCAAAATAAAGAGTATTGGCTAGGGGAGGCGATGCATTTAATCGAAGCTGCCTATGTTTCAGTCATTCAAGCGCTCGCCTCAGGGGAGCATGTCCATATCTTGGCTAATAACGAAGAAAATGTTCTTCATATTTCTCAAAAATTAGCCGAAAGGCAAGTCTCCACACCCAATATTTCCATTCATATCATTCCAACAAAGGATATTTGGATAAGAGACTACGGCCCCAATTTTTTAGTTCCTAAACTCTCCACTCAACCCTTACGACTCAATCGCTGGTTATTTAACGCTTGGGGCAATAAATACGATATGGAAGAGGAAAAGAATGTCGCGCCTCATATTGCCAACAAACTAAATATTGAACAATTTCAACCTAATATTGTTCTGGAAGGCGGCGCTATTGAAGTGAATGGCCAAGGACTTTGCCTCACCACAGAAGAATGCTTGTTAAACAAAAATAGAAATGACGGTCCAGATAAAACCACCATGGAATCGTATCTAAAAAAGTATTTAGGAGTTTCAAAAGTGATTTGGTGTAAAGGCGGAATGGAGGGAGACGATACCGATGGACATATAGACAATCTAGCGAGATTTGTTTCGCCGGATACAATTGCATGCGTTTATGAAAAAAACCCAAAAGATCCGAATTATCAGAATTTAAAGGAAAATTTTGCGATTTTACAAGAATCGGCCGATCAAAATGGGAATTCTTTAAATTTAGTCCAACTACCCACACCTGGCTATGTTGGAGAAGATTCTTTAAGATACCCAGCCAGTTACGCAAACTTTTATATTGGCAACGATGCCATTATCGTCCCTTCTTACGACCATCCTAACGATGAAAAAGTTTGCGAGATTTTAAAGCCCTTTTTTCCAAACCGAAAAATGGTACAACTCCCAAGTAAAACGCTTATTAGCGGAAATGGTGGCATCCATTGCGCCACTCAGCAACAACCAGCAATTTAAAGCCCAATCAAAATTATTTACTTACTTTTACTGTATTTCTAGATTTCAACTAGACGAATGAGTCTAATTTTTGTTAAAATTGGATCTAACCTGCCTTTTTTCCTATTTTATATAACTTAATAAAGCTTTTTTAATGCAGATATATGAAAAAACGTCTTTATTTAAATTTAAATAAAAATAAAGGGGTTACAAAAAAGAGGAAAATAATCGAAAAAGCCCAAGACGAAGATTCGCCATTAAACGTTAAATCTAATAAAAAAAACGAAGATATCTATCGAAAACAATATCAACTCGATCATGAAACTAAATCTTCGAACAATAGTAAGAAATAAACGACATATTTTTTAAACATTTTTAATATTAAAAAAGGAGCGATATGACTACAGCAGTTGTGGCCGAAAAATATAAAGTAAAAGACATTTCTCTTGCCGATTGGGGAAGAGAAGAAATCATTTTGGCCGAAAAAGAAATGCCTGGATTGATGGCTTTGCGCGAAAAACATGGAAAAGATAAACCTTTGGCTGGAGCGCGAATTGCCGGTTCCTTGCACATGACCATTCAAACGGCTGTTTTGATTGAAACCCTTATTGAATTGGGCGCAGAGGTTCGTTGGGCTTCTTGTAATATTTTCTCTACTCAAGATCATGCAGCGGCGGCTATTGCGGCAAAAGATATTCCCGTCTTTGCTTGGAAAGAAGAGACTGAAGAAGAATACTGGTGGTGTACCGGTCAAACCTTGTTATTCGACAACGATCAGGGCCCTAATATGATTTTGGACGATGGCGGCGACCTTACGCAATATGTCCACGACAAACACCCAGAGTTATTAGACGAAATTAAAGGGGTTACCGAAGAAACAACCACTGGGGTACACAATCTTTATAAAATGATCGAAAAGAATACTCTAAAAATTCCAGCGATCAACGTTAATGATTCCGTCACCAAATCTAAGTTTGATAACTTATACGGTTGTCGAGAATCTTTAGCGGATGGAATCAAAAGAGCGACCGATGTGATGATTGCCGGCAAAGTGGTAGTTGTAGCGGGGTATGGCGATGTAGGTAAAGGTTGCGCTCAGTCCATGAAAACTTATGGCGCGAGAGTAATCGTTACGGAAATTGATCCAATCTGCGCTTTGCAAGCGGCTATGGAAGGTTATGAAATCACCACCATGGAAGAGGCCGTTAAAGAAGGCGATATTTTCGTTACCACCACAGGTTGTAAAGACATTATTCGAATCGACCATATGGAGAAAATGAAAGACACTGCCATTGTTTGTAATATTGGTCATTTCGATATCGAGATCCAAGTAGAACAACTCAATAACTTTCCAGGAATTCGAAAAGACGTGATCAAACCACAAGTGGATCGTTACACCTTCCCTGATGGTCATCGCATTATTTTGTTGGCGGAAGGAAGATTGGTTAACCTAGGTTGCGCAACTGGACATCCTTCATTCGTAATGTCCAATTCATTCACCAACCAAGTATTGGCCCAAATTGAGTTATATAAAAAGAAATATGAGATTGGCGTTTATATGCTTCCAAAGGCGTTGGATGAAGAAGTCGCTCGATTGCATTTAGAAAAGTTAGGCGTGAAGCTAACGACTCTCACTAAAGATCAAGCGGACTATTTAAGTATTTCACCAGACGGTCCATACAAGCCAGAGCATTATCGCTATTAAATTGTAAATATAGTTTCATCAAACGGCGTTCCCATCGGGAACGTCGTTTTTTTTTGCCCTACTTTTTTTAATTAATTTCTCTTTACACTTTGTATAAATTATTGGTCAGTTTTTTCACAATATCCATTTCCAAATTTTTATAAAACATAATCTTACTAATGAAATTTCGATTTTGTAAAAGAAAATCAAGCCTTGATTTTCGCTTTTTTTTCGCTAAAATGAATTCAATACCCCAGTAGACAGAAAATCGTTTCATTTTGGTGAAAAATAGTGCCTAAAAAGCAAAAAGAACTATTTGACGAAGAAAAACGTCACATTCAATTACCGAGTTTTCCGCAATGGACTTTGAAAGAAAAGATGTTGGAGGAGATGGAGGTGTTGGATATCTGTGTCTCAGCCCCTCCCCTACAACTTTACGATATAAATTTTTGCGGCAAAAGCTCTCTGCATCATTACGGTCAAAAAATCATTCCAGCAATCAGTTTACCCAAATACGTTGGTCGTGTTGTTACGGTTGTTGGAATAGTCGCCTCATATTCATCACCAACCACCAAACACGGCGAACGCATGAAATTTTTAACGCTTGACGACTCCACGGCACTTTATAACGCAACATTCTGGCCAAAAATCTATAAGCGTTTTGGAAGTATTTTATATAACGTCGGTCCATTCATTATAAAAGGACTAGTAACTCGAGAGTTTGAAACCAGCCCTGCAACCGTCGAAGCGATGTGTGCCGCACGGCTAGACTCGCTAAAAAAAATAATTTGGATTTTCACATTTGAAAGGAATCAATCCCACTACCTTTTATTTTATGGAGTCCGAAAAAAAACAATTAGTAAAAAACTGAGTCGCTAATAACCACTCGCAACTTCCCTGCCTTTCCATAACGCTTTGCGGTTGAAGCTTTAAATTGTTTCTCCTAAAAAACGTAATTAAATTCAAATAGTTAGGTTCCTAGAAGTCATTTGTTTTTTTATAATAAGTCTTATAAAATAGATACTGAGTAAGTTAATGTTTTTTCAACTGATTGAATAAGATTCATGAGTTTCAACAAGAAAATTTTAGTAGTCGACGACTCCAAAACAAACTTGGGTGTTATTTCCAAGATTTTGAGTTCTAGTAATTATGTTATTTCATTTGCCGTTAACGGTGAAATGGCTTTAAAGATAGTCGAAAAGGACCCTCCCGAACTCATTCTAATGGATGTAATGATGCCGGGGCTCAATGGTTTCGATACATGTCGAAAACTTAAAGAAAATCCCGCCACAGAAAAAATACCCGTTATTTTTGTTTCTGCAAACAACGATACTGAAAATATTCTGAAAGGGTTTGAAGCTGGCGGTGTAGATTATGCTGGCAAACCTCTGGTTGAAAGTGAAATTTTAGCCCGTGTGGCGTTGCACTTGGAACTTGCCGAACTAAGAAGTACGCTAGAAGAAAAAGTACAAATCCGAACTAAAGAACTAGAAAAAGCCAATAACCAATTAACTCAATCCAAGGAAATAGTAGAAGCTTCATTAAGAGTAAAAAACGATTTTTTTGCGCGCGTCAGCCATGAATTTCGAACTCCATTAAACGCTATTATTGGTTTTTCGGAACTCCTACAGATGAACTTTGAAAACACGTTGACCGAAAATCAAATTAAAGATATCGATAACATCAATGACGCAGGAAAAGCTCTTCTTAAAATGTTTGAAAACATTTTAAAACTAACCGAGTTGGAATCTGGGGATATTGACTTAGAAATAGAACCTGTCGAAATAATTCCATTATGGCAACATGTAACCAAAAGTTATTCAAACTATGCGCTTGAAAAAAACATCGAAGTTTTCACAGAAACTCCCGACGACGCTAACCCCTGCGTTCTAGCCGACGCAGGCAATTTACAGTGGATTCTTGAAGCCTTGCTTCATAACGCAATTCTTTATAATAAACCTGAAGGAAAGGTTTGGTTTTCCTGGGAAACGAACGATGGAAATATTCGTATAAATCTAAAAGATAATGGACCAGGGATTTCGCTTCAAAAACAATCTACCATATTTCATTCGGTTAACACATTTGATGAAGACTACGCTTCTGAAGAAGGACTAGGCGTTAGTTTAAACGCCGCGCATAAGCTGATGGGGAAAATGTCCGGTCAAATCGGGTTTACTACCGAGATTGACAAAGGAACCACCTTCTTTCTCGAATTGCCATTAATTCCTAAAAATTAAGTCGGCTAAAAAAGCCTTTATCCATTTTTCAAGATTTTCTATTATAGCTTTGAATGCTTGACTCTCCGCCTAATTCCATCTAATTTCAGTAAACAGTCTTTACTCTAAACTGAAACCGCTAAAAAACAATGCTCTTTCCAAATCTCGCAAAACAAACCAAATTGATTTTGGCGACCGGAATTATTATCGCTTGTATCGGTTTTATCCTCACTTGGAATCAAAGACAAAAAGCATGGTTCAATGAATTAGAGCAAGAGGCTCTGGAAGATACCTTAATCCTTAGTGGAGAGTTGGAGGTTGTTAAAAGGGAATTGATGGGAATCATTTCGTTATACGACTCTTCCCAATTTGTAACATGGGAGGATTTTCAAACTTATGTTGAGCCCATTTTAAAAAACCACAACTTTATTCGCCGATTCGAATGGGTTCCAAAAGTAACGCATAGCGAAAGAAGCGTATATGAACGTTCTACACAAACCAACGGGATTGAAAGATTCAGATTTTTATCGCGTAACTCAAAAGGTTCATTTGTAACTAGAGAAAAAGCAAAAGAATATTACCCAATATTTTATATAGAACCGTTTCAAGGCAACGAATCTTTATTGGGGTTCGATCTATCTACTCAAAGCGATTTTTTTAATTATTTAACGGAATCGCGAGATGCAGGAAAACCCTTGGCAACACAAAAAATTCAGTCTCCAACAAATAGCGAAAACTCTCCTGAAATATCAATAGTGGCTCCATTTTATGGAGAAAAAAACATTTCCGAAACCCCTGAAGCAAGGAAAAAAGCTCTGAAAGGTTTTGTAATTGGCGTTTACCGAATAAAAGATATGATTGAACAAATGGTCTCCCCTTACCTTGCAAAAGGTATGAGTCTTTCTATTTATCAAACCGCAACAACTGAAGAAAAAAATAAGCTTTATGGAGAACCTCTCTCCAAACCTGCATTAGAAATAAAAAACGTCGTTAATATAGCTGGGCGGCGTTGGCTATTGGTGTGGCAAGCGACAAAATTTTTTAAAGATGGTTCTAATAAATCCTACGCATTCTGGGTGGCAGGAAGTATCTTCGCTTTTTTCATTTTTATATCGATCATTTTTGAAATGATGGCATCTCGGACTCGTGTGGTAGAAAAACAAGTCAAAACAAGAACGGAAGAATTGACCGACGCAAATATCCATCTAAAGCACGAAATAGCCGCCCGGGAACAAGCTGAAAAAAAACAGCAAGCGGCTAAAGAAGAGGCCGAATTAGCCAATCGAGCAAAAAGCGTCTTTCTGGCCAACATGAGTCATGAAATCCGCACTCCAATGAATGCAATCTTAGGTTATGCCCAATTATTAGAGCGACAGATACCAGAAAATTCCGAGCCTCAAAAACAACTTAAAAAAATACTCAACAGCGGCGATCACCTTTTACAAATCATCAACGACATCTTACAACTTTCTAAAATAGAAGCTGGCAAAATGGAATTGGTAACCGCCAATTTCGACCTTTCAAAACTGGTCAAAGACATCGTCACCATCATCCGCCCTTTGTGTCAGGAAAAAAACCTTGTTTTAAACTTAGAAGCTAATATTCCGAGTACTTTGTGGGTTCATGGAGACGAAATTAAAATTAAACAAGCGTTGATCAATTTGCTAGGAAACGCAGTTAAGTTTACGGATATCGGATCTGCCTCTTTTAGAATCGATTCAAAAGGAAAAGATGTCTATGGGTTCGAAGTGGAGGACACTGGCAGAGGGATTGCACAGGAGTACCGACAAGCTATCTTCGATCCTTTTGATCAAGGACAAGACATCAAGAAAAGTGGAACTGGATTGGGGTTGGCCATATTCAAGAAACAAATTGAATTGATGAAGGGAACCTGGGGATTTGAATCGGAACCCGGGAAAGGCTCCCGGTTTTATTTTGAACTTCAATTACCTGAAGCCGCTGGTAAAGTCGACGCTAAAACTACAAGAATTCCCGCTAAAATCGTCAATGGTAACCGTAAAATCGTGGCTCTCGTTGCCGACGATAACGAATTAGGTCGCGATATTTTATCTAAAGCGCTAGAAGAAGCCGGAATCAAAGTATGGACCGCTTCCAACGGCGAACAAGCCGTAGAACTCACCCTATCTCACAAACCAAACATTGTATTCATGGATCTTCGAATGCCGCAAAAAGACGGTTACGAGGCCTTAAAATGCATTAATGACCAGCAAAACATTTCGTCGATAAAATTTGTCGCTGTCACCGCATGGGCTTTTGAGGATCAACGTCAAAAATGCTTGGCCGCAGGATTCGACGATTTCATCTCCAAACCGTTTCGTCTTGAAACCGTATTTGAATCGCTATCAAATCTATTAGAAGTAGAATTGGACTTTAGCGACACCGCTTTGTCCGAAAACCCAGAATCTATCGCTGGAGAAACAGAACCGCTAAAGATAGCCATTTCAGAAAAACTTTTAACCCAGTTAAAAGAAGCCGCAAAGCTACACGACATCACCGATTTCAAAAAATACTTCAAAGAATTGGAAAATTCAGAAATCGATGAAAAAAAATTGTCCGAACTTATTCGTCCTCATTTAGAGCAATACAACATGGACGCTATTTTAACTATTCTGGCTCAATTGGAACATGAATCAAAAACCTAAAGAACTGTTTGGCAAAAAAGTAATGATAGTCGACGATACCCCCGCCAACATCGATCTCCTCTATCAAACATTGGAACCAGAAGGATATAAGATTTCTGTTGCCGGAACAGGAGAAGAAACCCTCAAATTAGTTCCTAAAATCAAACCTGACTTAATATTGTTAGACGTGATGTTGCCCGGAATTGATGGTTTTGAGACTTGTCAAAAGTTAAAGGAAACTCCCGAAACCGCAAATATTCCCATCATATTCATCACCGCTAAAGCGGAATCAGAAGATATCGTGAAAGGTTTTAATTTAGGAGGAGCCGATTATCTGACTAAACCTTTTAATCAAGAAGAAGTTTGCGCAAGAATAAAAACTCATCTCCATTTTCAATTACTACTACAAACACTGGAGACGCAAAACAAAAAACTCAATGAATTGAATGAAACTAAAAATAAATTAATGGGAATGACTTGTCATGACTTACGCAATCCCATAACTTCAATTCGCGGGTTCTCAAAACTCATACTCGATAAAGGGGAAACGATTTCAAAAAACTCTCGTTCTGAGTGCTTACAAAACATTTATTCCGCAAGCGACAACATGCTAGAACTGATCAACGATTTGGTGGATATAACTGCCATCGAAAGCGGAAAATTGAATTTGAATATAAGGCCAGACTCCTTTATCAATCTCGCCCAAGAAAAAACTAAAATGTACGTTCCCTTAGCGGAAAACAAAAATATTAAACTTCATTTTAGGGCCGATAACGAAATACCCATCTTTAAATTTGATTCTAATCGGATAGGCCAAGTATTAGATAACTTAATAGGAAATGCCATTAAATTTTCGCCGCAAAACAAAAACATCATGATTAGCGTGGCATTTAAAGGAGATCAAGTTATTTGTTCCGTGAAAGACGAAGGGCCAGGTATCTTGCCCGAAGATAACGCTAAACTATTTATTCCGTTTCAAAAGTTAAGCGCAAAACCAACAGGAGGCGAAGTCAGTTCGGGTCTGGGATTAGGTATCGCGAAGAAGATGGTGGAAGCCCATGGTGGAAAACTGTGGGTAGAAAGCAAACCCGGCAAAGGCGCCGACTTCCGTTTCGAAATTCCAATGCAAAAATAAAAAAAGGGCAAGCTCCCAAGAGCTTGCCCTAAACTACTCACCTAAACTTACTTCATCAAGTCGGTTCTGATATATTTCACAACGTCCCAGATATCTTTATCTTTCAAAGTTTTCTTGTGAGCTACCATACCCGTTCCTGGGGAACCATTCTTGATAACCCAAAACATTTGACCGGCTGATACTTTTTTCATTGTATCGGCACAGGTAAAGTTTCTTGGATTTGGTTTCAAGGCTTTACCCAATTTCCCCATACCGTCGCCTTTATCGCCATGACAGTTCTTACAAGCCATCGGCTTAGCTTTTTTCGAGTATAAAACCTTTCCATGAGCCGCGTCTGCGTTTTTTGGAATTGCCTTTTTGAAATCGTTCGAAGGCGCGCTTTTCGTTTTTCTCGGTTGAGGACAAGTTGCTCCCCCTGCAAATGCTTGTCCGGCTACCATTAGCGTGAAGGCGGTTGCTATTGCGAATGCTGTTGTCTTTTTCATCATGTTTCTCCTTGAAGTTTAGGTGAGTCATTTGAACCAATCTCTTATTAAATTTCGGTTCGGCGTTGCATTACTTACTTGCGATTTCAAAGTTAGCGTTTGCATCCTTACCCGCAGTTACTTCTACTTCTTGGGTCGTTTCTCCAGCGTATGGATGCCATGCAGTTACTTTATATTTCCCTGCAGGCACTTGGTCTAACACAAACTTCCCGTCTTTACCCGTGATGTTGTAGTAAGGGTTCCATACAATCAATCCATCCGCTTCCATGAAATTATGTTGGTCGCATTGAAGAAAGAAGTGTCGATCTTTTTTCATTTTGAAACGCTTCATATTCTTCGTCACGTCGGCCACAGAGCCTTGAGAAGGTAAAGGTTTGTTGAACAACGTCTTGCGATTTGCGCCTTTAATTGAGTAACCATGAGGATTGTGCAAAACGTCCTTATCCTGGTTCGTTACGGTAACTAAACCTTCTTTCATACCTTTAGGAGTTTTTCTAACGATTGAAACTTTTGGGAATATATCGCACGTTTTCATATCAAAATTGATTGTTTCTGTTTTCCAAGCCTTACCGCTACCGATCTTCTGGATATAAACCACTGCATCTTTTAACATCCCGCCGTTAACGACAACTTTTTGTCTGGGTCGAACATTTCCTTCTTTGGTATCGGGGTGTGTCGCACAAAATTCGACGTTTTTTCCTTTGTTCAAATCCTCCATAATTGGATCGGGAACTTTTCCTTTAAAGGAGATAACGCCCGTAATTTTTCCGCCATCTTTTACGTCGCCTTCTACATAACTAGCCTTTTTAGCTAATCCTGTTCCAGCGCCCCCAGCGGTAACTAGAGCTCCAATTAATACAGCTATCAATGTCTTTTTCATGATGGTTTCTCCTTTTTAACGATTCAACAACTGCTATATTTAGCTTTGGGTTTTAAAAAAACCTTCAGCGATTAGCCGAACTAGACGTCGGCCGAAGCGGCAGAAGGTAGGAGGCGGCTCCTCCGGCCACTTCAACCGACGACAAGTCAAGGGGTTAACCAAAACCTGTTAGGTTGGCAGAAAAGAAGTGTTTCTCTTTTACTTGCCAGGTTGAACTTGTTTTCTTGTGAGTTTTTCATCTTCTTGTTTCCTACTTGATAATCTAAACAACTAACTTAATCATTTAAATAGCAATGGATATGCCAAAATATTAACCAAGAAAATTAATTTATAACTTATTGTTTTCCAATGGTTTACTAGTAAGTAACAATAAAGGAGAGAGAAAAACAGAATAGAAACTGGGATTGTTTCCCTAACTGGGAATAGGATTCCCAAAATGGGAAAAGTAAGAGGTTCAATATGGGAAGAAAGAGAACAACGAGGCTTTAATAATGATAGGAAGATTTTGGAAGGAAACTGAGCCTCACAAAGCCTGGAAGGCTACCTTAAAAAAGATGATTATGCTTGGTTATAGAAATTGATCAACTTGTAATAAACGCCTTTTTGTTTAATCAGTTCTTCTTGGAAACCAAACTCCACTAATTCACCTTTTTTAAGAACCGCAATTTTATCAGCGTGCTTAATCGTGGATAAACGATGAGCGACTATTATCGATGTTCTTCCCAGTACAAGCTTTTTGATAGCGCTTTGGATCATTGATTCAGTTTCCGTATCAACGCTTGAGGTGGCTTCGTCTAAAATCAATATACGCGGATCAAAAACAAGAGCTCGAGTCAAAGAAAGCAATTGCTTCTCCCCCATAGACAAAGAACTACCCTTCTCCTTAACTGAGTTCTGATATTTATCAGGAAGTTTATTCACAAAACGATCTGTTCCCAAGCTACGGCAAGCTAGTTCGATCGTTTCTTTTTTAATATCTTCGTTACCCAAACGAATATTACTCATTATGTCGTTTGAAAAAATAAATGGGTCTTGTTGAACCCATGAAATCCTAGCCCGGGCATCCTTTTTTGATAATTGGGATAGGGGAATGTCGTCTAATAGAATTTCACCTTTTTGCGGCTCGTAAAACTTACATAAAAGATTAATCAAGGTACTCTTTCCTGATCCTGTCGCTCCTATGACTGCAAGGCTTTCTCCTTCACAAATTACAAAAGATACGTCCTTAATCACATAGTCATTTTCTTTATAGGCAAACCAAACATTACGAAATTCAATTTTTCCTCGTTCGATTTTATGATTATTAGATTTAGGTGGGTCCAAAATTTCTACTGGAGTATCCAATAATTCAAAAATTCTTTCAGAAGACGCTAATGCAGACTGGATAATATTAAACTTTTCCGCTAAGTCGCGAATAGGTTCAAAAAGTTTATTTAAATACTGCACAAACGCGACTAAAACGCCCAATTGAATCTTATCTTGAACGAACTCCCCTCCCCCATACCAAATCACTAACCCCACACCTAGCGCGCTAAATACGTCTATAGAAGGAACATACAACGCGTTGTAATGCAAAGCTCTTAAATCTTCACTCAGTTTGGCGCCATTAATAGATTCAAAATCAGTCGCTTGTTTTTTTTCACGGTTAAACAGTTGCACTGTTCTCATTCCAGAAAGATTCTCTTGTAAAAATGTATTGAGCCGAGTTACATGAGAACGGTTTTTTCTCAACGCATCTCGCGCCCTCACTCTATAAAAATGAGTAGCTACCGCTAAAAAAGGGAAAACAACACAAATCACCAAAGTCAATTTCCAGTTCAAGAAAAACAAGACTGCAAAAATTCCCACAAGAGTGAACAAGTCGCTAAAGATAAGGATCAACCCTGAAGTTAACATTTCGTTTAGGACTTCAACGTCGTTAACAGTCCGTGTGATCAATTTTCCTATAGGATTTTTATCGAAAAAGCTAAAAGACATCTTATGGATATGAGCAAACGTTTGGCGACGTAAATCCTTCATTACGTTTTGTCCAATGTATTGCATCAAGAGAGTTTGAGTGAATTGAAAAACAAATCCTCCAAGCAAAATGGAAAGAAAGATCCAAGCAACCTGGTCAATACCTTCCAGATTACCAACAGCGATATAATCGTCAATCGCTACCTTAGAAAGATAAGGACCCGCTAACTGGCATAATGAGCTTCCCAAAAGCAAAAGTACCGATAATAAGGAGAGCGTTTGATAAGGTTTTAAATATTGGACGATACGCCGAAATACTGCCCAATCGTAGTAGCGTTCTTCAAGGTTTTCTCCAGCCAATTCAGTCATGAAAGAAACGCCTCTAAACCTTTTTGAAAGGATTGCGCATTGGAAATTTCTTTAAAATAACCCTCCTGCGCTTCTAATTGTTCACGACTGCCAAGTCCAGAAATTTTTCCATTCTCTATAACTACAATTTGGTCTGAAAAACGTTGTGTGGAAACGCGATGCGTAATCAAGATTACGGTTGTTTCTTTTGCTACGCGACGTATGTTTTTTAAAATTTTTTCTTCTGTTTCTACATCCAAACTAGAAAATGCGTCGTCTAAAATTAAAATTTTAGGTTTGCGAATCAAAGCCCGCGCTAAAGCAATTCGCTGTTTTTGTCCGCCAGAAAGAGAAACCCCCTTTTCTCCAACCATAGTTTCTAGCCCTTTCGGAAAAACGGCAATGTCCGGATCTAAGCCCGCAATAAAAGCAATTTCTTCTATAATTTTTTTATCCGAAATATCAGTACCAAAAGCAATATTTTCCTGAATGGTGGCGGAAAACAAAAATGGTCCCTGTTCCACATAACCAATTTGTTTTCTTAATAGATCCAGCGGTAGATCTTTTATGGGAATTCCATCTAAAAGGATTGTTCCTTCCACGGGATCAATAACTCTTAAAGGAAATTTAAACAAAGTCGATTTACCAGCTCCTATTGGGCCAGTAATGCCAACCCATTGGCCTGGTTCAATTTTCAAATTGATATCTTCTAAGTAAAACCCTTTTATAGAATAATGATAACTGACGGATTGAAACTCCAGTTCTCCTTGAAAATCCTTTTTAAAATTTCCGTTTAATGGAGCTTTAATCTCTGACTGTTCGGAAAAAATATCTTGAACTCGCCTCATAGCGCTTGCGCCCTTTTGAGACAAATTAAACACGTAACCAATTCCCATCATAGGCCAAGACAACATCAGTAAATAACCGTTGAAAGCGACAAACGAACCAAGAGTTAAATTACCCGCTATAACCTCTTTCCCTCCTATCCACAAAGAAATTAAGGTAGCTAATCCAAGAAAGAAGCTAAGGGAAGTCGGAAAAATTGCATACAACTTGGTGAGAGTCATATTTTTAGACAAGTAGACCTCGTTCTGTTTTTCAAATTTTTCTTTTTCCTTTTCCTCTTGTCCGTAGGCGTGCAACGTTCTAATCCCCGACAGGTTTTCCTGAACTATATCCGAAATATTTCCTAGCTCTTCTTGAACAATACGATGGCCTTCGCTAATTTTTTTTGTGTATAAATAAAATAGAATGGAAATTAAAGGCAAAGGTAAAAAAGCCATTAGCGTTAGCTTGGGACTGATATATATCATCAACACAAAGCAGGAAATAATAACCACGAAACAATCGGCCAAGACCAAAAGACCTAACCCTAAAAAATCACGGACTGACCGAATATCATTTGTTGCCCGCGACAATAAATCTCCTATTTTTCTTTTTTGATAAAATGAATTATCTAATTTTAAAAAATGACGAAACAAATCGTTTACGATATCAAACTCGACTTTTCTAGAAGGTCCAAAAATATATTTTCTCCATCCAAACCTAAATAAACCTTGGAAAGTAGCAGCTAATCCCAGTAACCCCGCAAAAACAAGTAATTCTTCATTTGACGGTTTACTAGGTAATTTATCTACAAATTGTTTAAGGATCCAAGGAATAGCCAACCCGACAATGTCCGTCAAAATTAAAGCTATCATTCCTATAAACATTTCTTTGCGATATGCTTTTAGATAGGAAACAAATACTTTTAGCTGGTCAAAATTCATAATTCCAATTTATAGATTTATAAGTTTTCAGACAAAAGAGGGGTTCATTATGCTAGGATATATCGGAAAATATGTTTCTGAATGGTACTGATATAGTAACACTCTCGAAAACAGGAAAAAAGTCCAGAGAAAATTCCAGGTTGATCCCATCTTTTTGAAATCACGACTCTTCCCATATATTTAAAGGCAATTCTTAGGCATTAGTATAGAATGATCGGCATTATTTTAGCAGGCGGAAGCGGTACCAGGTTTTGGCCCAAAAGCCGGGAAACACTTCCCAAGCAATTGATTAAAATCGCAGGCTCCAAAACAATGATCCAATATACGGTGGAGAGACTGCTTCCTACCATAAATATCGAAGACATTTATGTAGTCACCCATCAATTTCATGCCTTTGAAACCTGCAGACAATTAAAAGAATTTGGTTTTTTGCCTTCGAATTTAATCGCGGAGCCCATTGCCAAAAATACAGCGCCTGCCCTGGCATTAGCCTCTGTTTTCCTTAAAAATAATCATTTAAACGACGTATTAGGTATTTTTCCCGCCGACCACGTTATCAGCGATTCGGGAAAGTTTAAGCAAGTGTTACAAGATTCCGAAGAAATCGCTTTCAAAGATTATTTAGTTACGCTTGGGGTTGAACCCAGCCGCCCAGAGACCGGTTATGGGTATATCAAAAAAGGAAACCCTATAGACAAGAGTTCTAATTTCTTTAAGGTCGATAAATTTGTAGAAAAACCGGATGTTGAAACGGCAAAAGCGTTTTTAGCGGCTAAGGAACATTTATGGAACTGCGGTATATTTTTTTGGAAAACTTCTCGGATATTGGAAGAGTTAAAAACCCATATGCCAAAAACTCTGAACCAAATCGAGTCGGCTCTTCCATGCCTTCAAACGCAAAAAGGACCCTACCCTTACCTAACCCTAGATGAAGCGGGAAAAAATATTTACGACTCTTTAGAAGGCCAATCAATCGATTATGGGATTATGGAAAAATCTAATCAGGTGGCCGTGGGAGCTACAAACATGCCTTGGAATGACGTTGGTTCATGGATCGCATTAAGCGATTTGGAAGATAATGACGCGCATGGAAATGTTCTTTCCGACGATGTAATCGCTCTGAACTGCGAAAATTCTATTATCCAAAGTAACGATCGATTGATTGCCGCAATAGGAACTAAGGAACTCATAATTATAGACACTCCAGACGCGTTGCTTGTTTGCCCCAAAGACAAAGCTCAAGAAGTCAAAAAAATAGTAGAAAAGCTAAAAGAAAAAGAAAAATCACAAGCTAAATTTCCTTCAACCGTTCATAAACCGTGGGGATCCTACACAGTTTTGGAAAACACGCCAGGGCAACTAGTCAAAAGGCTTGAGGTATTACCTGGGTCCAAGCTTAGCTTGCAAATGCATAATCACCGTAAAGAACAATGGTTGGTCGTTAGAGGAACGGCAGAAGTACAGCTAGAAGAAAAAACATTTTTGCTAGAAAAAAACCAATCTACCTTCATACCTCAAGGTTCTAAACACCGTCTCGGTAATCCAGGTAAAGAGCCTCTTACTATCTTAGAAGTTCAATTAGGCGATAAAATTGACGAAGACGACATAGTCCGCTACCAAGATGATTTTGGGCGTGAAGATTTAGATCAAAAATCTTAAATCAATATTTAAGCTTTTATTGAAAAAAAACCTAACAAGACATGGAGAAACAGGTTCCACGTAATCTTCTAATTTTTGAAATTTTCTAATTAAAACATTCATATCCCATTCTAAATCTATATTCAGAACTTCAAAACCCTCAACTCCGCTTAAAATAAATAGTGTTGTAAAAATAAAGGCATGCTAAGACATTTAAGTAGAAACTTATTTTGCATTTCTCAGGAAGTCTAATACAGCTTTAGTACCTTCATGAATAATTTTCACAGGTGGTTCTTCTAGAGGATTAGCTTCAATAAATAATAAATTTAATTCTTTTAACTCAGCTAATTCTTTAGGTAAAAGAGTTAATTTATTTCCTCGAACATCTAACCCTTTCAGGCGCGTTAAATTTTTTATTTCAGGAGGTAACTTTTCTATTTTATTACCTCTTAGATATAATTCTTCAAGCTTCGCCAATCGGCAAATAGAGTCAGGAAATGATGAAAATTTGGAATAATCTATAGCTAGTCTTTTTAAATTTTTTAAATTTCCAAAACTCTCTGGAAGGCTTTCAAGTTCATTACCACTCAGATTAAGCTTCATTAAGTTGGTAAGTTCTCCAAATTCAAAAGGGATTTCTTTTATCTTTTTTTTCGATAAATCTAACATCGTCCTTCTGGCTCTTTTTGCTTCTTGAATAACTTTTAAAAGTCTCTCATTAGTCATACCAATACATTCCTTAATCTGCACTCAATCTATAAAATACTATCTCAATATTTTTTACTTTATCAAATGTCTAAGTTTAGCGATCGTTTCTAAAACTTTTTCGTCGTTTAGAATTTTCGCTAAAGTTTCCGATTCTGACAAATGAATATTAGCTTGGTCATTTTGTCCCATATATATACAAAGCGGCGCTAAAGTAAAATGTCCTTGCATAATCCGTAAAGGGTTATTATTTGCCTGAGCGGCGGGAATCCTGTTTTTTATGAGAGAAGTCGCTTTTTCTATGGCTCTGTGCAAAATCATAAAAGGCGCTGGAATTGAGTTTATATCAATCGGTAAAACATCTCTTAATATAACTAACGATTCAACCCAATCGCCTTTTCTCCATAATGAAAGCCCCAATATGGCCTCCACTATTCGCTTACCGCCAATATCTCCAATTTCATCAATCACTTTTAGGGATAGCTTAAAAAATTCGATCGCCTTTTGAACTTGAGCCTGTTCCCACGAAACAAGTCCTAAACATGCAAGCATATGAGCTTGTTCCGCTTTTTGTTTTTTTTCTTCAAATATTTCTAACGATTTTTTGAAAGAGTTGGCCGCTCGCGGCCATTTCCTTTGCTCAAGAAAATAGTTTCCCATTCGAGTAAGGGTTTCAGCTTCTTTTAAGGGATCATTTTCTTTACGAAATTGATCCAAAACCTTTTCTAAGTCTGCTAGCGTTTCCATCTTTTAAAAAATAATGTATTCTATTGGGCATTGTTTAAAAATGAACAGATATCGTAACGGAATGCAGATCTCAAATGCTATCTTTATTTTTCAAAATTGCGATTTTGGATTGAGCTCCGTTCAGTAGAAAAATAATAAAACTTTTATTCATTATAGGAGAATATGACTAATGCCTTCAGCAGCTGCTCGCCATATATTAGTTGGAAGCGAAGAAGAATGTAACAAATTAAAAAGCGAAATCGAAAATGGAGGGGACTTTGCCGATGCCGCGAAAAAACATTCAAAATGTCCATCCGGAGCGGATGGTGGAGCATTAGGCGAGTTCCATCCCGGCCAAATGGTCCCAGAATTCGATAAGGTCGTTTTTAACGAGGAAGTGGGAAAAGTCCACGGCCCGGTAAAAACCCAATTTGGCTATCATCTAATCGAAATTACAAGTAGAAGTTAAATATTAAGCGGAGGATCGATTCCTTGAACTGATCCTCCGCTAGAATCATAACTATAAAGAAAGAATAGCTTTATAGTTCTTGGAATTTGATAGAACTTTGATAACTTAAGTTGGAATTAAAATGTTATTCATTACAAATTTTTTCGCTGTATTTTCTTCGGAAATATAAAGTACAAAACATATATATTGTGTATTTTTTTTAAATTGAACTTGCCGACCAAAAATCCAAAAAACAAATACATAAAAAACCGATTTTTATAGCCTGCAGATTCGCCATTCTGGGTGAAACTGCTTACGACGAAAAACGATTCCTTTCGCCTCATATCCTACAACTAGTAATACAAAATACATTAGGCAATGAACAATTTTAAAGTCTTCCTGTCGTCTTTTATCTTATTTATTTTGAGTATATCCCCCAGTCAAGCAGAAATAAGCTTTTTCACCATGGCAGATTCTCCTTATTCAAACAAAGAATATTATTTAATTGAAAAGGAATTAGAAAATGTTCCAGCAAACGGGAATTTTATTATTCATCTTGGAGATATAAAACATAAAAAAGAAAACTGTGAAAAAGAAGATTATAAGGATTTTAGAGATCTTTTAATACGATCGCCAATTCCAGTTTTCATCATTCCTGGAGATAACGATTATAGCGTCTGTAATGATCCTTCCCAGGCTAAAGATTTTTGGAATCAATATATTTATGAATTGGAAAAACATTGGAAATTAAAATTTCCCGTTAAAAGACAAAAAGAACAAAAAGAAAACTTTGCCTTTTTCTTAGAAACTACACTTTTTATAGGAATAAATTTTTTTGAAAAGAGGACTAGGGATAATATTAAGTTCAATCATATATTGAAAAATAATTTACTCTGGATCAGAAAAAACTTAAAACGACATCAAGGTCAAGTCAAAACACTCATAATTTTTGCTCATGATTTCAGTGGACTAAGAGATAAAAACTCTATTTATGAGGTTTGCGGTAAAATTCAATTCAATTCTTGGGAAGCGGATCAACATTATAAATATTTTAGCGATCGTTTTGTTTCTATGGCCCAAGAATTTAAAAAACCAATTCTCTATTTACAAGGGAATCATCATTGCTGGCATCGCGATAATCCTTATAAGGAAGCAACGAATATTGAAAGAATCGTTATAAGCAAAATCAAAAAGTCACCAATGACTAAAATTACCATACGGGATAATAGTATTTTTATAGATCGAAGAATCGATAAACGAATTGGTTTCTTCCTTAAAGAAGCAAACCTTGAAAACGTGTGGACCCAATATTTTTTAGGCTCAGAATACTTAAAATTTCAAAAATATAAGGATGCTAAAAAATGGTTAAATAAAGCATCTGACAAACAATTTCCCCCCGCACAAGTTTTGCTAGGTAAAATGCTTCAAGACAGCAAAGATATGTCGGAAAAAGGATATGCCGACGCAATGAGGTTATTTCAATCATCGGTTCAAAATAATGACTTAAATAAAATTTATGCCAAAAGCATAAAAAATACGGATGTCGCCTTTCTTCCATATCAGAAAAGAATCTCTCAATATCAAAAGAAAATAATAAAAGAATCTTTGTTTAAAGCTTATTTTGCCCAAGCCACAATGTATTTTTATGGACTTGGTGTCCCACAAAATTATAAAAAGGCTTTATCCTATTATAAAAAATCTGGTGAAGGCGTGGGCGCTGCCTACTATAATATTGCTCTAATGCAATTCAACGGTCTAGGAGTTAAAAAAGATTTCAAAAAAGCTAAAGACTGGTGTATTAAAGGCTCTTCCAGTGGGGTAATTGATTGTAGGTTTATGCTTGGCTCTATTTTCATGAAAGGACTAGGCGTTCAACAGAATTATAAAGAAGCCGTAAAATGGTTTAAGCTTGCCACAAATCATGCATCAAGCTTATATAACCTTGGTTTTTTATATTATAAAGGTTTAGGGGTTAATCAAGATTTTAAAATCGCTATTGAATACTTTATGAATGCAGCTAAACATGGAAGCTCAGAGGCAAAAAAAATTTTAGAAGATTTAAAAGATAACTCTCAAAAATAAGTTACTGTATTTCAAGTAAATCAAAATTGTTTAATTGGTCAAGTCAGATAAACCTAATTCAATTGCTATCTTGTTAGTAGGTAGAGAATAGTTTGAATAGATCGGAAGTGATTGGTATTAGGATTTTACAGGCTATGCTGAGGCGCAATGTCATGCCAATCAGATATACATTCATGATTTAAGCTCTTCCTAAAACAACAGATATATCCAATAGTTTTATTTAAAACCGTAGGTCAATAAGCTCAGTAGGTTAGCGCTCGAAATCAGCGGTTATTACCTTCTAAATAAAATTTTTCATGAATAAAAAGAAGCTTGTTCTTACATCTTTTTTGATCTTATCGTTCTTATTGGGAGTTTATTTTCGATCACAATTAACTGATTTTGTACTGATCAAAGATTGGAATTCACGAGATTTTGACCGAGCCTTTAAATTAATTGAGGGTCAATATGTTCCATTAGCAGGTCCCGAAGTTAATGTAGGAGGCAGGCTTCCTGGTCCTTTTTTATATTTCCTGCTAGCCATTCCTCTTCTTATCAATAAATCTTATGAATCCATCTTTTATTTCAATTTTTTACTTAACGTCGTTAGCATTGCGTTTTTTTTCATTGTTTTAAAAAAATATTTTGACTTTTTTACCTGTGTTGTTGGAACCATACTCGCTTCTTTATGTTTACCTCATATGGGCGCTGTGGGTTTTCCTATTAACCCTTCCTTTTTATTTCCTTTTATCATTCTTTTTATTTGGTCTTACTTAGAGTTCGTTCTAAATCAAAAAGACAATTTTGTTCCTATAATGGTTTTGGCAGTTTCTCTTGGAGTTCAACTACATTATTCCATATTACTTTTTGCTTTTATTCCCATAATTTTAACTCTCGTATGGCGAATCAAAATTGGCCTAAGACCCATTTGCTGGAGCATTTTAATAATCCTTATATGCTTTACGCCTTATGCCATTTATAAAATAAAAAGTTTTCATGCTTTAGATGAAGGGATACTAACTTTTTCAAAACACACCTTTTCAACCATATTGCAAATCCCTTTTTTGAACCATACTTTAACAGGTATCACTCTAAAAAATGGGCTTTGGAGATATCAAAATTTTCCAAAGGAAATTGCCTGGCTATACTTAATATTAACCTTTGCAGCTTTGACGACTCTTTTTCTAATCATTTTTCAAAAAATACGAAAAGAAGGAACCATTTCATGCAAAAAGGAAATTTCATTATTTCTTTTATTTTATTTTCCTGGGCTTCTCTTTGAGCTCTCTCTGCCGTTCAATACCAGCTTTCCTCACAATTGGTATTCATTTATTTTTCTATTCCCGCAAGCCTTAGTCATTGCATATTTTTTATCTTGGATTGATCAAAGACTAAAAAAGAAAATAACAAGAATAACTTTTTATACAAGCCTTATCGCTTCTTTTCTACTTTTGGTCTCAAATGCTCAACAGGAAGTCTCAAAATACAAAACACAAGTAAAAAAGAATTTATTTTCTAATGACCTCAAACTGCGACGCTACAAGGAATATAACGGATATACAAGTCTACTCGGAACCTTCATGGAAAAACTTAATTTATCGCCTGAAGAATACATTAAGAGGGTCTATTTCGAAGGACTAGGAATGAATGGAGGCCCACAATCTTTAAAATTGCTTCAGTTGACGGACGCAAAAATGGATAGAGACATTTCCCCTAACAACAAAAAACCAGAAAAATGTTTTTATATTAGAAAATCTGACTTCTTGGCCTCAATTGAAAACTCTCGATTCGAAGTATTTAAAAACGATACAACTATTACACTGGAAAAACCATATTTGGTAATGGTACCAGATGGTTCCATAACGCGAGGTTTTCTCGTCACGAAATATACACCAAAGAACAATCAATCTTGCTACAACAACTCCTTTAATAAATACGTTGTCGAAAAAAATGTGAGAGACCTACTGTTAGAAAGCTATGACATTAATCCAAGAAGCGATTCGGCGATTAAAGCGATCTCCCTTGAGGAGAAATTTGATTCAAGCCATCAACTAAAACAATTTAAAGGTAGCTACTTAGTTTATTTCAGAAGTCTAAAGTTCCCCTTTAAGTTGAATTTAGAAATGAATCTCATTGAAGGAGGATATTCCATCAGGTCTTCAATCTTATTTTATCGGTTTCATGTTCAAACTCATCATATTTCAAACCTTATTATCTATCTAAAAACTAACCTTGGAGTCCCCATACTTTCTCCTAAAACCCTTCCAACTCACATAGGCTTTTCGAACAAGTTCTGGTTCAAAGAATATAATTTATCCATAGAAAAACCATTTTTAAAAGATCAATATATGTTTAAGTTTTTGGGAACTATCCAACCAAACAGTATTTTCCACACTCCTTATCCTAATACAATTTTAAGTACAAAATTCCCTCTCAACGGAAAAGATCTCCGAAGTATTTCTCTATCAAAAAATTACTAAGCCATCATCAAAGCTAAGTAAACCCATTTCCTCACAATCCTCGGCAGTGAGGACAAATTATTCGACTACAGCCCTAAGTTTTGGAACGAGTGAGTATTATTTTTATTGAACCAAACCGTTGCGGATAGCGTATTGAATCAACTGAGCGTTGTTTGACATCTTCATTTTTTCAAGTATATGAGTCCGATGAGTACTAATTGTTTTAACGCTTAGAGATAATTTCTCGGCAATTTTTGTCAAAGATTTACCAGTCACTAGCATTCCAAAAACTTGATATTCCCTATCGGATAAGTAGTCATGAGGAGGCTTGTTCTGATCCGCAAAATCAAAAGCCAATTTCTCGGTTAACTCTGGGCTGGTGTAACGACCGCCTTTAGCTATTTTTCTGACAGCGGACATCAGAATATCCGGGTCTTCTTCTTTCGTCATATAACCCGACGCCCCCGATTTAATAAACCGAATGGCAAAATGATCCTCTGGGAAAACGCTTAAAACCAAAACCGGCAGTTTCGGACAATCAATTTTCATTTGTTTTAATGTATCAAGTGTATTGTGTCCTCCCATTGATACGTCCAATAGGACAATATCGTATACATTCTCCCGAATCCTTTCTAGAATTTCGAACACTGTGGCGGCTTCGCCAACCACTTCTATATCCGGGGCTTCAGAAAAAGCATGTTTTAGTCCTTGCCGAAAAATCGGATGATCGTCGGCAATTAAAATTCTAATTTTGGTTTTTGGTTCTGCTTCAGTGATCATATAATAATTACATTAAAATGGTTATTACAACTTTGGCGCCTTGATTAGGCTGACTGAGAAACTCAACCGTTCCACCCCAAACAAGGGCTCGTTCCCTCATACCCAAAATCCCCAAGGATTTCGGATTAGACACCTGCTCTTCAGTTATACCTATACCGTCGTCTTCAACTATTAGTTCAAAACTTTTATCTCTTTTAGATAAACTTACAAAAATATTATTCGCTTCTGCGTGTCTTGAAATATTCGTTAAAGTTTCTTGAAAAATTCTGAACAAGGTTGTAGCCCGATTTTGATCTATTTCTTGACTATTTAGATTTATATCGCATTTAAATTTGATATTTGTCCGATTTTCAAATTCCTTACCTTGCCATTCTATAGCCTCCCCAACTCCCAAAAAATCTAAAATCGGAGGACGTAGATCGGCAGATATTCTTTTAACGGTTTGGATTGTATTATCAATCAAATCCGTCATGTGCACTATTTGTTGGTTGGATTCTTTATTTGCGATTCCCCACTTTTTTCCAAATAATGAAAGTTCTAATTTTAATGTCGAAAGAACTTGGCCTAATTCGTCATGAACCTCTCTTGCAATTCGAGTCCTTTCCTCTTCCCGGATCAATTCCAATCTTTGCGATAAATCTCTTAATTGCTTACTAGATCGAATAACTTCGTTTTCTCCCAACTTTTTTTCATACGCTTCTCCTAATAGCCGGGAAATTCCCTCAATCAGGTTTCGTTCTTCTTTTAGAAAAGGACCTTCGTCCACTTCTGGCATTTCTTCTAAGTAGAAAGTTTCGACCGTACCTCTCAACTCACCCTTAATGGTGATTTCGCTAGCTTGCTTCCAAAGAGTTTCTTCAAAAGGGTTTGGGCAATATTCCCTTCCATCAAAGTAAATTTTGGTTCGAGTTATTTCAGGATATTGCCACGCTTGAGCCATGAAAGTGGCAGCCTTATCAAAAATATCTTCAACGTTCTCACAATTTCTAACCAAATTTGTGATTTCATAAATACATGTAAGCTCTTTAATCCTCTCGCTAACATTATGTAAAAGATCTTTTTGCTTTTCGTCAGCCCTTCTTCTTTCCAATACTCGACCAATTTGAGTTCCAATATTCTCCATACTTTCTAGAGTCTCTTCATCCGGCTCTAAAGCTCTTGCCGAAAAGAATTCCATAACACCCACAACTTCTTTTCTTATAAATATAGGAAACGCAAACCCAGCCCGAACGCCGATATCTTCCGCCATCTTTGCTCTTGGAAAATTTTCGTCCTTTGTAACGTCTGGAATCCACGCGGGCTTTCCGCTAGCCATAACTCGACCAGGCAATCCAACTCCAGGAGCAAGCGGTGAATTCTCAGTTACTTTTCGAAAAGTCTCAAATTCGTTTGGATTTTCCAAATGCCATATTACAGAAGGGACTAAACCTTCTCTAGAATCTTCAGCCGTAAAATAAATGTGCCCAACAGGCCAACCTGTTTCTTCGCAAATTCTCTTCAATCCTTTGTGCAAAGCTTTTTCTAATGGTTGGTTCTCGTTCGAATAAACTGCGATATCTTTATGAAGCTGAATTAATTTACTTTTTTCTTTAATTGATTCCATTAAATTACCATTTCGAATAAATTCGAAATACCAAAGGGGGGGAAGTTTCTTTTGAACGAATTAATTCGATAAATTAGGAAGGTAAAGTTCTATTGAAATGTAATCCCATAAAATAATCTTAGAGCTGTCTATTATATCAGACAATAAAACATATAAAACTACCAATTAACAAAATAAGGGCAAAACCTTTAATTAATTATGAGTCTTTTAATCTTAGTTTAGCGTTCCTTTCTTCAATTTCTTTTCGCAGATTTTCTTTAAATGCTTCAACTCCGCCATACTTTTTTTGATAACGTTCCCTAATTTGGTCGACAGATCTAATTTTATCCGCTTTCGAACCAACTAAACAGTTTCCTGAAACGTCGCAAGCCCATATAGGAAGATCTTTAGCAACTTCTTCTCTTAAATCTTCTGGAATATTGCTTCCATGTGGCAACGAAGCGTAATTTGGGTCGGCGGTTTCTTCAATTCGATCTATCTCCTTAACCAAATCTTCAATTGATTCGCCGTTCCAGGAACCAAGCTGATCGTCGCCATCGGCCGACATAATCCGATTTGCTACTTCAGGGTCTACAACAATCTTTTCCAATGAAAACCGTCTTTTATTTTCTGTACTCACAATATCGCTCGATTAAAATTTTATACATTGCAGATCGGATATTACGCTAATTTTTCATTTAGATAATCTGGTAATAGGGTTTCTTCATCCATCAAGGCGACCGCAATTTGTTCTAAAAGCAAACCCTTAGCGCCTCTTAGATCTGCCCCATTTAAATAGGAACCATTCAAATTAGCCCCACTAAAGTCTGCATGTTTCGAGTCGGACCACGTTAAATCGACTTCTTCAAGATTAGTCTCACAAAAAACCGCGTTCTTCAAATTAGCGTCTTGAAGATTCGCTCCTCTTAAATCGGCCCCAGAAAAATCAGAGTTGGAAAAGTTTCCCCCCATCAAATCGGCTTCAATCAATCTTGCATTCTTAAATTCCGTATTTTGTAGATTCAGTCCGCGTAAATCGGCCTTTTTACCTTTTTCGCCCATGGAATCAAACCAAGTTTCATGATCTTTGATTATCGTCGATAAATCCATATAGAAAAAATCAAATTCAAAAATAACTTTAAAAACTACTTTTAGAGAATTTTATGAAAAAAAATTATTATTGCCTCAATTTAAGCGTCTTTTTTTAAAATTCTTTCATTTTCACTTTGTTAAGTTTTTTCTTTGCTCCAAATAGTCTTTTAACGCTTCTTTCCAGGACCTTAATTGATAACCGGCTACTTTTTCAAATCGTTCGGAAGACAATCTAGAGTTTTTTGGGCGAGGAGCCTTCGCTCCAAACTCATCCGTTGAAATGGAAGCCACCTTACTTTTATCTAATCCGATTCCAGAATAAATTGCAGCCGCAAACTCTTGCCATGAACATTCGCCGCTATTACAAATATTAATAATTCCTTTTGTACCTTTTTGAACCAATTTCACAATAGCCGCCGCAAGATCTCCTGTATAAGTTGGCGCTCCTATTTGATCGTTCACAACTCGTAAATCTTCTCCTTTTTGCCCTCTATTCAATATACTTTCGACAAAGTTCTTACCGCCTAAACCAAAAAGCCATGAAGTTCTTATTATTAAAAATTTTCCTAAAATCTCCCTAACGTTATTTTCGCCAAGTAATTTGGATTTACCATAAGCGTTTATAGGAGCGGGTTGGTCGTCTTCTAAATAAGGACCATCTTTTGAACCGTCAAAGACATAATCAGTGCTTATGTATAAAAGGATGGCTTCAATTTTTTTGCAAGCTAAGGCTACATTTTTTGCTCCATCGCCATTTATCAAATTTGCTAAATCTTTTTGATCCTCGCAATTATCCACCAAAGTGTATGCTGCGGATAGAATTACAACGCTTGGCCTAATTTCTAACAACTTTTTTTCTGTCGCTAAAGGGTCCGAAATATCGAGATCTGGCTTTCCTAATCCTAGGAATTCTAGCGAAGAATCGCTTAATGCTTTGACAAGGTCCTTCCCCAGCATACCATTAGCGCCAATTATCAGAACTGTCATATTCAAAAAACCAATTTAAAACAGGATCTAAAACCTATAATTTTCAGGACTATTCAATATTTTTTCCACTTTTAAAACTCAAAACAACTTAAAGCAAAACATTAAGAGGTGGACTTTAAAGGACGCCACCACTGCTCATTCTCCCGATACCATTCAATTGAATTTACAATAGCTTGGTTAAAGTTGAATTTAGGCTTCCAATTGCATTCTTTTTCAATTTTAGTCGAATCGATTGCGTATCTTCGATCATGTCCTAATCTATCTTTGACATATTTTTTTAAAGAATCTGGCTTCCCCAATTCTTTCAATAAAATATCCGTTATTTCTAAGTTCGTTTTTTCTTGCCATGCTCCTACATTATAAACCTCTCCTGGCTTTCCATTCTTAAATACGGCATCAATTGCGCTGCAATGATCTACTACATGAATCCAGTCTCGAACATTCATACCGTCTCCATAAATGGGGACAGAGATATCTTCCATTAAATTGGTAATAAAAAGTGGAATGAGCTTTTCCGGAAACTGATAAGGACCAAAATTATTGCAGCAACGAGTGATTAATACAGGGAAAGAATAAGTCTCAAAAAAAGAACGGCAGATTAAATCTGCGGAAGCCTTGCTGGCAGCGTAGGGACTATTTGGCTGGATAATAGACTCTTCCGTAAAAAAACCTTCCGGCCCCAGAGATCCGTATACTTCGTCTGTCGAAATTTGAATAAACCGCGATATCTTAGATTCTCTAGACGCTTGTAAAAGGTTATAAGTACCTTGGATATTAGTGGTTAAAAAAACAGCGGGATCTTCAATACTGCGGTCGACATGAGATTCTGCCGCAAAATTAATAACAGCGTCAAATTTTTCGGCCCTAAATAAATCGGTAACAAAGTCTGCGTCTTCAATATCTCCTTTGACAAATCGATAAGAAGGATTCGACTCGATATCTTTTAGGCTCTCTAAATTACCAGCGTAAGTCAATTTATCTAAATTGACTAACTTATCTTCTTTATAGTTTTTTAAGAAATAACGAACAAAATTACTGCCAATAAAACCGGCGCCGCCGGTAACTAAAAGTTTCAACGTTTAACCTCACAAAAGAATTCTATTTTCCACAACTATACTTATCTCCCGAACCAACGGCTCTGTAGTTTGGAAATTTTTGGCAAAAAAATCAAGGCAAATTGAAAAAAAATGAGAGCCGCGATCTTCTCAATCCCACTCCTCTTCATAAACAACATAACCAGAATGTTTCATTCCAACCTTGGAATAAACGTTCTTACCCACTTCATTATCCTCCATGACATACAATCGGATAGCTTTAGATAAAGGCGTTTTTTCGGCTAAACTTTTGATATGGCAATAAATAGATCGAAAACACCCTTTCCCTCTAAATTTTGGCAACACATATACACTCTGCAACCACCAAATTTGACCGGCACGCCAATCGCTCCATTCATATGTCACCATCGTTTGCCCCGCTATCGAACCGGAACTTTCAGCTATAAAATACCTAGCTAAAGAAGGGTTTGAAACCGCTATTTTTACTCCTTCGGATATAACTGACTTATCTAACACTTTGTCTTCAGTTTCCCTGGCGATTCCGATATTCATATCAGCGATAATGGGAACATCATCGATCGTCGCTTCGCGAATATTAAAAAGTTTAGTGGTCATTTGATCTTTTTCTTAGTTAAGACAAAAATTAGCATGAAATTTCATAGAAATTTACGGTAATTTATCATGATTAAAACCGCATTACTGTTGTAATTTCAAATAGATAGTTGTACGATATATTAAAGTTCCAGATATTTTAAAACCGTTTTGTTCTTCACTAAACCTTAAAACTAAATGGCGCCTAATACCCCTAATACTCCTTCTGGGGATACCGAAGCTAAACCTACCCCCGCAAAAGAAAAAATAGGTTCAGCGAAATCTGACGTCACTCCAGTTTCTTACGCTTCTAAAACTATAAAGCGTGAACGGCGTTATTCAGACAGAATTCAACCTATCATAGACCAAATTCTATCCGCTAAAAATATAAAACCAATACTATTCAACTTAACAAAAGATTTAACGGAAGCTTTTGGCTCAGATGAAGCCACCATATACGCTATTGATAGGACAAACAAACAAATTTTTTCCCGTAATGTGAAGCTGGAAAAAATTAAAGAAATTCGGCTAGACATTTCTCCATTAAGCATGGCCGGGTACTCGGCTTCCGCCGGCAAGATGCTAAATGTAGAAAACGCTTACGATAAATCAGAACTTAAAAAATACCATCCCGCGCTTCATTTTGACGATAGTTGGGACCAAAAAACAGAATATATAACTAAATCCGCTTTGGTTGTTCCCCTACCCCATAACAAAAAACTAATGGGCGTTTTAGAACTACTAAACAAAAAAAACGGCTCCAAGTTTAGTAACGACGATGTCAAAATGGCTAGAGAATTGGCGGCTACGCTTGGCCTTGCTATGGTTAAGATGGAAGTTGAAGACGTTCAAGAAAGACTCATTTCAACTTCTCACGCCATTCATTCTGCAGATTCCATCGACGACATCTTAATTTCTCTTAAAAAACCTATTTTACAGCTCTTTGACGCAACTTTAGTAACTGTATACGTTGTTGATTATTCCCAAAACGAAATTTATTCGAAAGTTAAGTCTGGCAACGGCATTAATGAAATTAGAGTACCCATTTCATCTAAAAGCGTTTCCGGCTGGGTCGCGTTGGAGAAAAAGGTAGCCAAAATAAAAAACGTTTCAAATAGCTCTGAATTAAAAAAATTTAGCGAAGATTTAACATTTGACGATTCCTGGGACAAAAAAACCGGCTTTCAAACCAAATCAATGTTGGCTATACCTATAATGAATCAAGGAAAGTTGATGGGCGTTCTTCAATTAGTAAATAGAGTTAATGAAGAAGAGTTTTCTGAATACGACGAACAAAATGGAAAAATAATTTGCGACGTTTTAGGACTGGCGTTTAGCAATCAATTGAGGCTCGCTAGCGCCAAAGCCTCCAAATATAGCTATTTGCTCGTTAGGGGAATAATAACCGAAGAGGAATTAAGCCGGGTTACCGCTAAATCGCGCGAAGAAGAAATTGATATTCAAACTTTGATGCTAAAAGAGCTTTCCTTAAGGAGAGAGGATATTGGTAAATCTTTGGAGCACTTTTATAAAATTCCATATTTTGAATACAATGGTTCATTTATTTTGTCTGAAGAAGTATTTGCCGGACTGAATAAAGAATTTCTTAAGAACAATCATTGGACTCCCTTGCAGAACGATGGAACGAAGGCTGTAATTTTAATTGACGATCCAGCGAATGAGAAAAAAATAGAACAAATAACTTTGAACTATCCTTCGCAAAGTTTGGAATTTAAAGTTGGACTAAAAATTGATATCGCAGATTTCATTAATTCAGCGGTCGCAACCACCCAAACAAAATCTTCTGAAAAACCCGAAGAGTTATCTTCAATCTTAGATTCTCTGACAACCGAAAGGGAGTTGACTGCGCCAGAATCTTCCCGTGAAGAAGAAGTCAGCATGTTCAATGACAGCAACAGCGGGATTGTTAGGTTAGTTAATAAGTTTATTACCGAAGCTTATGCCGATGGAGTTTCGGATATTCATATTGAACCTGGAATTGAAAAGAAAAACATGAAAATTCGATTCCGCAAAGACGGCGTTTGCCACTTATATGAAGAAATCCCCTACATGTTTAAACAAGCCGCAATTTCTCGGCTAAAAATTATGGCTCGCTTAAATATCGCTGAAAAAAGGCTTCCACAAGACGGCAAAATAAAAATGAATTTTGGTAATAATGAAATAGAACTTCGAGTCGCTACTTGCCCAACCGTTGGAGGAAACGAAGATATCGTCATGAGGATTCTTGCGTCCAGCAAACCCATTCCGCTGGACAAAATGAACTTTTCGCCTAGAAACCTCAAGCTAACAAAACAGATGATCCAAAAACCTTATGGTTTAATTTTAGTCGTTGGACCTACCGGCTCTGGTAAAACAACCACTCTTCATTCCGTTTTAGGCCATATTAATAAGCCCGAAAAAAAGATTTGGACAGCCGAAGATCCAGTTGAAATCACTCAGGAAGGATTACGACAAGTTCAAATGCAATCTAATATTGGGTTAGATTTTGCGCGGGCGATGAGATCCTTTTTGCGCGGCGATCCCGACGTTATCATGGTTGGAGAAATGCGGGACCAAGAAACCTGCGCTATTGGCCTAGAAGCTTCTTTAACCGGCCATCTCGTTTTAAGTACATTGCACACAAACTCCGCTCCAGAAACTATCACACGGCTTATTGATATGGGAATGAATCCTATCAATTTTGCGGACGCTCTTTTGGTCATTTTGGCACAACGATTAGTTAGAACTTTATGCAAATTTTGCAAACAACCCTATCAACCAACCAAAGAAGAATTTGATCGAATAATCGAAGAATATGGCCCGGAAGATTTTGAAAGACTGGAAATCCAATTCTCAGAATATTTAACTTTTTACCGGGCTGTTGGGTGCGCTCGATGTGGACAATCCGGTTATTCGGGCCGAACTGGGTTACATGAGTTATTAGAAGGAACTTCTGAAATTAAACGTATGGTTATGAAAAAAGCTTTAATGGAAGACATTCGCAGACAAGCAATAAAAGACGGTATGACAACCTTAAAACAAGACGGTATCGCCAAAATTTTTAAGGGCGACTGCGATTTGAAGCAAGTTTTGGCCGTTTGTGTGGCCTAACTCACAGAACTTATTAAATATTTTCTATAATATGTAAAAACAATAATTTGAGACTTCAATGCCAACTTACCTAAAATCTCCAGTACCAGAAAGCGACTTAAAAGAAGTTGAAAATCGCTGGAAAGCTCTATCCAACCTTATCCAGTCTGGAGAAAAAGTAAACGACTTAATTCCCGATTTAGCTCAACTTTTAAATGAAGTTTTTGATAGCCAAGTTGTAACCTTATTTGGGTTAGATAGGGCAAACCGTCAATTATTTTCTAGAAATAAAATTAACGAAAAATTTCCAGAAATTCGAATAGATATTTCGAGAAAAAGCCTAGCTGGATTTGTAGCCGCTGTGGGGATGTCGTTAAACATAGAAAACGTTCACGATAAAAACGAATTGTTAAAATATCATCCCGATCTAAAATTCGACCCAACTTGGGATAAAAAGCTCAACTTCAATACAAAATCTATTATGGCGATCCCTTTGCCCCATAATAAAAAACTAGTTGGCGTTTTAGAGGTTATCAACAAAAATTCAGATAAAAAGTTTTCAGAAAAAGATTTCCGCAAGGCGAAAGAGATTTCTCCCATTCTTGGTCAAGCGATGTCTAAATTGGATTTGGATATCCTACAGGTGGATAGCGCCACAAAGTCCAATTTGGAAAGACAAGAAAAATTTCATTCCATCACACAAGCGATTCACTCAGCAAGAAATGTCGATGAAATTTTAATCGAACAAAAAAACTCAATTCTGGAACTTTTCGACTCCGAATCCATTACGATCTATGCGGTTCAATCCGATAAAAACGAAATTGTCTCTAAAGTTAAAAGCGGAGATTCCATCAACGAAATTCGAGTTCCAATATCGCCTCGCAGTATTGCAGGTTTTGTCGCTTTAGAACAAAAACGACTAAATTTTAAAGACGTTTATGAAGACAAAGAACTAAAAAAAATACACCCTGAATTAAGCTTTGACGGCTCTTGGGACAAAAAAACAGGTTACAGGACCCGCTCCATGCTGGTATATCCTCTGATTTTTGACAATCAATTAATGGGTGTCATTCAATTAATTAATAAAAAGGGAGGGGATCGATTCAATCCACTCGACGAACAGCAAGCTCAATTAATGGCTGAAACTTTGGCTTTAGCCTTCTTCAATCAAAGGAAATTTGTTAAACAAATTCCTACTAAATTTAGTTACCTGATATATAACGGCCTCATTTCCGTCGAAGAGCTCACTAACGCTATTGCAAAAGCTCGTAAGTCTAACTTAGACCCACAAACGGTATTGGTAAACGACCATGGAATAAAACGTAAAGAAGTTGGAAAGTCTCTTTCAGATTTTTTTAAATTACCCTATTTTGGATACGATTCTTCCATAATTTTACCTAGCAACGTATTTGAAGGCTTGAATAAAAACTATCTTGCAAAAAACTTTTGGGTACCGCTTTCCAAAGAAGGTAAGACGGTTGAAGTTTTAATCGACGATCCAAACAATCAAGATAAAATTCAAAACATCAAGTTAATTTATCCAAAGAAAAAAATCGTATTTAAAGTCGGTCTACGGTTGGATATTTGGGATTTTCTCAACGCCTCTGTGGGAGAATCCACCGAAACTCCAGATATGGAAGAAAACTCAGCCGAGATTTCCTCTTTACTCGATTCGTTAAAAAACGAAAAAGAAGAAATGGGAATTGTCGATGAAGACGAAGACGAAGATAGCGCTATTAGCGATAACGATAGCACCATTGTTCGGTTAGTTAATAAAGTAATAACCGACGCCTACGCAAGCGGCGTTTCCGATATTCATATTGAACCGGGAATTGGCAAAGAAAATTTATTAGTTCGATTGCGCAAGGATGGCGCTTGTAGACAATACGAAGAAATACCTTATTTATATAAACAAGCGTTTGTTTCTCGTCTAAAAATTATGTCCAAATTGGATATCGCCGAAAAACGCCTCCCGCAAGACGGCAAAATAAAAATGAAATACGGCGCTAAAGAAATCGAATTACGGGTTGCAACCTGCCCCACCGTTGGCGGCAATGAAGATGTCGTCATGCGGATACTTGCCGCAAGCAAACCTATCCCTTTAGATAAGATGAATTTTTCCGATCGCAATCTTGAATTAATCCAATCTACATCTAAAAAACCTTATGGATTAATCTTGGTAGTTGGTCCAACCGGTTCTGGAAAAACAACCACTCTGCATTCCTGCTTAGGATACATTAACCATCCGGAACGCAAAATATGGACTGCCGAAGACCCCGTCGAAATTACCCAAAAAGGACTTCGACAAGTACAAATGCATTCCAAAATTGGCTTAGATTTTGCTCGCGCTATGCGTTCATTCCTTCGCGGCGATCCAGACGTCATCATGGTAGGTGAAATGCGCGATGCAGAAACTTGCGCCATTGGTTTAGAAGCGTCATTAACAGGCCATCTAGTTTTTAGTACTTTGCATACTAACTCTGCCCCCGAAACCATTACTAGACTTTTGGATATGGGAATGAACCCATTAAACTTTGCGGACGCCCTTCTACTGATTGTTGCTCAACGATTAGTTAGAACTTTATGCAAAGAATGTAAAGAGCCCTATAACCCTACTGAAGATGAATTCCAAAAACTAGTCAGTGAATACGGAGTGGACGACTTCCAAAATTTGGGAATTGAATATAGTAAAGATCTGACTCTTTATGGCCCTAAAGGTTGTTCAAAATGTAGCGATACGGGATATTCTGGAAGAACCGGCCTCCATGAACTTCTAGAAGGAACAGACGATATCAAAAGAATGGTCATGAAAAAAGAACTGGTTGAAAAACTGCGCGCTCAAGCCATTAGCGATGGCATGACAACATTAAAACAAGACGGCATATGGAAAATATTTAAAGGACAATGCGATTTAAAACAAGTGTTAGCGGTTTGTATCGCTTAACTTATTAATTCAATATAAAGTCTATTAGACAAAAACAACTGGCAAAATAAAAATGAATTCTCCGACCACATTAGAATCCAATAAGAGCATCGAAGAAGACTCAGCAAAAGTAAACGCAATCTATTCTCAGTTTTACGCGGCAAAAAATATTGCCGAGGTTTGGCAGCAAAGTCGCGAAACATTGTTGGATTATCTTGGTTGCGAAGAAATTGTCGTTTTCGCTTTAGATCGACCCAACCGGCAGCTTTATTCCATTAATTTTAGCGATAAAGACGACGAAATAAGAGTGGACATTAGCAGAAAAAGCCTTGCTGGCTTTTGTGCGGCTACAGGAAAGCCGCTTCGCATCTCAAATGCAAAAACGTCGGAGGAGTTGACATCCTATCATCCAGATCTTAATTTTGATTCCTGGTGGAGTAGAAATCTAAAAATAGACCCGAAGTCCGTAATGGCCCTTCCAATACCTCACAATAAAAAATTAGTGGGAATAATGGAAATTTTTAACAAAAAAGACGGGTCTCCATTTTCTCCAGACGATTTCAAAAGAGCAAAAGAATTAACGCCTAGCATCGGAGTGGCTATTCTAAAAATAGAAACTCAAGAATTGGAAGGCGAAAGTATGAGCTTAAAAGGTTCTTCTTTTGAAAAAAAAGAAGAACAAGTTCAAGCTCTAACTCAAGCGATTCATTCCGCAAAAAATGTAGACGAAGTAATAATTGACCTCAGAGAATCTATGTTGGAATTGTTCGATGCAAAATTGATTACCATTTATGGCGTGGATCATTCTAAAAATGAAGTCTATTCCAAATTCAAAACCGAAAAAGACGATATCAGCGAAGTTAGAGTCCCGATATCTCCAAAAAGTATCTCCGGTTGCGTGGCAATGCTAAAAAAGTCAATGATGATCTCCAATGTTTATGATTCTCAAGAACTAAAAAGATATCATCCTGAATTGTCATTTAACAGCTCATTTATGAAAGACCTAAAATCTATGATGGTCTTTCCTCTCCTTTACGATTCCCAATTGATGGGAGTTATGCAGGTCATGAGACAGGTAGAAGATCCTCCCTTTAATTCTGCCGATGAAAAAGGTGGAGAATTATTCTCTAAAACGCTTTCTCTTGCATTTAACAGGATGTATCGAGAAGAAAAAGTACGCGCCATATCGGTTGCCATCCATTCGGCAAACGATATAGACGATATTCTATTAAGACTGAAGGATTCCCTTCTAGATCTCTTCCAAGCCGATCGAATAACCGTCTACGCTTACGATAAAAAAACAAACGAAGTTTATTCAAAAATTAAATCTGGTCAGGCTATTAAAGAAATTAGAGTTCCAGTTTCGCCAAAAAGTATTGCAGGATGTGTCGCCACTTTATTAAAACCGGCAAATATTACTGATGTCGGTAATTCTGTAGAATTAACTTGTTTCCATCCACAACTTCGTTTCGATTCTACCTGGGATAAAGCGTCAGGATTTGTATCGAAAGCGATGCTAGTATATCCCTTAATTTTTCAAGGCGAATTAACGGGAGTGATGCAACTTGTCAACAAGATCAATGGTTCAACTTTTAATAAACAAGATGAAAATACCGCTGAAATTGTCTCGGAAATTTTAGGGCTCGGTTTACATAACCAAAAAAAATATTCTAAAAATAAAAAAACTCGTTTTGATTATTTGATAAAAAAAGAAATACTTTCCCAAAACGAATTAACTGCCGCAAACATAGCCGCAAGAAAACAAAAACTAAGTACAGAATTTGTATTAACCCAAGATCATGGTTTCGAAAAAAAAGAAATAGGAAAATCGCTATCGGAATTCTTTAATCTTCCTTTTATTGACCTATCTGAACCTGACTTAATATCCGATAATCTTATTTCTGGACTAAACAAAAAAGAATTAGAAGACGAACTTTGGCTTCCAATCTCAATAACTAGCAACAAAATGAGAGTAGCTATAGTTGATCCTGAAAATACAAATATCGTCAGTAAAATTGCCATGTTATTTCCTAAAAATGAATTGGAATTTCATGTTTGTATAAAAGAAGACATAATCGATCACCTTACAGGAGAAAAAAGAACGACTGAAGGCTTTGGATCCAGGCAACCCGTCGCAAAAATACTGGGCAAACCAGCAGATCAAAGCTCAATAGACGTAGACGCACTGATTGCGGAAATGGAAGGCGGAGAAGACGCCAGCGCCGAGGACGCAAACGAAGCGTTAACGCAGGCCGACAATATGACGGCAATCCGCGTCCAAGATATTTTGACCGATGCCCTTAAGCAAAACGCTTCCGACATTCATTTTGAACCAATGATAGGTAACCGCGGTATAACTATTCGGTTTAGAGTGGATGGCGTATGCCGACAATATAATCCTGCTACTGAATTAAACGTCCGCGATGTAATTACTATTCTAAAAAAAATGGCTAAACTTTCAATCACAGATAGCCATGTTCCTCATGATGGAAAATTTAAAATGAAAATAGATCATGAGGAAATTGAGTACAGACTTTCGGTATATCCTACCTTTGGACAAACAGAAGACGTGGTTCTACATAGAATAGAACCTTTAAAGCCTATTCCACTCAAGGAAATGAATCTATTCAGTCGCAATTTAGGGCTTGTAGAAGATAACCTTACCAAACCTAACGGAATGATGGTTTTTGTCGGCCCGTCAGGATCTGGAAAAACCACCATGGTTCATTCTTGTTTAGGACATATTAATACGCCAAGAATAAAAATTTTTACAGCCGAAAATCCAGTGGAAATCGTTCAAGATGGATTGCGACAAATACAAATAGACGAAAAAAATGACTTCACTTATTTAAAAGCCTTAAATTCTTTAACCTATGGGGATGCAGATGTCATTCTTTTAGGAGAATTAGACGACAAAGAAACTGCAGGAGTCGCTTTAGAAGCGGCTTTAACGGGTCGATTAATAATTTCAACCTTGCGCCTAAACTCCACATCGGATGCAATTAGATACATGCTGAACTTAGACCTGAATCCCATGAACCTTGCGCAAGGTCTGTTGCTAATAGGAGCGCAAAGATTTGTTGTTACCCTCTGCAAAACTTGCAAAGAGGGATATCATCCGGAAAAGGAAGAGTTCGACCAACTAATGCAAGAATATGGTAAAGAAGGTTTTCCAAAATTAGGCATTAAATACACGGACAAGATAAAACTTTATAAACCTGCAGGATGCGGTAAATGCAATGGATCCGGTTATTCTGGTAGAACATGTATTTATGAAATTATGGAAATGACTCCTACAATCAAACAATTGATTGTTGATAAAGCCGACTTGAAGCAAATCCAGACACAAGCCATCCAAGAAGGAATGAATACCTTAAAACAAGATGGAATTTGGAAAATATTTCGCGGTTATTGCGACTTAAAGCAAGTATTAGCGGTCTGCAATTTTTAAAATTCTTAGACCTTTCTAAATTACCTAACAAAACGGTTCCGTCAACTTCATCCTCAATTGAATGAACTCCAACCAATTCGACGTGATTATTATAGGAGGAGGCCCTGCAGGAGGAAACGCCGCCTATCATCTTTCAAAAAATAATATTAATGTCGGTTTCTTTGAAAAATCGGAATTACCAAGACATAAAGTCTGCGCGGGAGGTATTACGCGACGAGCGGCCCAATTCTACCCAGCAAACTTAAGCAATATTTCTGAAAATGAATGCTCCCATCTAGAACTCTTTATCGATTCAAAGTTTTCAAAACCATTCGTATCCAGCGCCAAAGCCCCGTTAGTAACCATGGTGATGAGGAACCAGTTCGATTACGCTCTCATTCAACTAGCGAAAAATCATGGCGCTCAAGTATTTGACAAAACGTTGGTTAAAAACATAGTTTTGAAGAGTGATTATGTGAAAATCTCAACCGATAAAGGTCAATTTCAATCAAAATACTTAGTCTTGGCCGATGGAGCTGCCGGAAGATTGGCAAAACTCTTAGATTGGCCAGACAACCGATGCCTTGTTCCTGCTGTGGAAATAGAGCTACCGGTCGACAAAAGCGCCATGGCACGATTTCAAAATAAAGCTCGATTTGATTTTGGAACAATTACTAAAGGCTATGGTTGGGTGTTCCCCAAACGCGCCCACTTATCAATTGGAATGTTAAGCCATAATAAAAAAACGTTACGAAAAGAGTTATACCAATACCTAAAGTTTTTAGAAATCGAATCGCCAAAAGAACGTTTTTTAGTCAAAGGACATATGATCCCTATGAGCGTAAGAAAAGCTCCCTTTATTCGCAACCGAGTGATTCTTGTAGGAGACTCTGCAGGTTTTGTCGATCCTATTACGGCAGAAGGAATTTCCTATGCTTTACAAAGCGGATTTCTAGCGGCTCAGGCGCTACTCTGTAGCGAAATGGAGCTCAAGGGAGTCAAAGAATACTACGAAAACTCAATCAATAAAGAAATTGTTCGAGAAATAAAGATTGCGCAAGTATTAGCTAAAATAATTTACGGCTCCCCTGCTCTAAGATCGTTTTTGTTTGGTATCGCGGGAGATCACTTTTGTAAAGCGCTTACCAAAATTATTAATGGAGAAAAAACTTATTTCGATTATTTAATCGATCTAAAAAGTTATAGGCGTTTTACATCTGGTTTTTATAAGAATTTATTTCTCGCATTGAAAAGAGGATAAAGACTTTACATTTTTAACCGTTGAAATCTAATGTTTTATTTTCTTATAGAAATTACCGATAATAAAAAGGGCCGTTCACTTCCAGTTTTCAAATTGGTTTGATATGAAAAGAATATTTAAAAACCAATACTATCTATTCTCATGGGTCTTTTGGATCTCAATTTTTTTTACTACCCCAGAAATAGCTTGGACACAAAAAAACAATAATAAATTTAAAATACCAGAAATCGTTAAAGAAGTTATCGGCCTTACTGGAGCCCCTATGTTATTAGCCGAAAGATGGATCGAAAAACAAAAAGACTTTGTTAAAGTAGAATTCGAACCTGGGAAAAAGGGGGCTTACCTAACCAATGGAACACTCACGGGGACAACAGAAGATGGGAAGACTGTTGAAATCTCTGTACCTGAAGATTTCAATACAGATACGCCTGGAATGATTTTGGACCATTTAAGAGCGTTACGGTCTCGCTTAGACTCTTCAGAAGTAAGCCGCCAAGAACTAAAGGAGCAACTAGCTCGCAACGTTAAGCTAAAAAAAGAATGGGCAAAACGAAAACTAAAAATCGAAAAACAAATAAAAAAGGCGATAGATGCAAGAATTGACGAAGTATTCGAAAACGAACTATCTTCCGCAGACAGAAGCGTAATGGCTAATTTAGAAACTGAATTAGACTCTGTATTACGGTCAAATATAGTTAAAGAAATTGAAGACGAAGTAAGAAAAGATTTTCCCGATGCAGACCTTCAAGAATTAGACCGAGAAATCAATAAACGAGTGGATAAAGAGTTAAACGTCAGGGTTAAAGAGGAAATTCATCAATTGATTTTAACCGAGAAGTTAGGCAATAACCCAGATTTTGAAGAGGCAAGAAAGCTAGTGCATAGGATAGTAAGCCGAAATAAACCTAAAATTGAGGCTGAAGTACGTTCGATGGTTCAAGCTCAAGAAAGAGAACTTTACATAAAACTAAAAAACAAAATCTTATATGGAATCATCCCTCCCGAAGAAATGGACAACTCTTTTTTGGGCAAACTCAAACGCTGGTGGGCCAGTATCATCCCTCCCAAAGAGTAGAACTCTTAAATAAATTTTAGAATTTTGCAGAACTTAAAAAATGTGGGTTTAGTGATTTACAAACCATGCGCTTTTTGTTTATCTCATACTTTCCAAGTTTGGAGCCCCTTTACGAGACTTATAACTAAAATCATTAACCCATATCAAACAATTGGATCAAATTAAATCGATTGAGATCTTAAAGTTTTTATATCAAGGTAGGAGAGGTTTAATTAATTAAACCGAAATGCTTTGAATCTAGAGGTTCGATAACATTAGAGCAAAAGCCTAGCGGCTATTTGCTCAATAAACAAGGTTCGCTCAAGGCATAGAAAAGAATTGATTTAATATTTAAACTCTTTCCTAATCGCCCTTCCATTGGGTAACCATACCATTTAAGGACACCATTCCAACCACGTCGTCGTTTTTCATCACCATTGCATACGAAACATTAAAATTCGTCAACAAACGGGCGGCATAGGGAACGGGCATATTGTATGCGACTGACAAAACCGGTTTCGACATGATTTCATAAACATGGGTTTCATTCAGGCGTCTTCTTAAAGCAATTACCTTCCGAGCGATATCTTTTAACGTTACTATCCCATAAACTGAACCCTCTTGATCGCGCGGTTTAATCAAAGCGGCATTAATCTTTTCATCTCGCATCATAACCAACAATTCGGAAACCCGGGTTACGCCATCGATGGTTTTAAAGTTTGGCATCATCACGTCAAACACTTTTGAATTGTCTTCCATGTCGGAAATCCTCTATAAATATAAATAAGGAGTTTAAAAATAATTTTCTTTAGCTTCTTCTTCTAGGGCTTTTATCTGACTTTCTAACCCAATAGCTCTGTCAATCGAAAAACTAAACGCCATACCGCCGCCATGCTCTAAAAAATGCCCGGCTTTTGAAATTGCGTCCATAATTCCATCTGAAATAAAATCTTCAACAAGAAAAAGAAGTACTTCGCGTTGCGCTTCCACCTTCATTCCTAAAAAAGATTTCTGTTCGCGAATACCCTCTCCTCTTGCATTAAGAATAGTAACGCCTGTCGCCCCAGCTTTTTTAGCCGACTCAATCACGGCTTCCTGATACTCTTCCTTCACCATTGCAAGTATGACTTTAAATCTCATAAGAGTTTCCTTTGTCTTTTAAAATCATTTATTTACAGATCTTTTACTGATTATTTCCGCGATCTTAGCATAGCCCAATACGGTAATCATAGGGAAAAGGGAAGCAAAAGCTATGAGCCCAAAACCGTCAATTAAAGGCGATCTTCCGGGTACATTGGTTGCCAATCCAATCCCAAGCGCCGCAACTAAAGGAACCGTTACGGTGGAAGTGGTCACTCCTCCACAATCATACGCTAGCGGAACAAACATTTTAGGAGATAGAAACGTTTGAATAACAAGGAAAATATAACCAGTAATTATATAAACATATAAAGGAGTGCCAACCACGATCCTATAAGTCCCTAAAGAAATACCAATAGCGACACCAAGAGCCACCGCAATTCTTAACCCCCAAGGAGAAATAGCTCCAGTAGAAATCTCGCGCGCTTTCAAAGCAACCGCTATAAGAGCAGGCTCGGCCAACGTAGTCGAAAAACCTATCATAAATGCAAAAACATAAACCCATAAGTATTTTGCGGCGTCCACGACAACATCTGCGGCGTCTGAAGCGTCTGCAGAAACTCCAGTAAACGAGCTGCCAGAAAGTTGGTTTGCCATCTCTATTCCAATGGGAAAAACGCCTTTTTCCAAACCAACTAAGAAAATAGAAAGGCCGATTATAACCAACATCATGCCAAAAGCAATTCGTGGAAAATTCGGAATCTTTTGTTTAAGAGCTACGGTTTGGAAAAAACCAATAACAAACAAAATGGGCAAAATATCTTTAATAGTACCGAGAAGAGAATCTAGTAGTAATTGCATAATATCCGATTATTTAATCCCATGAATTGCAATGCCATACATCATGACAAATAATACTGGGTTCAAACTTGCCAAAGCAATCAAACCAAACCCATCTAATACCGGACTCCTACCTCGAATTGAGGTAGCCAACCCTATACCCAAAGCCGCGACCAAAGGAACCGTAATCGTTGACGTGGTAATTCCTCCAGAATCATAGGCAATTCCTATAATTGTCTCTGGAGCAAAGTAAGTTAAAAAAACCACTAAGCAGTAACCACTGATAATCAAACCAACCAACGACCAACCTTTGATAATCCTCAGGACTCCCAAAGCTATTGCTAACCCAACCGAAAAGGCTACCGAAAGCCTCAAACCTAATACATAATTGTCGATTGACTCGGCTTCTTTTTTGATCGCTCCCGCATCTGCAGCCAAATTTCCTGCCTTTTGAGCAATAATTGTTAAGGCAGGCTCTGCAATGGTGGTTGAAAAACCAAGCGCAAATCCAAAGGCAATAACCCAAAAAGCATTTCCTTTAAGGGCAAACTGGTTTGCCATCTTCTCCCCTATGGGAAATAAAGCCGTTTCTAATCCTTGGATAAATATAAAAAGCCCTAAAACAACCAAAAACACGCCAAAAAGCGCTTCTTGTAAATTTGGGAATGGAGCTCTAAGAACTAATAGTTGAAAAAAAGCTATAACAACTATAATGGGAAGGATATCCAGACAAACTGTAAAAAATTTTTTCAGAAAAAATTTTAATGTTTCTGCCATAAATCGCCCGGACAAGGTTTTGAATACCGTCTAAACTTACTTTAGTTTTTTATATCTTCAATCTTTTTAATCCACGTTCTGAGTAAAGCTTTAAGTCGATAATCTTCTGAATAAATAATGCTTTTTATTCAATATGTTAACTGATACCTTAGTATAACAAAAATTATAATTTTTAGTACCATTTTTATTAAATTTATTAAAATATCCTAATAATTGAGGAATTTCCTAGTGGAAAAAGATATTAATGATCCCGATTTCATATTAGAAATTTACTATTCGAACAAAGGAAATTTAGACCAAATAAACGCCATTATTGACGCTAAATTAAAACAAAAAAGGCAAAGAAAAATTTCTATTTTCGAAAATTATATTAAAAGCCGACTATTAAAAAATCCAAAAAAACTAGAAATGACCACTTTGGAAATAAACCCGGCTGAAGCGGCGTATTTGAGCGTTTATCCAAAAATCAGTACCGTAGAAAAATTGGATTTAAGGCAAAATCAATTGGGAGACCGTGGGTTAGAGGCAATTGCCAACTCCAAAGTTTTAGTGAATCTAAAAGAACTAGATCTAAGAAACAATCAAATCACACGTTTAGGAATGCAATCATTAATGGCTTCGCCTAATATGAAGAATCTTAAAAAATTGGATTTAAGGTTAAACAAAATGGGAGGTAAACTTTGGTTGGATCGACTTAAAGAAACAGGAAATTTCCCGATGCTTGAGGATTTTAGAAGCGGAGCCTCTTAGGCCCTATATTAAATAAACTTTAAATCTTTATCGTCTCTGATTTTTTGTACCATTTTTTCAGCTATAGCGTCGGCCTTAATTTCATAGAAACCTTTTTTAAGTTCCTTTTGAAATTTTTTAACGAGATCGTAGCGAATCTCTGAAGATTTTTTTCCTTTTGTTTCTTGAGTAGCGGGATTCCTGGAAGCATTCGAAAGAGTTACCCGATCAAGCGTATCTTTAAAACTACCGCTTCCACTTACCGTCGTTTCTTGCTTAGTGGAAGCGCGATTTGCCTGTCTTTGTCGTATCGAATTAATTGCTGGAAATATCTCGCTCATGATCCGTTCTCTTTTATTGAAGCAATTGTAAAACAGCTCTTGGAATTAGATTTGATTGTCCAACCATTGCTGATGAACTTTGAACAAGAATCTGGCTTTTAGTCAACTCAGCAAACTCTGAACCTAGATCTGCATCTCTTAAAGTGGACTCAGCGGCCTGAATATTGGTAGCGGTAACATTGAGATTATTTGCCGCTCTATCTAATACTTCTTGAGTTACCCCTACTCGACCACGAATAGAATTAAAACTATCAATAACCGTGTCAATTGCTCCTATAGCTGTTAAAGCTCCATCGGAAGTTGATATATCTGAAGCCGATATTCCCAGTCCCGTTGTACTTACATCCGTAATATTTAATTCAGAGTTTAAATCTAATTGACTAGAGGACGAAGAATCAATACCAAGAGTAATAACTATTCTCTCTGACACGGCATCAGATAATTCTCCATTCAACAGTTTTTTACCGTTAAACTCCGCCGTTGCAGATATCCGGTCAATTTCTTCTTTTAAGGCGTTAAATTCTAATTGAAGAGTTTCGCGTTCGGTATCGCCAATTGTTCCAGTCGAAGCGTTGGCGGCTAATTCTCGTAACCGAATTAAAGTAGAGGATATTTCGTTTAAAGCTCCATCGGCTGTATTAACAAAGGAAATTGCGGAAGTAACATTTCTTTCCGCTTGTTTTAAGGCTCGGGTGTCTGATCTTAGGGATTCTGAAATTGCAAAGCTCGCCGAATCATCCGCGGCTTTATTTACGCGGATACCTGAAGCGATTCTTTCAACCGTTCGACCTACACGATTGTTATTAGTGTCGAGGGATCTTTGAGTGTTAAGAGAACTTACGTTGTTGAAGATTCGTAATGGCATTGGTTCCTCCTTGAAAACCTTTTACTCTTTTAAATGTCCGCTTCCTTGCGGGAAATGATTGATTCCGAATACCAGGAAACCTCGGAATTTACTTTTAAACTTCACCAGGTCCTCCAACTTTTGGAGGGTTAATAACTTTTACGGAATAATCTAGAAAACCTTGAGAAAAAAAATAAAATTTTTTTTATTTTCAACATTAATTACTTTTCAAATTAGGAAGAATAAGTTTTAGAGCTCAGTTTTTTAAGGTTTAATGCAGAAAGAAATGCTTGAAGATTAACAAAATATGGAAGTACAATTGATTTGAGAAAACAACCAAAAATCATAAATTGTTACACTAATCCAAGGTTTATATTGAGAGAAGAAATGAAAACACAACAAATTAATGTAGATGGAATGAGTTGCGGACACTGTGTTGAAACTATCGAAAATGCAGTAATGAAGATGGAGGGCGTCAGCCAAGTACAAGTTTCGTTAGAAAATAAGAATGTCTCGGTAGATTTTGATGAAAATCAAACTAGTTTAGAAGATATAAAAGGAAAAATCGTAGAGGTGGGTTTCGAAACTTTATAACAAATTTTTTATTTTTTCAGAATCGTCTAAGCTTAGAGCTAATCTTGAATCATGGCTTTCCAGCAAAATTTCTATTTCCTTAAATTCTTTATTACGAAATATCGTAATCGAACTTTTTCCTTTTTTAGCTCGACTAACCCAAATTGATAAAGAATCTATTCCTTGGATATTTTGGTCGTTAAATTTAACGATAATATCGCCTTGTAATAACCCTCCTTTTTTGGCCGGACTATTTTCTTCCAAGTGATTAACAATCACTCCGGTTTTTCCCGAGGGAAAATTAAAAGACTCTGCCAACACAGAAGTTAAAGGCTGAACCCCAACTCCAAGCCAGCCCCTCTCTACTTTACCATTTTCAATAAGCTCTTCGCCAATTCGCAAAGCTTCTTTAATCGGCTTAGAAAAACCAATAGTTCCTGTGCTGGTATCCAAAACAGAATTTATGGCGATAATCTCTCCTTTTAAATTGGCTAAAGGTCCGCCACTATTTCCAGGATTAATCGCCAAATCGGTTACGATTGACTTCGTCAAATGGTTGGAACCAAGACTAATATTATTTTTACCGCTAACCACACCTACCGTCACCGTGCTAGAAAGTCCAAATGGATTACCAATAGCCATAACCCATGCTCCAATTTCCAAGGAGTCTGGGTCGCCAAATTTTGGCGACTCGAATGATTCAAAAGAATAAACTTTTATAACTGCCAAATCAGATTTTAAATCTCCTTGAATAACTCTCGCTCTAAAATCACGACCGTCTGAAAACTTAACAATAATCTGATCTGATTCTTTCACTACATGATAATTAGTTAAGATATATCCTTTTGAATTCATCAAAATCCCAGAACCGCCATATTCCAACTCGTACTGCAGGTTACTCAACCGTAACCACCAAGATCGGACCTTCCCTAATATCGAATTATCTTTAGTCATTAATGAATGTTCCCCTCTTTTCTCAATGGGAACGAGTCTATTAATTCCTACCGCCATTGGCTTAACCAATTTAGCCGTGGCAACAAAAGAATCCTGAAGGCGAATCATTTCTCGATACCTAGGGTCTTCTCTCATCGGCGCAAATTTGGAAAGACGCTTCGCTTCAATTTGTGCAGGTTCAATTCTTGCGTTCAACTTAATCCATCCAAACGATCCGGTAATTACGACCAAAAGGCAAAAATAAATTAAAACATTCTCCTTAGGATAATATTTTTTAGATCTCGACATTTTTTAAACCGGTATATATAGAAGCAATTCCCAACGTAAGAGGAATACATTTAACTTCTTTAAAACCCACTTTTTCTATTAAAAGGGCCATTTCTTGTCCAGAAGGAAAACGAGAAACAGATTGCGGCAAATATTTATAGGCAAACTGATGTCCGGAAATCATCTTGCCCACCAAAGGAAGTAAACAATTAAAATAAAACATATAGAGTAGTTTAAAAACCTTTAACTCGGGTATAGAAAACTCCAAAACGACCATTTTTTTCCCAGGTTTTAACACACGCCTCATTTCTGATAACCCGATTTCCAAATTAGAAAAATTGCGCACCCCAAACGCCACAATAGCTCCATTAAATGAATTATCATAGCAAGGCAACATTTCGCCATCCGCTTGCCCTAAATTTATTTCAGCTTTTAGATTATTTTTGGAGATTTTTTTGTCGCCCAACTCTAACATAGGAAAACTAAAATCGGCTCCAAATATTTTAATCGAGTTAGGCATTCGAGATGCAACCTCTAGAGCAACATCGGCAGTCCCTGTCGCTACATCCAAAATCCAGCCTTCTTTTTGAGGATACAATTCGTTCACTGCAATTTTTCTCCAGTAGCGGTCAATACCAAAACTCAAGATTGTATTTAGCAAATCGTATTTTGGCGCTATCGCCGAAAACATAGATTGAACATTTTTTGAAAAGGAATTCACAGCTTAAAAATCTCTCAAACCTATTATTTCTCTATCCAATTAGAAATTATAAAAAGAGAAGTGAGCATTTTGTATAATTGCCAATTTTATAATTAATTACTCAAAAAAAGGGAATAAAAATTTATTCAAATTTCCTTAAAAATTAGCGGTTTCTTTTATACGTTTGCAAACATATTCAGCCATCGGAAACGCGCAGGTAAACCCGGGTGAAACCGCGTTTAAAATATGCAATGATTTCTCGTCCCCTTCTAATATAAAATCCATCTCGAGTCTTCTTTTTTCCAAGTCTATCAATTGAGCTCGAATACCTGGTTTTCCCCAGCTAAATTGATTAAAACTAATTTCTGAAACCAAATCAGAAGCCAAATTAGTCATATAGCTTTTAGAATATTTTTTTAATTCCTCAAAAGCTAATTGTTTAAAATTAAAACTAGAAGCAGTCAATAAACCTAATTGCCTAACTATTATTTCCATAGACTCGCTTAAATCAAAATTATCAAATCCGGAATATTGCTCCCGCCAAAATGCAGGGATAGCGGTTGGTCCAATTTTTATCCGGCCGTCCACCGTTATGGTAAAATGAACCCCCAAAAAGGGATATTGTGGATCTGGAACGGGGTAAATATGGGTTTTTAAATTTCCTGGAGGTTCTTCTGAATAAAGATACAATCCTTTAAATGGAAGAATTCTATAGCTTTTCGAAAATCCAAAGTCCATGGCTATTTTATCTGAGTATAAACCCGCAGCGTTGACAAAAAATCGACATTCAAATGTTCCTTTATTAGTAATAATCGCATTACCATACCTTTTGAGATATCCAGTATTTAAATGAATTTCTACTCCCTTTGCTAAAGCGTCTTCTTTTAATGAATCCATTACCTCTTTCGGGTCTATAGAACTAGTCGTTGGAGAAAAGATAGCGGATTCAAAAGTTTTAACTCTAGGTTCTATTTCTTGAGCTTCTTTTTTTGAAATCTTTTTTAGATCTACTTTGTTTATTTTTCCGCGTTCCAGCAAATTGTCCAAACGATTTAATTCGCTTTCGTTTTTAGCGACCACTAACTTACCGCATTTATTAATTTTGAGATTTTTGTCAAAACAGTATTGAGTCATTAATCGGTTTCCATCTCTGGAAAATTGCGCTTTCAAGCTATTTTCGGAATAATAAAACCCCGCATGTAAAACGCCGCTATTTCTACCGCTTGCATGCAATCCACAATCCGATTCTTTTTCAAGGAGAATAACTCGACTCCCATGGAATAATTCTTTTATCTTCTTCGAAACGGTAAGACCAATAATCCCTCCGCCAATAATTAAAAAATCGCAAAAAATCACAAATCGACTCAAAAAAAAAGCCCAACGAAATTACGTCAAGCTTCATATTTTAATAAAAATAAATTGCCGGTAAAAAGCCTTTACTAATAAACTCTGCCGCCTTGCTCCTCTGGTGGCCTGGTCTTCCATCTGCGATGAACCCACATCCAGGGTTCGGGAACTTCGCGGATGACAGATTCCAAAAATTTTTCGCACTGTTGTGTTAAATCAAAAATATCCTTCTCTTTATTTCCCGAAGGAGAAAAAGAGATTTCCGGTCCATATTGAATTCTATATTGCCCCTTTTTTTCCGGAAAGCAAAAGAATGGAAAAACTGCTGCGCCCGTTGCAATGCTTAACAAAGCAATTGATCGAGCTGTGGCCGCAGGTTTACCAAAAAAATCGACAAAAATTCCTCCTTTTGCAGTGTTTTGATCCATCATAACCGCAATACAGCCATTTTTCTTCACGACCCGCACCATTTTCAAAGGAGGTTCCGTTTTATAAAATATAGAATTACCAGAAACACACCGAAACTCTTCTGCTAACCGATCTAAATAGGGATTATCTAGTTTTCTTACAATGGAATGTAATGGAGTCAACCCAAGGTAACCGTGCGCAAGGCCCATTAACTCCCAATTCCCATAATGAGCCACTAAAACAAACATACCTTTCTTTCGGTCAAGGCATTGTTGAAAATTTTCTACACCTGATGGACTGTTTGGAATGATTTCTTTGATTCTTTCTTTAGGAGCCGCTTCTACCCAAATACATTGTAGAAGCACAAGCGTCGAATTACAGAACGAGCCAATAATAATTTTCTCTTTTTCTTTTTGCGTTTTTGAATTCCCAAATGCAATATCCAGGTTAATTCGGGCGATCTTTTTGCGATTGCCGCCCAATTTGTAAAGTAAATATCCAAATACCCTGCTCAACCGATAAATCATTTTTGAAGAAAGAAACCTAATAGGAAATGAAATTATACAAATAGAGGCAAATTCAAGTTTTCGTCTGAGGGAAACGAACATTTATAAAAACCTAACTTTTGAATAAAAGAAACGTTGCGGAACTTCTCAAGGGAAAGAAATTTTAACGTTCGGCAATAGCTTGAGCAATAGCAAAACCTGCATCGTGAGAAATTGAAATATGAATAGACTTTAATCCTAAAGAATCATATATCTCTTTTGCTCGACCGCTAATTTTAAGGCTCGGTTGTCCAGAATTGGTATCGTTTATCACTTCAATATCTTTCCACCCAATACCATTACTGATCCCTGTACCTAAAGACTTTAATGCCGCTTCTTTAACTGCAAATCGTGCGGCAAAGTGTTTATTTGGGTCTGCTTTTTTTCGACAATAATCAATTTCGTTAAAAGTAAAAACCTTATTTTCAAATTTTTCTGAATATTTTAATAGAGATTTTTTAATTCTAGAGACCTCCACCATATCTATACCAATTCCATGTATCATTTGTAGACCATCTTTTTTGTTTTTTAATCTAAAACATGGAAAATCTTTAGCTTAAAGGAATATTCAAAACAGCCTCAATTTTTTCCCGTTCTAAAGTTCCATCTCTTATAAGCTTAGGAGGGAAACAAGAAGTATCGACAATTGTGGAGGATTTACCTCCAGGAACACAGCCACCATCCAGAATAAGGTCTAACTGCTCCCCCAAAGTATTTAATAACTCTTGACTCGACCGACACCCCAATTCGCCGCTTACATTGGCGCTAGTAGCCGTAATGGGTCCTCCAATTTTACGCATCAACTGCACCGCAACCAAACTATCGGGAAATCTAATTCCAATAGTGTTTCCATTTCCCAATAGATTTTTTGGAAGACTGCTTTTTGCTTCAAATAATAGGGTTATAGGACCAGGCCAAAAAGCTTTCATAAGAGTCTCTGCGACTGCCGAAACCTCTTTCACAAGGGAGGAAAGTTGTCCCATATCCCCTATTAGCAATAATATAGGTTTATTTTTTTCTCGCGATTTTATTTCAAAAATTTTTTCGATCGCAGCCGCATCAAATGGATTAGCGCCTAACCCATAATACGTATCGGTCGGAAAGCCAATAACGCCACTGGAATCTAAGACTTTTTCTGTTGCTTGTAGCCAGTCCTCAAATTCAAGGTTATTTGCTGGGATAACTTTTGGCATGGGCTTCTCTTAGCCGCTTATCCTTCTTTTCAACTTCCAGAGCCTATTTTTTTATATTTTAGTAGCTTTGGAGATAATTATGCGTCAGAAACTCCAAGAATTTGGGCAGCAAGTAAGCCGGCATTTTTAGCCCCAGGTTTACCAATAGCTAAATGGAATCTAAACCATATAACGAAGTAGAAGGAATTGGAACGCCTATTACGTGCAAAGTGGTTTCTGCCTCAATTACTCCAGCCAAATGAGCGGCTCCACCTGCCCCGGCGATAAATACTTTAATTCCCTTTTTTTGGAGGATTTCACATAATTCTGTGTTTTTTCCGGAGTACGATGAGTCGATGAAACAAGAATATCGTAAGTCACTCCCAATTTTTCAAGAGATTTACAAGCTTCTACCATATATTCAAAATCTAAATCGCTTCCCATTAATATCGCTACAAGTGGTTTTGCCATTTTTATATCCAAGAAAGTTTAAAAAAAATGTGGGAAGAAAAAAATTTATAGCAGTTTTTTTTAACTATATCAAGGCGGCAATTCGGCTAAGTAAAAACTAGTCCGCTTCGCAAACTAATCGAAACCCTAAAAAAGATGCACAATAATTTTTAGCAAAAGACAAACGGTTCCAAGGAGCTATCTCTTCAAGGTGAGTCATAAAACTACCTCCTTTAACAACCTTATACTCCAATTTAGATCGTTGAAATATTTTTTTCTCCTGAGACTCCACCACCCATTCGTAAACATTGCCAAATAAATCGTGAATTCCTAATATAGAATTTTGCTCATGAAAATAATCTACGGGTGTGGTGCTCCCTATTCCCGTTCCTTCAAAGTTAATCAAAGCTTCGTTTTCGGCAAAATTTCCAGGCCTAATTTCCCCTAAATTGGTTGCGATATATTCCCATTCCGATTCATTGGGCAATCGAATTTTTTTTCCCAACATTTCAGTTTTCCAATCGCAAAACTTCACTGCGTCGGAAAAGGTAATTTGAGTCACGGGATGGTTATATTTATCGAACAATGATTCCGGAGTTCCATCGGGACGGAACCAATTAGCTGTTTGCACCGGATCCATACTCGGATTCGAATAAGACTGTCGAATTATTTTTCCTTTAGTATCTCTCTCTACATGGACGCCATTTTGATAAACAATTCCACGGACTGTCCTCTCTGCCTCGGTTTTATAATTGGTATCAAGCGTAAATCGATAGAACAATGCATTTGTCACCGGGTATTTGGAAATCATTAGCGGTTTTTTGATTTCGATTTTTTGGAGCTTTTTAGAAGAATATGAACCGATTGGAGTAGACCAACATTCGCCTGGAGGAATGGATATCCATTCTTCATACTTTCCAGACGCATCGTCTAAATAATCCACCAGCATCGACTCGTCTACTTCCATTGAATCGGGATCTAATTTATATTTTACCGCTAAAGGCCATTCTAATTTTGATATATCGCCATCTTTGGCAATCCGAGTTTTGTATTTTGGAGAATCGTCGTCGGCAATTACTTCAATAACGCCGCTTTCTTTTTCTTTTTTAAATGTTTCGGATAAATCCTCATAGGACTCGCCCAAATCGCTAAGTTTATTTTGGATGTGAGATAAGTTTTCCATGAATTCTTCATTTCTAATCTTATCTTTATTCAATAGTTCCTTCTTAGCTCCTTTCATTTCATCGACAAAGTTTTGGTATTCGTCTAATTTCTGCTTTAGCTCTTGCTCCATAGATTGAAGCAACCTATCTTTTTCTTCTAAACGTTCTTCTCTTGCTCTTTCGGAATCTTCTTTATTTTTTCTAAAACTATTGCCGCTTTCGGACAAAAACTTGCCCATTTCTTGAGCTTCCTTTAATACCGTCTCTAATTTTTTCTGAAACTTTTTATACTCATTATTTTGAAAATCTAATCTTTTTTGAAAAGTTGTTTGGTTACGGGAAAAAAACTTGCTAAGCTCTTCTTGATTCTCTTGAGCTTTAACCTTAATAGCTTGGATTTCTTTAATTTCATCTAAAGACTGTTTTTCTAATTCTAAGTAGTTCTCAACATTTTCTTTTTCTTTGTTAATAATCTCTTCTTCCTTTTCTAACAGTTTCTTTTCTCTTTCCTCGATAGCTTTCTTTTTTTCATCCAAAATGGATTCGTTTTCCATTTGGGTAATTTCTAAAGACGTTTTAAAGTCTTCATAGTCTTCGTTTAATTGAGCTATCTCTTTAGATTCCCTTTTAAAAAGCTCTTTTTCCTTTTTTGAAATATCCGCCTTATAATCTAGAATTTTTTGCCGTTCGCTTTCTAATTGGGAAAGCAGCTTTTCTTTTTCTTCTTCGTATATTACAAGTCTTGCTTTAAACTCTTTTTCCATTTTAGGACGCATATTTTTGAAACTTTTCAAATACTCTTTTTTTCTTTTAAGAATGAGTCCTTCTTCGTCTGCATAACTTACCAATTGAGCAACCGCGTATTTTGCGCCCTTGGGAATCTGAAGAATCGTCATCATTTTCTGTCTTTGTTGTTTAACAGACTCTTCTTGTTTTATAAGCGCCGCCTCCCGGTCCGCAAAAGCTTTATCGCGTTTTTCTAATTCCTCAATCTTTTTCTTTAATCTTTTATCCGACCTTTTCTGAGCTTCGATACTTAAAGAACGTTCTTTATTTTTTACATCGGCCCTCATTTGCTGGATTAAATCTTCTTCGGCTTCTAATTCTTTTTTCCGTCGCGTGAAGTATGTCGATTTATCTTTAAATTCTTGCTCTAACTCTGACTTCCTGTCTTTAAACTCCTCGTCAGATCGCGCTTTTTGCTTTTTTCTATCAAGTTGAATAGTTTTAAGACCAACCTGCAGTTTCTTTATGTTTTGGGTTTGTATTTCTATAATTTTTTTCAATTTATTTTCGGCAATTTTTACCTTACCTATACTTTTCTCTTTTCTTATAGCGGTTTCATTTTCTTCAATCGCCAGCGCTTTAAATTTTTGCGCCATCAGAGAAACATTTTCTTTAAAATCCTTCCCTCTTTTAAGATCAACTTCTTCAAAAAGCTTTTTGTCTTTTTGCAAATCTCCTAACAGCTTTATTTTTTGGTCTCTCAACTCTTCGCTTTGCGCTATGGTCTTTTTAAGTTCCTCAGTTAGTCTTTCGTTTTCGGAAATTAAAATATTTTTTTCGGATTCGGCTGTTTTTTTAAGGGCATCTAACTGGGCTTGCAACTTCTCCCGTATTTCGATATTTTCCGCTTCTAAAGTTTGGCGAGTTTTTTCAAGAAGCTCCTCTTTTTCGTGAGCTTCTTGGAGCTTTAAGTTAGCTTCTTCTTCTAAATTTTTAGCGTGTTCTAGATGACGCTCAAATTCGCCCTGGATCTCTTTAGGGAGATTGAAAGAAAGTTGGGAGGCTTTAAATTTTTTACCGGAAGGTTTTGGTTTCGATTCTTCTTCAGACATTAGCGCTCACCTAAAAGGTCGATTACAAAGTCCAAGCTTAACGAAAAAATTTCTTTTTTGCCATTAAAAAGTGATATAAATCAAACAGTTAGAGATTAGCGTCTCTCTTCCCATGCTTTATTTCAGGTATCAACATCAAAGTTGCAATCGCCATTATTCCAGCCGAGATAAATCCGATTGCTCTGGGTCCGATTTTCCCCACCGTCCAAAACCCTAAAGCCGGTCCAATGGTCCCCCGAATTCCCGTGAGAAAAACATGAACAGACATATAAGCAGTCGCTTTTCCGGGAGGAGCAAACTTAGTAATCCATAAATTCCAGGCAATACTACCGCCAGAAAAAGCCATTCCGATTAATGCAGAACCCATTCCTATTATAACCGGATCTTTAGTCGCAAAAAATAGCGCAATTCCTGAAGCAAACAAAATATTCAAACAAATTCTTAAAACGATAAAATTTAATTTATCAAATAACCTACCCCAAAAAGGCAGGAATAATAACAACATCGTATGAGGAATGATATTCACTATTAAATTAACTAATGTAGCCGACCCTTCAATTCCCCATTGACTTGAAGTGACATAGTCCACGCGAAGCGGCTGTATCCATAAATTGGCAAACCCCATAATAAACCAGGTAAGCAACACATAGCCAAACAACCGATCCTTAATCAAATATTTCAGGTTTCCAAAAGGGTTTTCATATCCTTTTTCAATATTTTTCGTTGGGATGGAAAAAATCGCATACGCTTTTCCTAATCCGCAAATACCTAAGAACAAATAAATGTAAACGTAATAATCTAAATTTATATCCAACGCTTGCGAAGCCAAAAAACCAAAACAAACCGAAACTCCCACGGTCATTTGAACTGGTTTCGAAAAAAGTTCGCCGCGTTGATCCGATGGATAATTATCGCTATAAATAGAAGTCAAAAACGGTAATATTGCCGATTTTAATGAATAGGCTAGAAGAACCAATACTGTAAAAATGCCAAGTCTATCAGACAAAGCGGCTAAAATAAGGAAAAAACCTGTTGCTATAGCGGGAACAGCGCAACAAAGCGACTTCTTAGCGCCGGTCTTAGCGGCATAATGGACTAAAACGAGGGATAAAATCATGCCTATCCACGGAGCGGCTGCAATTAGAGATTTTTCCCCGGTATTCGCGTCAAAATACCTTATCGCTATAAATAGATTAAACGTATTGGTTCCCGTATCCAATACGCCATCAAAACCGCCGCGCCAAAGGTCGTAACGAAATGTCTTCCCAGCCACTCCAGGTTGGGATTTATCTGCTTCTTCCATAAATAAACAATTTAACTCAAATTAGGTGAGGGAATCTGGCGAAACGGTAAAACAGACTTAGTTATAAGTCAAAAGTCAGTTCAAATTGCCTCGACATCTGGCAATATAAACTCGATTGACGTCCGCAAAAGGTTGAATTTCCAATGCACTTTGAAAACTATGAATAGCCTCGGCATACTTCCCTAAATTAAAGAGGCACAACCCCATACCGTTCCAAGCGCCAAAATGATACGAATTTAAGGAAAGAACTACCTTACACTCTGTAATAGAATCTAGATATTCGCCTTCTAAATATAATAGGGTAGCCAACTTATTATGAGCTTCGGCGAATTTAGGAAATTCTGAAATAAGGTTGGTAAAAATCTCTTCAGCCTGGCTAAATTTCTTACTATTCATCATAGCGGTTCCTTGATTCAGCTTTATTTTAGCAGATTCTCCAGCCTCGCCATGCCATAAAGACCAAAGGGCTTTTGTCGCCTGCTTTCTCTTTTCCGGATCTTCATTTTTTAAAGCTTTTAAAAGCTCTTCTTTTGAATTCATACTTAAAATGGATTTGGAGTTACAAAAAGGAACCATTACAATCAAAACAAAATATTTTTTTCAGTATAACAAAAGCCGATCAATATCGAAAATCGACTATTTGGCAAGAACTTATAATTTTAAAAGGCGTTTGACCTATGTTTCAAAAAGACGATCAGCTTCTTAAAGCTGAAATTATCGCTATTGGTAATGAAATCACCACCGGACTCATTCAAGAATCTAACTCAACATATATGAGCAAACGTTTAAATGAAGAAGGAGTGGATGTCGTTCGCATTATTGGTATAGGGGATATTGAACCGGATATTGTGAGTTCTATTGACGAAGCCTTAAACAGATCAAATATTGTCATAACAACAGGAGGTCTTGGACCTACCCATGACGACATTACCAAGCAAGTTTTGATTCGCATGTTCGGATCGGAATCAAAACAAGACCCACAGGTGTTACAAGACATTGAGAAATTTTTCCGAAACCGGGGACGAGCAATGCCTGATTACTCAAAAAACCAAAGCTTTGTGCCTCACAACGCCGAAATCTTATATAACGAAAAGGGAACCGCCCCAGGTTTTCGATTTAAGCGCGATAAAAACTCACTATTTGTACTTCCTGGAGTCCCTTTGGAAATGCGCCATCTATTCGAAAAATATATTGCGACAGAAATCCGTAAAGTTGGCAAAAAGAAAATCAGTCATAGGATCTTAAATACAACTGGCATTACGGAATCCAGATTATGGGAACAAGTTGGAACTATTGAATCCCTTAACGAAATAGTTCAAATTGCCTCGCTTCCATCCCACCTTGGCATTAGAATTCGTCTTTCGACGATAGGAGCAAACGAATCGGAAACTCAGGAAAAACTTGATCAAGCGGAAAACTTCTTCCAAGAAAAAATATCCGAGTTAATTTACGGCAAAAATGACGAACCTTTAGAAGAAATCATTGGTCGTCTATTAGTGGAACAGAATAAAAAATTAGCTCTAGCGGAGTCATGCACGGGCGGTTTAATAGGCCATCGAATAACCAATGTTTCCGGTAGTTCAGCATATTTTCTAGAAGGTATGACCACCTATTCAAATGAAGCAAAAATTAAAAGACTCGGCGTTCCAGAAAATATTATTGAAACCTATGGAGCTGTAAGTAAAGAAACAGCTATAGCGATGGCTGAAGGAATGAGAAAAACCACAGGAGCGGATTTAGCGGTTTCAGTAACCGGAATAGCAGGCCCAACAGGCGGAACCAAAGAAAAACCAGTTGGCTTGACCTATATTGGAATTAGCGGCGAATGGGTTTGCGATAGCCAACAGTTTATTTTCCCTCAAGATCGAGTAAAAAATAAAGAACGCGCCGCACAAGCTGCTTTAAACTTTCTAAGATTGGAATTATTAAAGACAAATTAACGCTTGTTGCAATCTTATAAAAAAATAGGAATATGGGCATGCCAACTCTAAAGAAACCTCCATTTAATCCAAATAAAAGGTGAAAAACGTTTTTTTTAAAGAAACTTTACAAAAAGCTCATTTTTTTATTCAATTTTGGACATTTTTTGGCTATGCTTCTTAATATAGGTACCTAAAGGACTGAATATTGGCCTCTTTTTTGTGAATAAGCCATGCCTCATCGAAGACATAATGGAATGTTTGAGCTTAATACCATGGTTCCATGGTGGATATGCTTGGTCTGCGCTGGGGTTATTTTCTTAACCTTTAATTATTTATTGCCCGAAAATAGCAGATTATTTATCTGGCAAAATAACGCTTCAGGTTTTTTGGCATCTCCTTTCCTATTATTGGGCATTATTTCCTTCTCAAAACAAAGATACCGAACAAGTCTATTGGAAAGAGAGTCAAATTTAAACGCTTTACGGAAAATGCCGTGGCGGGATTTTGAAATGTTAGTGGGTGAAGCTTTGCGTCGAGATGGTTTTCACGTAGACGAAAAAGGAAGTTCGGGTCCAAGTTCTGGAGTCGACTTAGCCATTTGGAAAAATGACCAAATGATAATCGTTCAGTGTAAACGATGGGATATGAAAAAAATCGATGTTGAAGCCGTAAAACAACTATATAACTGTATACCTACCGAAAAAGCGGACGCTTGTTTATTTGTGACTAGTGGAGAATACACTCCCGCCGCCAAAGATTTTGCAAAAGGGAAACCCATTGCGTTAGCAGATGGGAAAGCCCTTCTAGAATTGGTGCAAAGTGTCCAAGCGGACAAAAGCTATGAAGTTTCTAAATACCTCAAACGCGCTTCATTAGATTCTTTTGGAAATACTTTTTAGTAAAACAAAAAACGCTTATTTTTACGATTTAACATCGCCTATCCTCTAAATTTTTAGAAACTCCTTCTGCTTTTCATTTAAAGATTATTCCAAGGCTCTTTCTTCTGTTGAACTGGGAGGTGTAGGTTTAGGTGTAGGCGCAGGAGCCGGAGATGGCGGTGGAGTAGCTTGGAAGTCGTCTTTTTTCTCAATGGGTTTAATAGATTCCATAGGTTCAATGGAAACGGTCGAAACTTCATCTGCGGTAGTTGAGATTTGCTTTTACAAACGGTCTCCCAGTTAAGATATTTTAACAGGTTTTAAGCGGCGTTTTTTTCCTCCTCTGAGTTTTCAAAAACATATTTTTGATAAAGTATCCGGCCGTCTT